>Ga0172379_10003476_pt1 | contig 25043 bp, 34 predicted proteins | sample GrowelOW334metaG_FD_119756 | JGI IMG/M metagenome (GOLD analysis project Ga0172379, IMG submission 119756) | Groundwater microbial communities from an aquifer near a municipal landfill in Southern Ontario, Canada - Groundwater well OW334 metaG | ecosystem: Environmental > Aquatic > Deep...
AGAGTGGAAATGCTTTTGAACCAAAGACCGAGAAAAACTCTCAATTGGGAAACTCCGGAAAAAGTATTTGAAAAGCTAGTGGTGCATTAGAAACTTGAATCTACCTATGCCAAAGTTTGACTAATTGGAAAATATGAAAAGAGGAAAATTTATTGTGCTGTATGGAATCAATAATCTTGGCAAAACAACTCAAGCCAAGTTGCTGGTTAAAAATCTCAAAAAAAATAAGCGCAAGGCGGAATATGTGAAATATCCGGTTTATGATTTGGAGCCGGCAGGCGGACTGATAAATGGCTATCTGAGAAAAGGGAACCCATATAATTTTTCTCCAAGGGAAGTCCAGTTGTTGCATTTTATAGATCGGATAAAGTTTGATCCAATTCTTGAAAATAAACTCAAAAAAGGGATTAATATTGTGGCGGAAGATTATTTTGGAACAGGGGTTGCATGGGGAATCGGAGCCGGCGTTGATAAAAAACTTCTGGAATATCTTTATGGTTTTGTGCGCAAAGAAGACGTTGTTCTTTTGTTTGACGGAGAAAGATTTATGCATTCGGTGGAAAAGAATCACAAACACGAAAACGATGATAAATTGATAAATAAGGTGAGAAAAGCGCATCTGGATTTAGCCAAAAAACACGGATGGCAAAAAATAGATGCCAATTTACCCATAGAAAAAATACAAGAAATTGTTTGGAAAAAAGTTAAAAATGTTTTAAAGTAATATTTTTTTAGCGAGTCGTGCCAGTTGCTTAAAAACTTTGACTTCGGGAGGGCGCGCATGGATGAAATGGATTTAATCCTAGAAGAAATAATTGAAGAAGAGTCCGATTGCGATTGTATGGAAGGAGAATTGATAGTTGCGCGAGGAATTTGTTTCAGTTGCGGAGGAATTATTACTCAAGAAATAGATATTTTTCAAGAGGCAGATGATTGCATTTCCTTTGATCCGTCTTTTTGCGTTTTTTGTGACGAATATATCGAATCAAAATTACCAAAGGATAACAACTGATTATGGTTGGAGAATTATAGGCCCGGAGCAGAATTGCTTCGGGTTTTTTACATCTGGGATATTTATGCTAAAATCAAATATATGGACTTCAAGGAATATCAGGAAAAATCAAGAAAGACGGCTATTTACCCTAATATTGGGGATAATTTTATTTATCCAACTTTGGGACTTGCCGGTGAAGCTGGAGAAGTGGCGGAAAAAATCAAAAAAGTCATTCGCGATAAAGGTGGAGTAGTGGATGATGAAACCAGAGAATTGATCAAAAAAGAATTGGGCGATGTTTTGTGGTATGTTTCGCAACTGGCGACTGAATTGAAATTATCCCTGGATGATATTGGCGAAACAAATATCAAAAAGTTATATGATAGATTGGAAAGAGGAAAAATAAGCGGCAATGGAGATAGTAGGTAATTTTGAGGTGTTTATTTTTTTATTTCCTGTCTCGGCACGCTTTTGGACCCTGCGAGTCCAACGCTCTGAATTGTCCTCACTCTTTTTGCTTAGTCGCAAAAAACCATGCCCGTTCGGACAATTACGGCCGATACAAGAAATTAAAAAATAACTGGATTTTTATGAATAAATATAGAGCAACAATCGGGATGGAGGTGCACCCCGTAAAATCGCAGGGCGACCACGGGGCAAGCGTTGAATTTTATGAGTAAGTATAAAGCGACAATTGGAATGGAAGTGCATGTAGAGCTGAAAACAGCTTCTAAGATGTTTTGTGATTCCAAAAATGGTTTGGGCGAAGAGCAAGAACCGAATGTGAACATTTGTCCGGTCTGCACCGCGCAACCCGGGACTTTGCCGGTGCCTAATCGCCAAGCTATTAAATTTGTGCAGATGGCGGGCTTGGCTTTGAATTGCGAATTGAATCTGAATTCCAAATTTGATCGCAAAAATTATTTTTATCCCGATATTCCGAAGGGCTATCAGATTTCTCAATATGATATGCCTCTTTGTGGAAAAGGAGTTCTGGAATTATTAGTGAACAATGAACAAGGAACAGTGAACAAGAAAATTGGGATTACGAGGATACATCTTGAAGAGGACACGGGAAAACTCATTCATGTTGGCCCTTCGGCTGGCTCAGGGCAACCAGCCACGCTGATTGACTTTAATCGGGCTGGAGTGCCGTTGATGGAATTGGTAACCGAGCCGGATATTGAATCCGGAGCTGAAGCGCGAATTTTTTGCCAGAAATTGCAGCAGATTTGCCGATATCTTGGAATTTCGGACGCGGATATGGAAAAAGGACATATGCGATGCGAAGTGAATATCTCTCTTTATAAAGAAGGCGAAGATAAATTGAGTGGAACGAAAGTGGAAGTGAAAAATATCAACTCATTCAAATTTGTGGAAAAAGCCATTGATTTTGAAATCGAAAGGCAAACTGAAGCGCTGGAAAACGGAGAAAAAATTGCGCAGGAAACGCGCGGATTTGACAGCACACGCAATGCGACAGTTTCTCAAAGGAAAAAAGAATCGGCGCACGATTACCGTTATTTTCCGGAACCGGATATTCCGCCTTTGAAATTCACGCAGGATTATGTGGAAAATTTAAAAAGAAATTTGCCTGAATTGCCGGCGCAAAAATCCAAGCGTTTTGCGGAGGAATATAAATTGCCAACGACGGATGTGGAAGTTTTGGTTTCCGACAAGGATTTGGCGGAATATTTTGAAGAAGTGGCGAGCGAAATCAAAGAAAAGATCCAAGCTAAAGAAATTTTGGCTCCTGTTGAAAAAGTTTTGAAATTGGCGGCCAACTATATTTTATCCGAATTGAAAAAACATTTGATCAAAAATAATCAAGAGATAAAAGATATTAAAATCACTCCGGAAAATTATGCGGAACTGATTGGGATAGTGGCCGATGGAAAAATAAATTCCAGCGCGGCTCAAGCGGTGTTGGGAGAAATGTATCAAACCGGCGGTGATCCATCGCAAATTATTGAATCCAAGGGATTGACGCAGATGAGTGATGAAGGGGAATTGGAAAAAGCGGTGGCGGAAGTGCTGGCGAAAAATGAAAAATCCGTGGTGGACTACAGAGCCGGAAAACAAAATGCTTTGCAATTTTTGATGGGGCAAGTAATGTCGGCTACGAAGGGCAAAGCTAATCCTAAGATAGTAATAGAATTATTGAAAAAGAAATTGAGAAGTTAACAAAACGTCAGATCCGCCTTTGGCGGACCGGTTACGAAGGGCAAAGCTAATCCAAAAATGGTTTTAGAAATGCTGAAGCAACACTTGACAAAATAGCTTTTAAAGCGTATAATAGAAAATCGTGGATAGTTCCTTGATTTAAGCAAAATTTGCGATTTGCCATAGCGAAAAGATGCTTATTATAGGCATTTTCTTGCTGTGGCGAAACCGTATCGGCCAAGCCCAACAGCAAAACAACTTTTTATTAATAGGAGGACTGACCATGGATAACATGCTCAGGGAAGCGCTCTGCAAAATAAGCGGACCGCTTAATCAGTTGCTTGTGAATTTCAGCGGGGAAGATGGCGAATCTTGGATAACAGAATTTAAAAAATTTCTCCGCAAGGAAAAATGTTGGATACATAGTTGGTATGAAAAAGATGGCGTCATTTATTTCTCAGTCACATCCGATGGAACAACTGGTTCCCAGTGGATTAAGCGCCTTGAAAAGAAGGGTTTCCGAATTGGAGATTATGCAAAAAGCGTGCTCCTTTCATCGGACTTTAAACCGACCAATGGAGTAACAACCGAGGTCGCTGTTCTTAAGGGAATGTTGTTTAAAAACGATGACCGCGTCACAAAAAATATTCGCGCTGAAGCTGACCGGCGCAATCTGACAAAACCGAACGCTGAAGTTGCCTGTCTTATCCGGGAAAAATTCTCGGACGAAGAGATTGAGGCAATGGGTCTTTGGTGGATTGTGGTGATGCACGAATCCATCAACGATTCGGATGGCGTTCCTGATCTTCTCGGTGCGCATCGTTACGGTGATGGTCGCGGGTTGGATGCGTATTTTGACAGGCCTGGCCTCAGGTGGGATGACCACCGTGGGTTCGCGTTTGCCGTCTCGCAAGTTTAGTTCTTTGGACTCGGTTTTTTTAGATCTTCGGACCTTTGAAACTTAGTCCTTGGAATCCGAAAAAAATGGGTCTTGTGTTATATTTTGCACAAGGCCCTTTAATTTTGTAAAATAAAAAAGGTAGTAGGAAAATATGTGGGCGATTACGGTTTCCCACTTCCGAATCCAGTATCCATGCATCGAGATTATCCACGATTACGGTTTTGGATAGAGTGGTGTATGTAAACTTCAAAAACGAAGATACTTGGTGTGAAATGTTAGGGCATTTCGATGCCGAATACAATACAGCTCTGAGAGCATTCAAGGAGCAGTGGCATAGATGACATTTCATGCAATTCTGATGGCGATCCTGATCTTCTCGGTGCGAATCGTAACGATGATGGTCGCAGGTTGAATGCGTATTATGACAGGCCTGACAACAGGTGGAATGACAACAATGGGTTCGCGTTTGCCGTCTCGCAACTTTCTTTTTTCTCCCTCTATAAATTATTTGAGGGAGTTTTGTTTTTGCAATTGTCCATTCCATCCGCCAAGCATTTTACCAATCTCGCTTATTTTTTCCGAAAGAGCAATATATTTTTTATTATCTAAAGATTTGGTTTCCCAAAGCATTAAAAGAAATATTTTCAGGAGATCTGTTTTTCTGATAGCTAATTCCACGAAAGTAATTTTTTTCTCGCGAGGCAAAAAACTGGCAATAGAAATAGATTCAATTAATTCTACAAATAATTTATCCACTTTTTGTCCCAAAGTATAGCGATGTGCTTTAGGCAAAATCTGATAGTAGTTATACCATAAGAGGTAAAGATCTTTTGTTTTTGCGAGTATGGGCAAAAGCTGGGGGGGGGGTCATAGAGGTTAAAAGTTAGAAATTAAAAAATAATGAAATTTGAAGATATCATTTGCTTAGAAAATTTGCTTGAAGCGTGGAAAGAATTTTTGCGAGGTAAAAGAAACAAAAATGATGTACAGGAATTTTCTCTCAATCTAATGGACAATATTTTCTCGCTTCATAGCGACCTACTGAATAATACCTATAAACACGGCGGTTATCAAGCTTTCAATATTAATGACCCGAAACCCAGAAACATCCATAAAGCTATCGTTCGAGATAGATTATTGCACCACGCCATTTATCGGATTCTTTATCCGTTTTTTGACAAAACTTTTATTGCTGATTCATATTCCTGTAGAGTCAATAAAGGCACGCACAAAGCGATTAATAGATTCCGTGAATTTTCCCATATTGTCAGCAAAAACAATACCCAGACCTGTTGGATTTTGAAATGCGATATTCGAAAATTCTTTGCCAATATTGATCACAAAATTTTAATGGATATATTAAAGCAATATATTTCAGACAAAAACATAATATGGCTTTTAGAAAATGTAATAGAAAGTTTTTCAACCAATAGAGCTGGTGTCGGACTTCCTCTGGGTAATTTAACTTCGCAACTTTTCGTGAATATCTATATGAATGAATTTGATCAATTTGTAAAACATAAAATGAAAGCAGAATACTATATTCGCTATGCTGACGACTTTATTTTAATTTCTGAAGATAAAGATTGGTTGAAAAAACAAATTGAATTAATCCGCGAATTTCTATCCAAAAAATTAAAACTAGAGTTACATCCCGACAAGATATTTCTAAAAACCTTATCTTCCGGCGTGGATTTTCTGGGAATGGTTAATTTTCCCAAACACAGAATTCTGCGGACAGCGACTAAGAGGAGGATGCTTAGGAAATTTGAAGTCAGGCGAAATGACTTAAAAGATGAATTGATTTCAGAAAAATCTTTCAATCAAAGTTTGCAGTCGTATTTTGGGATGTTGGGGCATTGCAATGGGCATAAGGTTGTAAAAAATTTAGAAAAGATGCTAGTTATTAAGCAAAAATAATGTCTGTACATTTCTTGCTATAGCATAGAATGTAAGATGATTTTTTTATAGATATTATTAAGAAATAGGCTTGAAAAATAGCGCTTTTCACGAAATAAAACGCTTGCTCAAAGCGTATTAACTTGGGATAAGCAAAAATGGCCGAGGGGAGCCATTTTTGGATTTTATCAAGAATCTACTCACTATTGGGTGGGTTAAGCTGAAGGAATCTGGTAAAATACAATATAGTGGATAGCGCTATTAATCAAAAAACTGATGAAGAAATAGCCGAACTCGTGCCTGAAAACAAGGAGTGTTTTGTCGTATTAGTAAGGCGCTATGAAGATAAAATGGTCAGATACGTGCGCCGAATATGCTGGAGCAACCAGATGGGCGTTGAAGACGTGGTGCAGAATATTTTCATCAAGGTTTACGTAAACATTAATAGCTTGAAAAAAGGTCAGAAATTCTCCAGTTGGATTTATCGGATTGCCCACAATGAAAGCATTGACTATTGGCGCAAAAACAAAAAACATTCGGTAAATATCTCCTTGGAAGAAAACGTGGATTTTTTTTCGTATCTGGCGAATGATGAAGATATTTTCAAAAACATTGCGGATCAAGGCAATGCGGAAAGAATACAAAAAGTTTTGCAGGAATTGCCGATAAAATATAGAGAAGTTCTGACGCTCAGATATCTTGAAGAGAAAAACTATGAAGAAATGAGCGATATTTTGAAGAAGCCGGTGGCGACCGTGGGCACCCTAATCAGAAGAGCTAAGGATAAATTAAAAATTATTATAGAAAAGCAAAATGAGTGATCTGGAGAAAAAAATAATGGAACGCATTGAAAATGAGAATCTCAAGGTGAGGCCAGGATGGATTTTTGTTGCGCGCGAAATGGGACTTGATTTCGGCGCAATTTTAGCGATTGCCGCAAGCGCTTTGTCTCTGGGGCTGGCTATTAATTTGATTGTGGAAAAACAGAAAGAGTTGCATATTTTTAATCTGCCTTTTTTGTGGATTGCTTCATTGCTTGTTGCCTTGATCATCTCATATAAAATTATAGTGAACTTGAGCTTTATGTATCGATTTAGGCTGTTTACAAATATGCTGGTTCTGACAATTTTGAGCATCTCGGGCGGATATTTTGTTTTTGCCAACGGCAAAGCGGAAATTATTGAAAACAAATTGGAGGAAATTCCAGTCTATTCTCAAATCGTTTCCATACCTGAAGAAGCGCAGAAAGAAATGGAAATAAAAAACTATCAGCCAGCTGATAATGTAGGGAGGGAAGATAGCGATGATGAAGACTATGGCAATATTGATGGCAACAAAAATGAAGGAAATAACGATGAGAATAATGATGAAAACGAAGAAAATTCAGATAACAATGAAGATTTGGATAAAAATGAAGAATCTTCAGCGAGAAACAAGGATGAGGGCGAAGATAATAAAAGAAAAGATGAAGAAAATCAATCAAATGATGATGAGGACAATAATCAAAGCCAAGAAACGCCTAAGATAAATTCAACCGGAAGAAATGAAACGAGCAAATATAATAAAGACGAGAGAAGCAGTTTGGAAAAAAGTTTTGAGAACTATTCTTCGAAGGAAGCGGTGAAAGAATGGGAAAGCTCCAGAAGTGATAATGATGGTGAAGAAAAAAGAATAATAGAAGAAATCAAAAATGATTATGAGTCGCTTCAATCAGATAATTATTATCCGCGCGATGAAGATTAAGAAGAAATAATTATTTTCGGCGAATAATCAAAATAATTTTAATTGAAAGAATTTAATACTTCTTCAAGTTTATTCTACGAAATATTTTCGGGAGAAAAATCGTAGCGAGTAAAAACAATATTGCGGATCCCGCAATATACCATTTCCATAGGCTTTTGGTTGGTTTTTGAGCGGGAATTATTTTCTCGGGATTGCCGCTAATAATCAGGGTTCCGCCCATTGGATCGGTCCCATTGGCCGCTTCCACGCCGTCATATATTCCGTCGCCATCCGTGTCGGGATTGTTGGAGTCGGTTTTGTAAATTTGTTTTTCTCCTTCATCAGTTATTCCATCCAAGTCGCTGTCAACCACCGGCTGATTTTTGTAGTCAACTATAATTTCTTGGGCTTCAACTTGAATAAAGCCCAAGAAAAATAAAAGAGAAAAAATAAATAAAAGTTTAATTTTCATAAATTATTGCATCGCAATGATGCTATCCAATGAGTCAACCAGACCATTCTGATTCCCATCATTCGCGATGTATATTTCTGCGATGTATGGATGCGGATCTTCGTCATCAAAAAGTCCGTCTCCGTCGCTATCGTTAACCACCGTGGAAACCGTTGTGATTTGATTGGACGGAACCGCGGTTTGTGGAACGGTTCCTGATGTTTTTGGCTGGGAAACTTGTTGTGTTTCGGAAGAAACTTGCTTTGCGGCGGAGAATTGTTGAACGGGTGCAATTGTGGTGGTAGTTGTTGCGGCTGGTTCCGGGGCGGGAGCCGTCTTTGGAGCGCTATATTCTTTTTCATCTTCATCTTCATTTTTATCTTCATCGCTTTCTTCCGCTTCTCTTTGTTTTTCAGCCAGATGATCCTGATATTCTGATAATTTTTCTGAAATTTCATCCCGATCGTCGTCAGCTCTAACATTGGCGAAGCCGCCGAGGAAAAGCATTGTTGCCAAAGAAAACGTGGAAATTCTCGCGAGTTTTGATTTTTTTTGCATACTGATGATAGAATTTTGAAATTATTTTTTTATTGATAATATCAAAATTCAAAATTAATTTATTATTTTATGATGTTTTTGTGGTAGCGGCCGGCTTGGGTGCGGGAGCTGGTGCAGGTTTTGGAGCTGGTGCTGGCGTCGAAGCTGGCTGAGAAACTGAAGCAGTTGTTTTTGGCGCGCTTGATGAAGCAACTGAAGACGAGGAAGAAGAATTTTGACTGGACCCGCCGGTTGCAACCTTAGAAGAACTTGGCTTGCTGCTTTTCGGTTGGCTTGCATTTGAGGCTGCCGGCACTGAAATATTTTTTACGCGAGTTATCTGAGCGGGAGATGTTTTGAGCTGGCTAAGTTTTTTCTGCCGGTCATCTGCTACAATTTTTTGCATAGAAAGCGCTTTGGCGCTAAACGGAGCATTGTCGATAGAAGCGGGAATTGCGGATTCTTGAGGCAAGATGGATTTTTTTTCGATACTTTTTTTACCTTTTTCTTGCATAAAAGCCGTCCCAGCAGTCAAAAATACGGAGCTCAAGACAAAAAAGGCTATTTTACCTGTATTTTTAGTCAAATTAATCATTTTTGTGTTGATTTAAGGCTAAATTATAGTTATTTTTAACTCGTTGCCATTCTATTACGTAATAAAATAATGTTATTTTTCAAAATTACCGTATTGACCTAATTTGAAAATATTGATAGGATAGAGAAAATATGATTTTCAAAATAATTCCAAAAATGAGCAGAAAGGAGAAACGAAGCGAGTGAAAAAACGCCCAATAGGGCGATTTTTTTTAGGACTTTTACAACTTCATAATTTAAAAAAAGGAGGGAAAAAATGAAAAAATTAGTCGGAATCATTGAGGCGCAGCAGTTTGACAAGGAAACCATTGAAATGATTTTTGCTCTGGCTGATGAAATGCAAAAAACACCCAAAGAATCCCATTACCTGCTTAGAGGAAAAATAATGGCTACATTTTTTTATGAAGCCAGCACGAGGACGCGATTGAGTTTTGAATCAGCCATGCACAGATTGGGCGGGAGCGTGATCAGCACGGAAAATGCCAGAGAATTTTCTTCGGTCTCCAAAGGAGAAACATTGGAAGATTCCATTCGAATAATTGACGCCTATGCCGATGTGATTGTTTTGCGCTATGACAAAGAGGGCGGAGCGTTGCGAGCGCAGAATTTTTCCAAGGTTCCGGTCATCAATGCCGGTGATGGTCCTGGCCAGCATCCAACTCAAGCGCTTTTGGATCTTTACACAATCAGGAAAGAATTCGGAGTTTTGGATGGTCTGAAAATAGCGATGATTGGCGATTTGGCCAATGGCAGGACAGTGAGGTCGCTTTGTTATTTTCTAGCCAAGCATTTTTCCAAAAATGAAATTATTTTTGTTTCTCCGGAACAGGTAAAAATGAAAAACGATATCAAGGAATATCTTGATGTCCATCAAGTTAATTGGAGAGAGACGGATGATTTCAATGAAGCCATTTCCGTGGCTGATGTATTTTATCAAACAAGAGTGCAAAAAGAACGGTTTGAAGACACGCCGGAAATTTATGAACAAGTTATGGAATCCGGGAAAAAACTGATAATCGATCAGGGAAAAGTTCAAAAAATGAAGGAAACTGCGATTGTTATGCATCCGTTTCCAAGGGTGAATGAATTGAGTTATTCGGTAGACAAAGATCCGCGGGCCAGGTATTTTGAACAAGCTGAAAACGGGCTGTATGTCCGTATGGCGCTGCTGAAAATGATACTCTTTGGCTATTGAATAAAAAATAGGATTGCGGGAAATCTCGCAATCCTATTTTATTTTTTTCGTTTAATATGATATTTGCTTCATACTACAATTTCTTTCATAGGCAAAATTCTGTAGTATGATTATTTTTCTTTTATTAATATTAGATTCCTCGCCTCCGCTCAGAATGACTCCGTCATTTTTTCGTCTTTGATTTTATTTAAAAGTTTTTTGAGTTTTTCCATACTCTTATCGTCAATAATGGAAATAGGCATTGCATTTTTGTTTAACTTTTTCATTTTTTCCATTCGCTTTTTCGATTCTTTTTCTGACAAAATATCGGTTTTCGATAAAAATAAATATTCTTTTTTCTCCAAAAGTTTTGCATCATATTTTCCAAGTTCTTTGCGGATAATCCTATAATCTTTTGCGGGGGTTTCCGATTCGGAAGATATGAAATGAAAAATAATTTTCGTGCGGTCGATGTGGCGCAAAAATTTTGTGCCTAATCCCTTCCCATCAGACGCGCCTTCAATTAAACCCGGAATGTCGGCCAGAATCAATTCATAATAAACTCCCAGATTCGGTTCCAATGTGGTGAAATGATAATTGGCTACTTTGCTTTTGGCGTTGGTCAGTTCATTGAGGAGGCTGGATTTTCCGACATTGGGATATCCGACAAATCCGATATCGGCAATAAGTTTCAATTCCAATTGCAATTCTTTTTTTTCTCCCGGAAGGCCTTCTTGAAATTGCTTCGGGCTGGTATTTCTGGGGGAGCGAAAAAGAAAATTGCCTTTTCCTCCGTGTCCGCCTTTGGCCAGCATAATCTTTTCTCCGATTTTGGTAATTTCAAATTCCCTGTCCCGTACTTTCTTAAAAAGTTTATTTCGCTCGGCCGAAATTTTAGGGAGTTCTTTTTTATCCTGCAAGAAAGTGCGGGATTTGTCCTCATCAATAACTTTTATAACGGTTCCAACCGGAACTTTCAATATCAAATCCTTGCCCGTTGAACCGTCCACAAATTGCCCGCGGCCGTTTTCGCCGTTTTGCGCTTCCAATTCTTTTCTGAAACGGAATTGGCGAAGTGCACCCAAATCCGAAACGCCTTCAAAAAATATACTGCCTCCAGTTCCTCCGCTACCGCCGGTCGGACCGATAGCCATTTTATTCTTATCAAAAGCCACGGACCCTCGTCCGCCGTCCCCTGCTTTTATTCTGATTTTGACTTCATCTACCAACATAAAAAATATTCAAACAATGAAGAGTCAGTATAACCTATTATTCAAAAAAAGGAAAGGGTTAGATTATTTTGTTTCGACCTGAATTATTTGGAGAGGAATAAACAATTTGTTCTGGTTCTGAAGTTGGATTTGACTCAGGCTTAACCGGAGGATCTTTTTTTCTAAAAATAACGAAATATAAGCTGGAAAGATAAACGATGAGCAAAAAATACGATGAAACCAGAAACGCTGATCCAATCCAAAAGTTTTTCATATCCGTTCCATTGAAATATCCGTGCACTACTACAAAAATAAAAGCCAATGGATTCAAAAAATGCAAAACTCGCCAGAGGAAATGATTAAGATGTTTTCTGAGGTATGATGTAATGGTCATAATTACCATCGCGTAAAAAGCCATAATTCCCAGCGCCAAAAAATTTGGATCAACCAAAGTTGTTTCAGAGAAGAAGGGGATAAAGGAATCCTTCCAAGTGAATTGGATGCTTTGATCAAAAAGAAAACTGGTGCCGTGAACAAGCGACCAAAAAACAGCTGCGGCTCCAAGAAAGCAATGGAAACCGAAACTATAAATCGGAGGAACAACTTTTTTGAATATCGGATTGCGGATGGAAAGTCCCAAAAAAACTGTGAGCCACAGAAAAATAAAACCAATAATGCCGGAAGCGCGCCCGATATACCATGCCCAGGGAGTCGGCTGGTTGAAATTTGCCAGAGAGAAAGTGATGGCGGAATCCTTGGCGGGGCTATCGGCATCCAGAGGATCGGTGCTGGCTAAAACTTCTGCTCCATCCAAAAAGCCATCTTCATCGGTGTCAACGAGTCCCGGCTCAGTTTTGTATATTTGGATTTCACCTTGATCAGTGAGTCCGTCTAAGTCGCTGTCTGTAATCACTTCACTTCGATAGTCTACTTTATTTTCTTCAGCTTTTGCTAAAAACGGAAACAAAAACAAAACAATTAAAATAATCGCCGAACTAATATAAGTCTTCTTTAATTTTTTGTGATAAATAAGCATTGCCTTTGTAGTCTAAAAATAAAACTTTTAAATTATTTTTGTTGGCGAATTCCATCCCTTTTTCTTTTCCCATCAGAAACAGGGATTTTGCTTGCGCATCGGATTCAGTAGTATTTTTGCCGATAACCGTGACTGATTTCAATTCAAAATCAAAGTGCTCAGGATTTTTGGGATTAATGAGATGGTGAAATTTTTGTTTTCCTGCAGTCCATCTTTTTCTGCTAATTCCCGAAGTGGCAACCCCTTCATCCTTGAGTTTAAGAATAATTTTTTCTTTTGGTAATCCTTCAATATCAATCGTCCAAAAATTATTTTCTTCATTCTTTCCTGAGGCATACATATCTCCTCCGGCTTCGACAATAAAATTTTCCAAGCCTGATGTCTTCAAATATTCCGATGCTTGATCCACCGCATATCCTTTCACGATTCCAGCCAAGTCAATTCTTTTTTTGACAGTCGCTTTTTTATTTTCAAAATTCAAAATCAGATCGTTTTTTAGCTGAGGTTCAATTTTTTCTGGTATTATTTCTTTTTCTTCACTGATATTAAAGTTATTCTTTCTAAAATCTTTATCATAGCCGATTTTTTCCAGAATCTTGATAATTCTTGGATCAAAAAAACCTTCAAATAATTCATTAAATTTCAGACTTAATTTCAAAACATCCGCCATTGGTTCAGACATATCCAATTCTTGATTTAACCTCGCATTTATTTTTGAAAGTTCGCTTTTTGGGTCGAAACGGCTGAATATTTTTTCCAAATTTCGAAAAATATTTTCAACTTCATTTAAGCTTTTCCGGACATTTTCTTTGGATTTCGCGCTATCTAATACAACCTCAACTGAGATATTAGTTCCCATTGCGGAAAAATCTTTTTTAAGTAAGCTTTTCATATTGATCGTCAACGCCATTGAGATTGTCATCTTTCACAATATAGCCGTCATTAATTGCAGGATTTTTGTCTTGCTCATCAAATATTCCATCGCCATCGCTATCAAATTGAGTCGTTGTTTTGGTAATTCGCGTGATAGTATCGCTAAGTTTTTCATAAATTGTTTTGTATTCCGTTTTTTTGGAAGTGTTGCCGGAAGGACTAGTATTGATTACCGGCACTCTCTCATCTTCATCATCATCTCCTTCATCATCATCTTCGGCTCGGACAATCTGGATATTTAATTTATTAAAAAAATTTTTGCTGATGGAAAAAGTGGTAAATAGAATAAATCCAACCAATAAGCCAATAACAATTTTTTTTCTTTTTAGTTTCATATTTTATTCTTAAGAAGTGCTGGTTGTTTTGGATGATTTTGAGGAAGACGAGGAGGAATTCGAAGTAACCGGCACTTTTTTTGTAATAACTTTTCCGGGGATTACGGTTTCAGTCGTGGCTGTGGCAGTAGATTGGCTTCCGGGGGAGTGGGCGATCTTGCTCAAAGTTTTTTCTCGGGTATTGATAATTTGGCTCTGAATCTGGGCTATTTTTTTATCTCCTGGATTATCAGCCAGAGCGCTGGCTAATTTTTCCAATTTTTTGCTGTCCCCGGACATTTTTATCAGCAAAATAATAAGAGCCATCAATAAAGTTCCTGATATCAACATGAGGAATTTTTCCAGTTTATTTTTAATTAACATAATTTTTTTGAAGTTATACTAACAATTATACAATTAAATTCTCTTTTTATCCCAGAAATAGAAGAATTTAAGGCAAGTTTGATTGTAGCATATTTTTAATAATTTTGGAAACCAAGCATTTGACAGGAATCTCAAAAGGTGCTATACTGGCAGAAAGTTATTTTTTGTTATTTTTATCTTAAAACTTTCTTTTTAAGGAGGAGAAATGGGAGATCTTAAAGGAAAGATTAGTATTTATGCTTTGGAAATTTGTTCGGTGATTCTTACAGTAATTTTTGTCATTTTTTATCTTAAATACATTACGTATTAAATTATCTAACCAAGAGAGGCGCTTTTAAGTCATCGCACTTAAATTATTTCATCCGAAAGCCCTCTCTTTTTTCATTTTTCTTTTTTTGCTTCTCTGTTTCCTGTCTCGGCACGCTTTTAGACCCGGCGTGTCTAACGCTCTAGATTGCCCTCGCTCTTTTTGACTGAAGCCAAAAAACCATGCCCACTCGGGCAATCAACGGCCGATACAGAAAACAGAGAAGCAATACTCCTATCTTGTAGGTATGCTAATTTGACTAAAAATTTATTTTATGATATATTCTTTCTATCACAGAAGGAACATACTGCCTCGGGCAGTGTTTTTTTATCCAGATAAAAATTATGGAAATTAGAAATATTGCAATTATTGCGCATGTTGATCACGGCAAAACTACTTTGACCGATGCTATTTTGCGTCAAACTGGAATGACTGAAGAAGGAATAACTATGGACAGCAACGCTCTGGAACTGGAGCGCGGTATTACTATTTATTCAAAAAATACTTCTATCTTCTATAAAGATACGAAAATTAATATCGTGGATACTCCTGGGCATGCGGATTTCGGATCGGAAGTGGAACGAGTTCTGCGTTCTATTGATAGTGTGCTTTTGGTGGTGGACGCGCAAGAAGGTCCAATGCCGCAAACAAGATTTGTTTTGAAGAAATCTTTGGAATTGGGATTGAAACCGATTGTGGTTATCAATAAAATAGACAAGCCGGCAGCTGATCCTGATTTGGCTCAAGAACAAGTTTTCGAGTTGTTTTTGGATTTGGGAGCAAGCGATGAGCAGTTGGAATTCACAACAGTTTATGCCATCGGTCGCGCGGGCATTGCAAAGAAACATTTGGATGACGAGTCAAAAGATTTGACTCCACTACTGGAAACTATTTTGGAAAAAGTGCCGGCAGCCAAAGCGGATGTGGATGCGCCTTTGCGCTTTCAACCTTTCAATTTAGCTTATGATAATTTTTTGGGAAGATTGGCGATTGGAAGAATCTATGAGGGAACTATCAATCAAGGAGAAACTTTATTTGTCAAAAAATTAAATGGAGAAATAGCTTCTGGAAAAGTGACGAAGCTTTTTACGTTTGAAGGAACAAACAGGAAAGATTCTACAGAAGCTTTTGCTGGAGATATTGTGATGGTGGCCGGATTCCCCGGCATTGATATTGGAGAAACTGTTTGCAAATTGGAAAGCCAAGAAGCATTGCCTGCGATTAAAATTGATGAGCCGACAATATCATTGAAATTTATGGTGAATGATTCTCCTTTTGCGGGACGAGACGGAAAATTTGTGACTACCAAGCAGATTCGCGAAAGATTGGAAAAAGAATTGGAAGTGAATGTGGGACTAAAAATTGATTTTTCTTCAGAATATTATTTGGTTTATGGCCGAGGTGAATTGCATATCGCGATTCTTTTGGAAAATATGCGCCGTGAAGGATATGAACTTCAAGTTTCTCAGCCGAAAGTTATTATCAAAGAAGAAAATGGGAAAAAATTTGAGCCATATGAAGAGGCGACGGTGGATGTTCCAAAAGAATATTCCGGAACCATTATTGAAAAACTGGGGAAAAGAAAAGGTATTATGGTAAATATGAAACAAAACGGAAACCAAATGAGAATGCTTTTTGAAATTCCGACACGCGGACTTTTGGGATATCGCAGCGAATTTGTGGTAGATACCAGAGGCGAAGGAATTCTTTGCAGCCGATTTTTGGAATTCAGAGAATATGCCGGAGAAATAAGCAAGCGCGATGTTGGTTCTATGGTTTCTATGGTTTCAGGCAAAGCGGCCGGATTTTCTCTATACAATTTGCAAACTCGCGGAGTTTTATTTATTGGTCCTGCCACGGAAGTTTACGAAGGTATGGTGTTGGGCAATGTTTCCAAAGGTTTGGATATGTCAGTCAATCCCATTAAAGGAAAACAATTGAGCAATATGCGTTCATCCGGAGCTGACGAAGCCATTCAATTGATTCCTCCAATGACGATTACTCTGGAGCGAGGATTGGAAGTGATGGCGGAAGACGAATATATGGAAGTAACGCCGAAAAATGTCAGAATCAGAAAACAATTTTTGAGTGAGACGGATCGTATCCGCGCCGGACGAAAAAAATAATCAACGAAAAGCTCCTTTGATGGAGCTTTTCTATTGGATTAAATTTGGTATAATAAAAATATGGCACTGGATTGCATAAAAAAAGAAGGAAACAAGTTGCGGGATGAAATGCGCAACAAACTAAAGGGCTATATTGTGGCCGCTTTCGGTTTGGTGGCCGGTTTAGCGTGGAATGAAGCTATCAAAGCGTTGATTGAATATGCTTTCCCGCGTAGCAACAATTCCATTTGGGCCAAGTTTGTCTATGCGATTTTGATTACTTTTGTTTTGGTTTTGGTAACGGTCTATGTTTCCAAAATGCTGACAAAAAAAGAAAAAGAGGAAAAAAATATGTAATATTCCAATATGAAAAAACATAAAATTTTAATATGGATTATTGTTTTGCTCGGCATTCTGTTTGCCGGTTTTTTATTATTTCCGAAAGAAAAAACAGAAATAAAAAATATTGTTGAAAACACCGCTACGACGACGACTGAAAAAAAATCTGAAATCAAAATAATTACGGAACCAGAAAATAATATAAATTCAAAAAAAATAATTCCGGAAAAAATATTAATTCAAGTCCCTTTTATTTCTCAAGCGCCATTCAAAATTTGGGATGCGCTTCACGAAGATGCTTGCGAAGAAGCCAGTTTGTTGATGGTGGAAAAATTTTTGCAAAAAGAAAATGCCGGAACAATTGAAGAGCAAGAAAAAGAAATAAAAAACATGGTGCAATACGAAACCAAAAATAATTATGGCCTGAGCATCACTATGGAAGAATTGGCAAAAATTGCGCAGGATTATTCCGAAATGAAAAATCCCAGAGTGGAAAAAAATATTACCATCGATGATATTAAAAAAGAATTGGCGGATGGTCGGCCAGTCATTATTCCGGCGGCGGGAAAAATTTTGCCCAATCCGAATTTCAAAAATGGTGGGCCGAATTATCATATGCTGCTGGTCGTTGGCTATGACGCCGATGGTTTCATCACCAACGACCCGGGAACCAGAAAGGGCGAGGGTTTTCGCTATACTTTTCAAGCGCTTTTCAACGCCATCCACGACTGGAATCCAAAAAATATTCTGCTGGGGCAAAAGGCTTATTTGGTGTTTGATTAAAGTATTTTCCAAAAGCATTCACTACCTTATATCGATATAATGATATAAGGTAGTAAAAAAGTTGTTTAGTATTTGCAGTAAAGAAAAATATTTGCTCAAATAATTTACCGTACATTTCTTGCTATGGCATATAATGTACGGTAATTATTTTATGCGAAAATCATTTGACTTTCCTGTGATTTTATCCTATGCTGTAAAGTCAGTATTTTTACAACAAAATTAACCTAAAAAAATAGAAAAGGAGGCAGTTATCAATGAAATGTGTAATTTCCGGAAGTTTCCGAAAATTTTACAAAGAAATAGTTTGGGTTATTGAAGAATTTGAGAAGTGTGGAATTGAAGTTATTTCTCCAAAGAAATCAAAAATTTTGAATGCTAAAGATGGATTTGTATTTTTAGCCACTGACGAAACGAATGACATAAAAATGCTGGAAGAGAAACATCTTCAAGAAATTGAAAAATCTGATTTTCTATATATCTATAATCCAGTTGGCTATATAGGAAAAAGCGTTGCTTTTGAATTGGGATGGGCGGTGGCGTTAAAAAAGCCAATATATTCTCAAGAAAAACCGGACGACGTCGTTTTGGCTCAGTTTACAGAAGTAAAATCTATCAGAGAAATTTGTAAAAAATGCGAGGTATCTTGAAAAATATTGAAAGTAATGGAAAAATATTTCTAAATAGTTTTTAAAAAGGAGAATATTGTGAAAAGGAAAGAAAAAAAGACACTTGAATATTTTCAACTTGAAAATATACCAGCTATTCCAGGAGAGATTCTGTCTAACTTGGAGTATGTATTTGGAGAGGTGGCAATTGCAGATTCTCTTGTGGATGCACTAGCTGAATTGGTAAGAGTAAAAACACGAATTCATCCAAAGTGTGGACATGCTTTTGTTAGCCGTTTAAATGCGAGGGAAAAAGGCCAATTCTTTTTTGCAATTGATTATGTGTCTTCCAGTTTTGAACGGGATGAGTTGAAGATTAAATTTTTTCAAAAACGGATTGGGCTGGGTAACTTCATAGAAAAAACCGTATTATTCAACAACAATCAGGACGATCTCAAAAGAACTTTTTTAGATGTAAATAAGGAAATATTTCCAAAATTGGAGGAATTATTTGCTCAAATGGGATTTATGACGAGGTATGAAAGCAAATAAGATTAGAAAAAATTAGGAGTCGGATAGAATTTGTCCGACTCTTTTCATTTATCAAAAAATGCTATTTTTGTGCTATAATTGTGCTATGGAACCAAAAGAACTTAAATTTCCGGACAAATTTTATTGGGGGGCGGCGACGGCTGCCCATCAAGTTGAAGGCGGGAATTTGAATGATTGGTCTGAGTGGGAAAAAGCCAATGCTGAAAAATTGGCTAAAGAAGCGCCGGACAAATGGCAAGAATGGCAAAAAGATCAATTTCAGGAGATGTTTTCGCCGAACAATTATATTTCCGGAGTAGCTTGTGATCACTATAACTTGTTTGAAAAGGACTTTGATATTGCCAAATCATTGGGCCACAACGCCCATCGATTTTCCGTTGAATGGTCGCGCATTGAACCGGAAGAAGGAAAATTCAATGAAAAAGAAATTGAACATTATCGCCAAGTCATTCGAGCTTTGAAATCCAGAAACATCGAACCGTTTGTGACGCTTTGGCATTGGACAATGCCGATTTGGATGCGGGATTTGGGCGGAGTGAAATCCAAAAAATTTCCGGAATATTTTTCTCGCTATGCTGAAAAGATGGCAGAAGTTTTCAAAGAGGATGTGAAATTTTGGATAACTTTGAATGAGCCAACAGCGATTGTGGCAATGAGCTATATCCGAGGCGATTGGCCTCCTCAGGAAAAAAATCCCATATCAGCCCTCTTTGCTCTTAAAAATCTTTCCCGCGCGCATAATTTAGCTTATGGCGCTATACGCAAAGTTTATTCCGACGCTCAGGTAGGATTTTCGCATAATATGTTTTATTATGAACCCTATAATAAAAAATGCTGGCTGGATAAATCAGTGGTAAAAATTGCCGAATATTTTGCCAATGAAAGATTTCTCAATTTAACCAAAGGCAAAAATGATTTTCTGGGTCTGCAATATTATTTTCATTCCCGTTTCAGATTCCCCGGATTATTGAGAAATGAAAACAAATCAGTCAGCGATTTGAAATGGGAAATTTATCCCGAAGGCATTTACCATATTCTAAAAGGACTAAAAAAATATAATCTTCCAATTTATATCACAGAAAACGGTTTGGCCGATGCGGGAGACAGGAAACGCGGAGAATTTATCAAAAATCATTTAATCAATGTTCACCGCGCCATTGCCGAAGGCGCGGATGTGCGGGGATATCTTTACTGGTCGCTGTTGGATAATTTTGAGTGGGACAAAGGCTTTTGGCCGCGCTTTGGATTGGTGGAAGTGGATTATCACACCCAAGAAAGAAAAATTCGTCCGAGCGCTTTGGAATATAAAAAAATAATTGAAGGGAATGCCATCAAAATCCAATAAAAGAAAAATTGAAATCAAAGGACAGAAAGTAAGTTATATTCTGAAAAAAAGGAAAGGCATTCGCAGCGTCCGCTTGGCGATTTATGGCGATGGATGTTTTGTGGTAAGCGCGCCAAAGTGGTATCCTTTATATGTCATAGAGAGATTTATGACGGAAAAGGCGGAATGGATTTTGGAGAAATTAAAAAATATCAATCTGGATTTTTGGCAGAATCAAAAAGAAGAGGAAAAATTTTATAAAAATAATAAAGAAATTATCCGAGAGCAATTCAGAAAAAAACTGGAACATTTCAATCAGTTCTACGGATTTTCTTGGAAAAGAATTGCAGTTCGCCGGCAAAGAACTTGCTGGGGGAGCTGCAGCCGGAAGGGAAATTTGAATTTCAATTACAAAATAATCAAATTGCCGGAAGAATTGCTGAATTATGTGATTGTTCACGAGCTCTGTCATCTTCAAGAATTGAATCATAGTCAAAACTTTTGGCAGCTGGTGGAAAAAACTATTCCTGAATATAAAATAGCAAGGAAAAAATTAAGGAGCATAAAAATATGAGTTGGGTAATAATTGCTTTAATCGCCTATATTTTTATCGGAACTCAGACGCTTTTGGATAAGTTTTTGATTTCTTCGGAAAGGATAGCTCACCCGGCCATTTATACTTTTTATTCCGGAATTTTGAGTTTGCCGATTTTGCTTTTGGCGCCACTGGGTTTTCACCGAATCGGAGGAACAGAATTTTTTTGGAATATTTTTTCAGGAGCGCTTTTCGTCTATGGAATCTTGTTTTTGTTTTTTGCTCTCAGAAAAAATGAGGCTAGCCGAGTGGTGCCGATAGTGGGCGCAGTTGTTCCTGTTGTCACATTTATCCTTTCGTTTTTTGTGCTGGGAAGCGTTTTGAAAAGCCAGCAAATAATTGGAGTTATTCTTTTGATTCTTGGAGGATTTTTGATTTCTTTCGAAACAGAAAATGGAAACAAAAAAACCAAAAAATTATTCTCAGGATTTTATTTATCCATAATTTCAGGAATTTTTTTTGGAATAGCGTTTGTGATTTTCAAAAAACTTTATTTGACGGATAATTTTTTCAATGTTTTTTTGTGGACCAGAATCGGATTATTTGCCGGAGCGATGACTTTATTTTTGATTCCGAATTGGAGAAAAATAATTATCAATTCTTTCTTAAGCGCAAAAAAAGCTCCCAAAAAGGATTATCAGACGGGATTTTTGTTTGTGGGGAATAAAATTTTGGGAGGAGTGGGATCCATTCTTTTGCAGCGAGCCGTTTCCATTGGAGAAGTGACGATTGTCAACGCGCTGGTCTCGATTCAATACGCTTTCATTTTCGTAGTTGGAATTTTCCTGTCGTTGCATTGGCCGGAAATTTTCCACGAAAAAAGAAATAAAAAAGAAATTTGGCAGAAAATATTTGCCATTGCCATAATTACCGTTGGAATATTTTATATATAATTATCGTGCTAATTTATTTTCTATTTTGGCACGCTTTTAGACCCAGCGCGCCTAACGCTCTAGATTACCCTCGCTCTTTTTGATTAAAATCAAAAAACCATGCCCGCTCGGGCAATCAACGGCCAAAATAGAAAATAAATTAGCAAAAAATGTAACATCTAATTTTTTAAATAAAACAAAAATTATGAAAATAATAAATAAATTCGGCAGATTCATAAAAAAAATCCTCAAAATTATCGGAAAAATTTTGCTGATTTTGCTGGCGATTGTTGTTTTGTTTCTGATATATATCAATATTCCGGTCAAAAAATCAGAGAAAAAAGCCGGACTGGGCGTGACTTTTTCCGCGCGCGCTGCTGCCGATATCGGATTGGATTGGAAAAAAGCCTATCTGGCGACGTTGGATGATTTGAAAGTCAGAAAAATTCGTTTGCCTATTTATTGGGATATCGCGGAACCCAAAGAGGGCACCTATGACTTCGCGGATATTGATTGGCAGCTTCAAGAGGCCGCCAAAAGAAAAGCGGAAATTATTTTGGCAGTCGGACAAAAAGTTCCTCGCTGGCCGGAATGTTTTACTCCCGAATGGGCCAAAAACAATAACAAAAAAAAGAACGCGGCCATTTTGAAATTTATCGGTGTGGTGGTGGAGCGGTATAAAAATAATCCGACGGTGAAATATTGGCAAGTGGAAAACGAACCATTCCTTGCGTTTGGCTATTGTCCTGACTTTGATATTAATAATTTGGATCCGGAAATTGCAGTGGTGCGGGCGAAAGATCCGTCGCGAAAAATTATTGTGACTGATTCGGGAGAGCTGAGTCTTTGGCTGAAAGCGGCCAAACGAGCGGATATTTTTGGAACTACGATGTATCGACAAATCTGGAAAGAAAGAATCGGAACGATTTATTATCCGATTGGGCCGCGTTTTTTCCAGCTTAAAAGATCATTGATTAATATTTTTGAAGGTCAAAAAAATGCTATCGTGGTGGAACTTCAAGGTGAGCCATGGCTCGGAGGGCCGACAGTTAATTCTCCGGTTGATGCTCAATTGTCTTCGATGAATGCTCAAAAATTACAGAGCAATGTGGAATTCGCAAAAAAAGCCGGATTTTCAGAAATCTATATTTGGGGAGTGGAATGGTGGTGGTGGATGAAAGACAAACAAAACAATTCTGAAGTCTGGAATATGGCCAAGGAACTTTTTTCAGAAAATAACTAGGAAAGCTTTTTTCTGCTTGACATAGAATGCATTTTAATATATACTTTTTAGTTATCAGTAGCTTCAAAATTTCATAAAACTTTATTAGGAGGGCGGAAGATTGGATAAAATTTTTATCATAGGTGAAGTGAGTAAGGACAAATATAAGACGCCTATAAATGAAGAAAGAAATTATTTGACGGACAGTCTGGAGCCGAGTTTGCAGGATCTCACTTTCAGAAAATATGACATTAGCGTTCATTATTATAGAAACTGCAATGCTGCAGTTGATGATATTCAAGAAAGAATTCAAAAGATAATGTCATCAGGAAAAGAGAATGGAAAGAAAAAAAGATTATTTGTTCTTATCTATGCACCCGATCTCGAGAAAGAGGAAAATTATCAACTTTCTTCAGTTAATTTGGTGAAGACTTTGAGAAAAGAAAAAATTAAATGTGAAATAATTATTTATTCTTTTGCTCACCGGCAAAAACAAGCCAAGAAAGCAAAGGGCGCGCAGCACTTCATTCAGAAATATCAATTATGGGATATCGTCAAATGCCTGGAGGGAAAATGCAGCTGTTCACAACTAATTATGAAAGCTAAGGAGGAGAAAAATGCCTAATGAAAAAAAGATTTTTAAAGTAATATTTTTTCTTTCGATGGCAATGCTTATCATTGGACTTTTTACCGCAGTATCTTTGCAGCAAAAAGCAATAAAATTATTGGTTCAGGAAAATTTATTACTGAGAGAAAAGCAAAGTATTTTGGAAGGCAACAACCAAACTTTTGATGATAATCCGGAATTTTTCACCGAAGATGATATAAATAAAAAATCTTATTCATTAATGTGAATATTGCGAAGCGGGAATGCATAAAAATGCGTTTCCGCTTTTCTTTTTGCAAACCCAGCACCCACAAGTTTGCGTGTGGGGCGTTGGGATAATTGAAACATTCTGGGTGCTGGGTAAAATTCTCAAAACTGGTATAATGAAAGTAATATAAATTTTTTAGTTCATTTTTGTTATCCATAGTTTTTTTAAATATTAAAAAAAGGAGACTTTTTATGCCAAAAGATTTAAAATTTTTTACTGAGACATCGGATATTTTAGCCTTAGCTTCCGTGAAGTTTGACGGGAATATGAAGGGGGAATCACTATTTGATGGTGTGAAAAATAGGAGTAATTTTTTGAATAATCGTTTATCTTATGGCGCTAAGATTATTATGGCGGGGATAGAGCATAATAACCAAGTGAAAGAAGTTGATAGATATTGCAAAGAAGAAATTATTAAAGGCGTTGACGGCTTGGTTACTCAAGATAATAATATTTTCCTGGGAGTGACTTTCGCCGATTGTCCGTTTATTTTGCTTTCCGGAATGAATTTTTCCAAGAAGCAAAGAGTGGTTGGAGCGGCGCATTGCGGTTATCGCGGAACAGTGAAAAATATTGCCGGAGAAATGATTGCAAAAATGGAAGAAAAAAAGGCGGAAGCCAAGTATGTCAAAGCGGTCATCGGTCCGGGGATTTGCGAAAAATGTTTTGAATTCGGATCGGACGCTCCTGAAATTTTTTCCAAGTATGCTGAATTTTTGCGTTCGCAGAACGGCACAGGAAAATTTTTGGTGGATCTCAAAGGAATCATCAAGAAGCAATTGATTCAATCGGGAGTCTTGGAAAATAATATTTATGTTTCTGATTTATGCACGTTTGAAGATGAATCTTTGTTTTCTTTTCGCCGAGAAAAAATGGATCCCAATAATATCAAAGCAGGCATAGCGCTGATCGGAATAAAAAAACTTCAGGAGAAAAAAGTTTTTTCCAAAAAATTTCCAAAACTTCGCGCTGCCCATGCGATGTAACTTTTTTAGAAGCTCTGGTGAAATTTTTCATCGGAGTTTTTTAATATATATTTTTATTTATCCACTTTCTTTGTCAGCAAAGAAAGTGGAAAGAAACCCGCCCGCCCGCTTCGCATAAGCATCAGCGAGGCGAGCCGTCGAGGCAGGGAAACTGTCCGCAAGACT
>Ga0172379_10003477_pt1 | contig 25039 bp, 8 predicted proteins | sample GrowelOW334metaG_FD_119756 | JGI IMG/M metagenome (GOLD analysis project Ga0172379, IMG submission 119756) | Groundwater microbial communities from an aquifer near a municipal landfill in Southern Ontario, Canada - Groundwater well OW334 metaG | ecosystem: Environmental > Aquatic > Deep...
ATGCGTCAATCAAATCAAACCAGATTGTGCTTGGACTTGCAAAAACGCAGCGCTCAGCGAAAGTGACCCTCAAGTCCCACTCGGTCTGCATATTGATGGCAGCCGAATCTGGCTGAGGCAGATGAAGCGTGGTGGAATCCCAGAAAGTACCCCCGGCATCCCAATCCGAGCTACCATCATCCCAGATAGACACGGTATGAACTTCTAGGGGCGTGCTGGGGAAGTTCGCATACAGCTGAGTTTGGTTGAGCAACCCACCCTGTGGGGCGTCCCCATTGATCTTGCCAGCCCCATCCACAGTGGGCCCCATCATATTGATGCCACCACAGGCAATCAGGAAACTGCCAGGCATACCACCCAGCTGATCCAGCACACCGGGCCACATCCGAGGCCCGGGCTCTGAAAACTTGGCACCCTTGAACCACCAAGCAGATCCCGCTGCAGGAGCCCCTACAAAGGTCCCTGTGGCGCTCAGCCCTGCACAGTCACCCACCCCCCCAAGCGGCGCCCCCGTGCCAGCAGGGCTATAAACAGGCTCGCCTTCGCCCGACATCCATCCGGTCTCGCCGGCTGGAACGAAGCCCTCCCCAATAGATCTGATGAGGCGCTGAGAACCTCCATCAGTCACTTGCATGAAACTGAGATTCTCGTAGAGCCTGGAATTTTTCCAGGTTAAGGTGCCATCAACTGTCCCATCAGGGATGGTTTCCGTCACAGTGAACTCGGTGCTGCCCCCAACCAGAGCACGAGTCAGAATGGTGTAGGTGCCATCATTACCGGTGCTGCCTGCAACCGTGATCTTGCCGTCCAGGAGCAGATCCGTATTCTGATTCCCTGCAACCGTGAACACCCCGGTGCCGATATTGACCCCGGTGATCAGTACCACCGGATAATCCTCGTAGGTCAGCTCCTCGGGGTCACCACCGATCACCATAATCGAAGGTCCCACCTGGGACTTCGGAACCGGTGGAGTGCCCTCGTTCAACAGCGTAACGCTGTCCAGCACTGGCTGCTGAAGCAGGTAGGTGTTGGTGACTGGCTTGCCCGCAGTAAACACCACTGTGACAGTGGTGTTTACGAAAGTTGCAGTCTTGAGGGTGATCAGCTGGGCATCAGCATCCCAGTCCCAGGACTCACGGGTGTAGATCGTGTTTCCATCCACGACCTTGTAGATGTCCTGGGCGTAGATGTGGATCGGTTTGAGCGTTACCCGCCGGTCATCAACAACCTGAATCACCACTGTCTCTTGCTCGACAGCGATGTTTCTCTCTCCACTGGTAATGACGTTTGCCTGGTTCAGCACCATGTGCTGGGGCGCTTTGTAACCCACGGGGTCAGGCAGGAACAAACGGTACCGTACGTAGTCCCAAACTTGCTGGGTTACGGAACGAGAATCCAGAGCGCCAAACGAGATTGACCCGAATGTTCGACGTGCCTTCGGAAGGTTAGGGTACTCAACGTTGATCCAACCCAGCGAAGGCTCCGTCGTCTGGTTCATATAGCCCGTGCCGGGCACGCCTGGAGTTTCAGGCACATAGTAAGGCGGCGGGGGCAAATCCGGGCGATAGACAGTCACCCCCCAATCAGAAGTCCTCAGAACCCTAAGCTGAATCATCGGGTTCCGCCAATCCCAGAAACCATTTGCCTCAATTGCGGGCCCAACCTGATCAGAGTTCAGGGCATCCGAGGTGTCTGTACGGGGCAACTCCCAGTTGTTGATGTCGTCTTTGTCATCACCCTTCCAGACACCAAACGTACGGAAAACCCCAGCTGGGGGCAAAATCGAGAAAGAGACTGCTCTCCAACGAACCACACTGGAGTGGGCTGCATTTCCAGCCCCGAAATAACAGCGATCCCCACCTGGATCAGCATGAGCCACCGGGGGTGCTTGCACAGCATCATCGATGGATAGTGTGTACACCCCACCGGAAGCTACAACCCGGTAGGTGTGAAACGCACCATCATTCCAGTTGAAGTTGTAGGACGCCCGGACTCCTGTTTCATCCAGCAATTGAACTTGGTAGGGAGTCGTACTAAGTCGAACCTCAATCCTGGAACCCATAATGTTGACCAGGAAGAAGTGGATACCAGTAGCCCCAACCGTGTAGGCATCTACAGCCAGAGTGGCTTCCATGACTCGTTCTTGGGAGTCAGGGCAGATCAAAGTGCTCGTGTCTAGGGCTTGGATATACTCACAGGTAGACCCAAGATTCTGTGTGACTACAAAGTCATCCCCATCAACGGAGGCTGAACTTGGGGCAAGGTTCTCTGTCCATCCTTGATCCGTGGGGAATCGCATACCTGCCAGACTGACCACTGGCAGCTTGAGTAGCTGTCGGTACGGAGTGTTGAGGGCACTCTCCCAGTAACAGATGGTTCCTAGTTGTACCTCACGCAAACTATCATTGATCGTGATCAGCGCGTCCCCAGCCCCCAACACCCCCGTGTCAACCAAGAAAGACGCCGTTAGGTCAACGTTTGCTTTCGGGTCTAGGAAAGGCTCAATGCGCTCATAACCAAAAGTAAAGGGCAGCGTCTCACTGGAAGACGTTGACTTGAGCAGCACCTGACTGCCCAGTGCCCTAGGGTAACCAAAGCTCTGAGGGATGAACCAGTCATCCGTTTCATTCTCAGGCAGTGCCGTCATGTCAGCAAGCACGGTTTTGGAATGACTGCGAGCCTGATTTTCATCCGGGCGCACCCGGTAGCGATAGAACGACCACCGGGACGAGGACAGTGCCTGATAGCTAAGGGAGCCCCAAAATACCTGACCCTGATCAGCCGTTGAAAACATCAACGAGGACTCACCAGGACGAGGCAGAGGCGCTGATCCAGTAGCCACCACAGCTGTAGTTTGCCCTGACATGGTGAGCAGGGCTGTTTTCAAGGTGGTAGATACGGTCATGCGGTAGGTGGAGAACCGATTGTTCGCCAGCGTGCCCGTCCAGAGTGCCTCAAAAATGATAGTCGGATACTTGTTCCCGTAGTAGTGCGGTTCCACAGGGAACGATGGGCTCACATCTGCGAGCAACTTTCCATCTAGATGCCGCACCACGTTCGAGACCGTGTAGACCCCAATTTGAGATCCCACCAGGATCTGGAACCTGTTACCGTCTTGAAAATCAGCTGGAGCATCCAGCGTTGCCAGCTCAATAGTCGTGCGACTAGTGATGGTTGCTGTAGCGGAGGGCCCAATAGTCCAGCCATCCGTATGAGCAGCCCGCCGGGCATCCTTGAGCAGCCCGACATGCTCAACCCCGTTAACCAGCAGAGCCCCGGCTAGGTACAGCTGCTGATTATCATGACAACCGAACCCAACCCCTGTGAAAATTCCATCCGGGGTGTTACTCAGAACCTGGAAACGACCCGTCAAGGTTACCGTAGACGGCAAAGGTGCAAGCAGAAGCCGGGAATAGACTGCAGCAGGAATAGAAGCGGGGTCATAGTACCCGGTCTGGTTGTCCACGACCGTGTAGGTGCCATCATTATTGATTTGCCCGGCATCGACTCCGTAAAGCGCCCAAACGGGATCCGATGTGACCGGAGGAATCGTGCCCTCAAAATTCCCTGAGTCAGGTTCCTCTCGGGTCACAAATCCTGGAATAGCCGTCCGGAAAGGACTCTGGTTGAGCAACAACGATGTCGGGGAATTCAGCAATGCCGAGTATTCCCGCTCAAAGCCCATGTAACGATGCCCGATCAACAAGGGCTTGGGTCGGGCAATAGGCCCCAGCACAACCCCCATCGGGAAACGTTGTCCTGCAGGAACTGCCCCTAGGCAGGGCACTTGTGTCTGGGAGTTTCTCCCCGTAGTGCGATTCCAGATGTTGAGCCCCAACCCAGGATAGTTGAGACCCTCCATCTCCATGATCGGTGACTGGAACCAGACGTAGTCAACGTCTACATGACCCTGTGGGTGTCCAGGAGGAAGCAATGGAATGGGTACTGTAGGCGCAACTCGTCCAAGATACGGGTTCACATCAAGAATGGGGACACTGACTCCATTCACCCTAACCGCAACGTCATTCTTGGTCGCTGGAGTAGCGTCACCCCAGTTCTTTACCAAAGGTCCACGTTTCGTTTGAAGCCACGGTCGAGTCAGCCCTGGATTCCCCACAACTACTGTGGACAGGCTGTGGATAAAGTTCCAGGAGTCTGAATAGAGAGTCTGACTCGCCGTGGTCAGCAGATTCGAGACCTTGAAATTGGAAACCGAGAAAGCTCCATTCTCCAGAAGAACTGTTACAGCGGGACCCGCATTTGAGATCCCAGTGAAACTTGCAAGCAATGCCGAGGCAATGATGGTCTGATCCACCATCAAAGTGTAGAAGCCAGCTCTTAGATTTCGGAGAAGTGAGATAGTCTTAGGTCCTGAAGACCAATTGGCATTGAACGTTACGTCGTAGGCTCCACTCCGCAACCGAATCTGATCAGTACCCCCTCCAGTTCGCTGCAGGGTAACGATGACTTCGGCACCCAAACCCGTACCAGCATCCTCCAGGTACAGGGACAGCACTTGCTGACCATTTGCTGTTGGTAGGAAGGATGCCACGGAGGCATCTAGTGCCAGATCCACCCGAAAAGTTGAAGTTGGTACCAACTGCCCAGAGGTATCAGTCCATTTCCACCCATAAGATGTCCCTGCACCACGGCTCATTCGCAGGCTGCCGCTCGTAATAACAGACGTACCCGTACCTACGGACGTAGCATTGAAAGTGGTGCCCGCACTTGGCAGGTACGTGCCGTTGTAATCCAAGGCAGTTGAGGGACCAATGACTCCGTTGTAGGTAACGGAGGTCATCCCCAAGGTAGTGATCAGAACCTTGGAGGCATCTCCCCCGTAAGGATGGGTAGCGGTCTGGGGCACCAGATCCACGGGATAGGTGCTAGAGAATACGTAGGATGTGGGGTCACTAGGTGTGCTACTGCCGGGGGGTAGCATTGCTGCAGGCAGCAAAGCATGGTCGAAGGATAGAAGAAGCTGGTTGCCCGCTGGAGCAGTTGTGACAACTGAAGGGACATCTCCTTGGGTGAAAATAGTTGCCGTTCCAAGGAGCAGGACTCCCAAGTAGGACACAACACACAACCCACCCAGAGTTGTCCCTGTATGCTCCAGCACAACGGAAGTTACACCCAGAGGAACCGAAGTCCCTGGCACTACTGAGATAACGGTAGCTGAGACCCCCCAGGTTGAGGTAAGCACCCACAAAACTGGACTGGAAAGCCCACCACCAAATGGTACGGCGGAGGCGAAAAACACCTCAATATGATAGCCATCCAGACTGATGGCCCCCGTGATGGGAACAGGCTCCGGGGCACTCCCATAAAATGAAAACCCATATGGGTTTTGACCATAGCCACCGAGGATCGGTGCCATTCTACTGCCCCAATCCTACAACCTCAAGATCATAAGATGCAGGATTTGCACCGTTGTTCGTGATCTTTACGTGAAGTTCTGCTGTGGCGTCCTCATCCGTGTAATAGTCAGGAACGAGATCAATGTAAGCATTGTTCCAGGCATCAACGTTAGTTGCCTGGTACAGCAAGTCTGCTGCCAGGAAAGTATCCCTGGCATAGAATTCCAGTGTCGTTTGAACTGTGTTAGCCGATGCTGCCAGACGAATACGGATGATGATGCCCTCATTGAACCACGTGGTGACATTCGAGGTAGCTGTACCACCCCCCGAACCAACGGGGCCAATGGTGATGGTAGAGGCACCCCGTTTGGCAAAGATCTCCGCCCCACCCCCGGCAGCTGGAAGCCAAGCGGCTGCAGTTGGACCACTTGCCGTTAGGACGTCCCCCAGATTGGGCGCCGTTGCTGTAGAGACAACGACCGGGTTTGTGGTCGTCGCCAAGGCTGGGGCTTCTCCTAGCTTGTAGCTCATGACGACCTCAAATCACGAACCAGTTCGTGCCGTTATAGTAAAGCGTTGCCGCTGCAAAGTTCACATTGAGGATCAAGTTAGGTCCACCGTCAATTGTTGCCGCCATCGGGGTGATGGTGATGTTGGACGTGAAAGCAGCCCCCCCCTCATCCTTGATGGTAACCCGATGCCCTGCTTGAGGCATTGGAAGGATCACGGAGACAACTCCTGTGTTGCTCAGGCAACCGACAATCTCATCCGAGAGTATCAGCTGATGAGGACTGCCAACGTTACCCACCTGCTTATAGTTGACGGGGAAAACTCCAAGTGGTCCAAATGCCGTTGGAGATGCCCCACCCCCAACCAAAGTGAGTGCAATATCCGCAGCTGTAGTGCCAAAAGTATTCCTGTACAGTAGGGATGTGGTACCACACAGGTTGCTATCAAAATTCACAGCCCCGAGCAGCTGCGAATCCTGGAGCACCATGTCCATGACACCAGCTTTCGGACCAGGAGCTACCAGAGCCGCAATAGTCAGAGCATTCACACCACTGATGAATGATCGGGTGCACCGGAGGAAATCCCCACAGAAACCCACACCCAACAAGGATCCAGAAACCTCTGAGTCCTGAATCAGAAGTAATGTTGTTGCCCTTAGCTGCTCATTGAACCAGATGCCATCTACGGAACCACTCTGTGACACAATGGAATGCTCAATAACATCCAGCTCACTCAGCACGGAATTGAAACGAATGACAGGTTCGCCAAGACCCTCTTTGTAAAGCCTACAATGGGACAAAGTGATTTTGGTTCCGTGTGTTGCGGAATCAGTCAGAATGATCGAGCCCTGGTTAGCATGTGCCCCTGTTTCCCAAAACACACAATCCTTGAATGTGGTCTTGCCCCCTACAAAGTTCCACAGGGAGTCCGTGCGGGCAACAGCATCCGTGAAACCTAGGTTCACCAGGGTCACTTGGTCGTTGAAACCTGCGGCAGCAGTAAATGTATGGCTTGCTGCACCCACGGAGCGGATCAACACAGAAGCATTGATCTCATAAGCTGTCAGGGTCATGTTGTAGAACAGATCCGGAGGGGCACAGTTGCCAATCAGATGAATGTGGGGGAGAAGAACCAGATCCTCGTCATACACCCCTGGCTGGATGACAACGAAATAGGGTTGCGCTGAAGATGGTGCAGCTTCACCCCGAGCAACGGCGGCTGCTGCGTAGGTGATGCCTGCCCCAATGGTCGAAAAGTCGGCAAAGCCCTCGGCAGCCAGCTTTGTCCCCGTTGCCTCTAGGGCTGAGGGGTCCCCACCTGGCAGGTCAACCAGCACAGCAGGGTCATTCGGCGTGTTTGTGTTGTCACGTCCACGGTTAGCGTCTACGAAAACAACTCTTCCCGAGGTCATCCCCCGACGCACCATGAGCATCAGACGCTGAAGGTTTTGGTTTTGATCCAGAGCCCACCCGTCTACGGACACATCGACGGGAATGACTCCCGTCACATCCCGCCGCTCACCAGAAGCAACCAACTTGATCTTCCCGAAGTTGGTCAAGCGACGAAGTCGAACAGATTGGGTGCTTTCTGATGGAAGACCTAGGTCAACGACAAGGTTGAGCAGGTAGCTTCCCTCGAAGTCCACAACGAAAGTGGTATCTCGAGCTGCAGGAGCCGTCAGTGTCGCAGCGGAGGGGGTTCCTTCATTCGGGGTAGCCAGACCCACGGAGCCAGGAGAAGATGGTGTGAAAGAAAGAGTCCAGGCGTAGGTGACCCCGGGATCTACGGAGTGACAGAACACCTCATAAGGACGACGCAGATCATCACGACTGGCACCTGTTACGGTGGAGCCTGGAATTACGGGACCACCAGACCATTCGTACAAGGTAGTCTCAATAATTGCAGCCATTCACGTTCTCCGCCGGATCAAAGCCTCAACAGAGATCTAGTATAGGGAGGCTAGTGCTACAGAATGAACTGGTCGGAGACGTCCTCAGCCAAGACCGTGTGTGGAACGCACACCCCAAGCCGATCAACGTCTACTTTGTAGGATTGACCCGAAAGTGCCTGTGCCATTCGTGGTCGCACCCTCAGCAAACTTGGCGCAACTCGAACCTGAGTCGAGGGGCCCACAGCAAATCCACAAGGTCCGCCCCCTAATCCCAGCACAGTCTGCAATCGGTACTGACCTGCATTTGGACCGGACGTGAAAGTAAGGATGTCCCCTTCTGGTGCCAATGCCCAATCTTGAACAGGGTCTGTCAGCACTGCCCCTGACACGGTTGCTGTACCAGATAAGCCCGAGACTGTGGTGTACGCCCGAGGCACTGCATCATCGACGGCAAAAGCTCGAATGTCGACTACCCGGAAATGCCCCGGGTAGTCTTCCCGCTTTTCTGAGGTGCCCAAACCACCTGTGCTGGAATTAGCCCCTGTCAGAATTTGCAAGACCGCCCCGGTTTGAATTGCTGTGAAATCCCGAGTGGGGTCACTAAATAGTGTGCGATCCGTCAGTGTGATCCCTGCCGTTCCCGTGATGCATTTGGCTCCAAGCCAAAAGCGACGGAAATCCTCATAATGGTACTGCTCGTACTCCCACTCAACGGTGTCCGTGAACAGGGCACCAAAAACTTCCTGAAACAGAGAGCGGAACTCATAGAGCGTGTGTGCCGGTTTGAGTGCCCTCAAGACCAGCAATGTATTGTTCTGCAAAGTAAGCAAGTTGGAAGGAAAGTCCTCCAGGATCACAGGAGGCACAGTGTCTGTGGTGCGGCTACCGGTAACGTTCACCTCAAAGGTAAATTGATCATCAAAGCCCCAGGCTGAATTAGGAGTCTGCCTGGCAGCAACACTGCGCTCAATGACCTCCACGATTGCTGTGGTCAGCAGCTCGACACCTTCTTTTTGTGTCTGAGCCGTAGAGCCTTGCAACAGCAACTCCACCATCCGGCGGAGGAATGTCCGATATGTGATATCTCCCTCAAGTACGGGTGCTCCGACAACCCCGGCATCCGGGAACACCAGAGCACCGAGGATCTGCCAGAGCACCTCCGACCGGGTGTAGTCATAGGAATTATCTGCAAAGGCTTCCTGGGCGGTGATCTGAAAGTCCGCAATGCGTTCGGCAAGTGCCTGGAGCTGAATGGTATAGAGTGGCCCAGTCACCTGAGAAACGTAGTTGCTCGGCAAGACCTTGAGGAACACCTCCATGATCCGATCAACCTGGGATCGGACCTTATCCTTACGGTCTTGCGAATCTTTCTCGAACGGAGCCGGATTCTGACTCAGCAAAGAGGGGAGCAGGTTCTTGTCAGCAGGCTGGTCAGCCATCAACGCCCCCCAGTCAACAACGCAGCATAGTCCGTGTCCTCATCATAGGTGAACCCAAGATCACCCAGCACGAGGTACTCGGTCGGGCTGGGCTCAATGTTCTTGACCCCTTCGTCACCATACACAACATAAGTGACTGCATAGCTGCTATCCGAGGGCAATGTGCCCTTAGGAAGCGCCAACAGCACCCGCCCAGCAGTAAGCTGCTGCCGCAAGGTGGCAAGGTCTGTAGGGCTTGCTAGGGGGTACTGTGCGGCAAGGGTAGCGTCGTCGCTAAAGTCTGGAATCCAGATGCCGTCGTTCCCCACAATAAAAGCACCGTTCGGGGTGAGATTCAGGGGCACACCTACTGTATTGGGTGGCGCATCGTAGATTTGCATTGGAGTCTCGTCCTTGTAGACTCCTCGGAAGTCATTGATCGCCCCACCCCCATCAACAGTTCCTGAAGCCAACGGAGTGAGCAGCAAGAAAATGTCCACCAGATCCGTCGACCACCCGCCTGCGGCAAGCAAAGGAGACTGATAGTAATCCGCTGGCAACGAGGAAACCAAAACCTCTCGAATCACTTGTGACCCATCTTGTTTGGTCAGGTTCGTGAGAGGTACCACCACGTAAGACACACCTAGGGTGCTCTTGATCACATCAATGACATCCGCTTGCCGCAAGGGCTGTCCCATGTTCAGACGCCCGAAATACCTAGCCAATGCCGTCCTCAAGGCACTGTCTACAGCGGCAATGGTCTGATTACGCCTTACCACAACAGTAGCCGTAATATTCACCCCTACCTGAAGGGACTCTTTCACCAGAACGTCCGCAGTAACATGCCGCATCTGGTCTACAGCATTCTGGGCAACTCCAACCAGTGTGTTGGAGATGTAGGTCACCGTCAGGTTCTCATCGTGCTCGTAGTCCACCAGCACTGTCTGACCAACCGTCATTCTGGAGCCCGAGGTAAGCAAAAAACCAAGGGGCGTGCTTCCGGACTCCGCCACAAAAGTGAAGTCCTTGGTTCCCAAACTGGCAGGATGATAAGGCCCCCGATACTCCACAGATCGGTCAAGGTTGTAGATGTGCACCGTGTAGGGATTTGTACCCAAGCTCAACAGATACTCGGTGCCCCCAAGAAGCACATGACTCTCTCCAGTCACCACCACAGGTTGAGACGATGGGATTGTGCTGCCCGTTGACTGAATCACCTGGAGATAATCTCCGGACTCCGTGGAGTGACCCAACTCCAATGGGTCACTCCCTTGGAACAACTCATACTCAGTACTAGAGACTGTCCCCGAAATGGTGCCCACCAAAGATAGGATTTCGGAAACGGGCTGACGATTGAAGATATACCTGTTCGAGGTGCGGAATCTGTAGCTCCCCCGAAAGACATCCGTCAAATGGACATTGACAGTATCATTGTAAGATGAATCCAGCAGAATTGTGTCATAGGATTCAATCGTCACATTGGTCAGGTCAAAGACCTTGCCCGTAGAGGCATCCACAAATTCCAGATTCCAAGTTGGGATATTGAGCATCTCAATCAAAGGATTGTCCGCGCTGACAGCCGTGTTCACGGCTCGGAAACGCAGATTCGCAATGTTTCCAACGGGCTCAAATTGACCGCTGATGACGGACTCGAAACTGAAGGCAAAGGTATCTGTAACTGTTGCCTCTACATCCCCTCGAACCCAGATGTCCACCTTGCCACCAACATGCCTGCCATTGTCAGGATTACGATCCCGCATCATCAATGCATGCCCGGCATCCACAATTACAGCTTGCCGAATACCGGGTACATCCACAACCGTGCGGGTGTACCCTCGGTACGTGCCAGCGTCCACCCCTGAGAGCACGCCATCCGCCCGTACAGCCAGATCACGGTTGGACTCGAAGTTGCGCCCCCCGAACGTAGCGGCATCATTGGAAACCAGCACCCCAGAGGGACCGTCAACCAGGAACTTCACCTGACCCGCAGCTACGTTTCCTGCCTCACCAGGAGATTCTGCCTGAATGAACACCTGGGCGGAGTACCTACCAGTCGCCGGATTGTAAGTGGCTCCAGCCCCAGTGGGTGAAAGGCTGGCTGAGGAGGTCAACCGGAATCTTACAGATCCCGTGGACGCCACCTGCCCAATGGGCACAAATTGAGTCACTGTAGGACGTTTGGTTACATAAACTGTGGCTGAACCCCTGGCTCGGAAACCTGGCTCCCGGGTCACCCCCCGCCGAGCAGCCAATTGATCAAAAGCATTGTCGATCATGTTTTGAACTGAGGTGTCATCATTAAGGAAAAAGGCTTGCTTCAAGGCAGTTTTGTAGGGTGACTGACTGACGGGCACGGAGGTACCTGAGCCATCTGGATCATCAATGGTCAGTAATGTAGTGAAAGAGTCCGCAGCCTGCATAAACCCAATGATGAATCGGATACGTTCAGCCTCAGTGGCGAAAGGATCAATGAAGGTATCCCGAAGCACGGCACCCGGCTTCACATCCAGCTCAGGATGTGAACGAAAAATGGACAGAACCGTGTCACGAATGATCTGCTGCCTGGACACAAGTGGCAAAGCTGCCACAGAGGGCGTCACGATTAGGGGTGAGGCAGCCACCTCTGGTGACAAAGAGGACTCATACTCGACCCCGTCAATGAAATAGATGGCAGAAACCACATAGTAGAGAGGATCCGTGTCCAGCAATGTGTTGAAGTCTGCATTGGGGATGGCGGGATTCGTTGTGGAAGGAGTTGCCCTTCTGTCATGCACAAACGAGTACTGCGTTGAAGTTTGAACCGAATTGACCTGGATCGTAGTTTTGATCTGGGTGACGTTGTACGGAATTTCTACCGTCTGATTGAAGTCCGTTTGGAAAACTGTTCCGCCTGGACTCTCCTCGTCTCCTGTAAGGTGCAGATAGAGCGGATCCGATGCAGGATTGCCATTGCTATCTACGGCAACGTTAGCATCAACGGTCAGCTCCCCCAGGATGCTGTCCGTCTCTACCGTAGAGCCAGAAATGACAGGAGTAATGTTGATCTGATGATAGCCGACCAGTCCCCCACCGGGTTCAGTGGAGGCATAGAAATTGTACCCAGTTACGTTCGTATCATCCAATCCCGTGACGTTGATCTGAACTGTTTGGTCTTGACGCTCAACAAAGATCCCGGTCGGGGGCAAAACATCGGAGCGCACATCCCGCTCAAGAGATAGGGTGGCTTCAGCTACCCCTGAAGATGTCGTCACCCCAGAAGTAAGTACGGACTTGACCTCGACTCGGTTAATGCCCGGGAACAGCTGCAAGCCAGCTGGATAAGCTGACGGGTTGGGAATGGTGAAAGAGGTTCCGTCAAAGAGAATGACGTCGGGGCTGGAAGTAAAAGCACTGCCCCGGACAGACACCAGCATGTCCACGGTGTCAGCGTCCATGGTCCCGTTGAAAAATCGGGACGAGACATCGGTCGTGAAATTGAATAGCTCCCGGAGCACATTATCGGGTCCGAGAAACTGGGGAGCCTTGGTCGCCATTCTAGCTCCTGTTCAGGTTCAACACAGACGGAGTCGAGATTTGCAATGGTGTTGGCTGCGGGCCCAGCATGAGCCCGTTGCTTCCCATCAAGGCAACTACCGAGGGAACCGTGAACACAATAGACAGGTTGATTTGTGAGGCAGCGGCATTCTGCACCGTCACATCAATCATGTAAGTAGTCGGGTCCTGAGCGTGAGGGTACACCTGGACAGACTTCACGGAGTACAGGCGCTCTTTCAGAGTCACCTGCTGATACTTGGCTTGCTCCTCTTGCAATGACTGCATCCGAGCTAATGCCCGACGCACATCCTCACTGATGAGTGCAGCCACACCCGAGATTGCCTTCGAACCAATTCGGGACTTGAGCTGAGTCCCATACCAAGGCTGATAGGGATTGCTTCCTTTCTCAGTGAGCAGGATCTTGAGCGCCGCCTGATAGAGCAGATTCTCATCCTGGATAAGAATGGCTTGCCCGCCCTCATCCAAACGGATGTCATTCTCTACATAGGTGCCCCCACAGCGCAGACATCGAGAGGGAGGCACGGTGTACGTGACCTTGAAAATCGGATTACCTTTCACGGGGTAGTCAAACTTGGGGTAGCGATTGACGATGTCGTCTTCTCTCTTGTAGAGCCGCCATCCAGGAAACAGCATTTGTCCCTGGGCTCCCCTTTGACGATCTGACAAGCCTGGAGAACCAAAACCCAAGCGAACGGCTGCCGTACCGCTCAAGCGCACAAAGGAATTCAACCCCACCGATTGCAGATCGCTGAAGCGCAGTGAACCATTAGTATTGGTGACCGTTGCCACGTTGAACTGCGTGAACAGCATCCGCTTGATGATCTGATCCGTTGTGAAACGGGCAGCGGTTTGCACCCCAAAGGACACTGTTTGAGTACCCAGTGAGGTTTCCACCGTGAGAGAGTCTTCTCCGGAAACCAGATCAAAAGGTCCCGAGATGGCACCTGAAAGATCTGCCGAGGAGTACAAGCCACTCTGCGGAACAAACAGCCTGGTGTCGTCGTTGACCAGAATGCGAACTGTCCCTGAGTTACCAACGGGCTGCCTGGTCGGCAACGTTCGCCGATCAGATCCTAGCTGAACCACCTCTTCGATGGTCAGATGTGGGCAAGCCCAGGCAAGTTGAAAATCTCGTGCCATGACACTCCTCTCACAGGAGCGTTCCGTATAGGCAGGACAACGCTCAGCAACCCAGCGGATCTCGAAGCTCCGAGGGTAGATCAGGGAAAGTGAACTTCAGGAAACCAACGTTGTTGTTAGCCTTGAACGAAATCACCCTTCCAGTAGGGTCCATCTCATAGATCAGGTTATACAGATCCTGCACAAGATTCTGCATCAACAGCCCTGGATCAATCCTGGAGGTATCAATGCTGCCCATGCAATCCAGGGAGCCACCAAACGCTTGTGCCAGCACGGCATCTCGTTCCTGGGTAAGCTGCTCCCGCAAATCTGCGAGTTTCACGATTCTCCATTCTATGTCTTGAAGCCTTTCCTTGATCTCTTGGTTAGCCCAGCTTCGGATCTGGTGCATTGTACGCACAATACCATCAGCATCATAGGCACCGGCACTCACCCTCCCGCCTTGACGGGCAGGGAAATAGCGATCAGATCTGATAAAGCCACCCTGATAAGGTCCGTACCCTGTTTTCTCCCCACTCTGCGTAGGCTCATTGGGGTTCGCAGACTGAGGGGCGTAAACCCCAGCATGAGGGTACACCTCAGAAGTTTTGGTGGGCTCCCCATCCTCTGCTTCTAGTACCTCCACACAATCCGGGTACATGAAAGACGAAATGTTCAATGGGTTTCCCCCATTGGCAACGTAAGCCTGAAGCAATCTCCCCAAAGAGGAGTTGTGTGTTACCGAAATCCCTACACGTTCCTCGGTCTTACGAGGTTGACCCTCCACCTCGGTACTGAGGTAGGTAACCTTCAGTTGACCAATGCGCTCCAACTCCGCATTGAGTGTGGCAATTCGGGCAGAAACGTCCCTGCGATTCTGGAGCAACCATGAGGAGTAAGCCCGAAAGTATCCAACGGGCCATACACTCAGCTTGTCAAAGGAGGACATTTTTCACCTCACAGGACATCGGGTTCAGGATCGGCTGGGGGCACTACAGGTTCCCCTCCGATTCCTGGAATACTGAGCGTTGGAGCCGCCAGGTACTGTCCGATCTGTGGATTGCTAGGATCACTGACCATAAGCATCTTGATCAGATCTAGGAACCAGGCTGGCCCCGCAGGGAACAGCACAGCAATCCCAGCCCCATAAGATAGGGGGCTGTCCTGTGGTTTGTTCTCCGCTGACACCAGATCCCCTAACACACCATAGGTGCCATTAGAGACTAGGAACAAAGCTGAGCACTGAGGGATCTGAAATGCCAGCCCAAGCAAAGACTGGAGCAACGCATTGATCCGGCGAATCAACTGCTGGAGGTCTACAATGCGAGCCTCAATGAACTCAATGTAGCGTAGAATCCGATCGACAATTCCCTCAAGGGAACGGGAAATGGATTCCATCCAGTCCAGCACAGTCCCCAGGTAATCCTCGATCGAGGGATACATGTCGAAGAATCGGATGTTGATCCAGGCTCCATCCGACAGCGGACGTCGCATGGCTGAACTTGCCAGTCCCAGAGCAATCCCGGTCTGCTGGAAAAGCTCCTCATGGGTTGCCAGCAAACTACGGCAGTAGTGCATCCCTGCATTACTAGGGGCTGAATCCACAGTGGATGTCAAGGTACCGGCATCAATCACAAACACTGGAGAAAGATCCGCAGACCCCACCTTGCCAGCTGCCGAGGCAGTCAATTGCAACCGTGCCTGAAACTCAGCCGGCACACTGAGGGAACCATCTGGTTGAATGAATTTCTGATAGGTCTGCTGGAGCACCATAGGCCCCGTGGTGGTCAGACGCTGTGCCTCTGTTGGGTCTGCCTCAAAAGTGATGTCCCAATCTTTCTCAGGGGCATTCAAGGATGATTCAAACATTTGAGGTGCTCTGTCCTGAAGCACCCCCGGGACAAGCAGTACCTCTTGTGCACGATCCTCAGTTAGATTGGCGCTGTAAGGGTTGAGTGCCAGACCGTAGTTAGGATCTGATCCAGCGGATGTATCCACATCCAGGGACTGCAAGATAGTTGCTTGCCGAATCCCCACGGGAACCGTGCTAAGTTCCACGGAGGTGCCCGTCAGTAGTGTCCCCCACGTTACAGTCCGCAAATACTCGGTTTGTTCAACCACATACTTTTCGATCTCAGGCATTGGTCCCGTGAGGTTGTACAAGTCCCTGGTGACACGACCAATTCGTTGAAGCAGATCTTTACGAGCAACCGTAGGGTCAACGTTGCGCTCCTCAATGGCTTTCCGGTAGTCCTCGTAGATCATTCCAGCTAGATGCCGGTAGGGCTCCAGCCCACTTCGAGCCTTTGCTAAGCCCGCCATGACTCGGTTGCCTGACATCAGATCCTGGTAGATGTCTTCGGGGATTGTACCCTTGATGTCATCTACGGGTACGAGATCCGGTCGGCTCAGCACCAGTACTGCCAGCGCCGTCTGCACTGCCTTCAGATATTCATTCGTGTTAGAATTTGGGAATGTCACTTTGATGGGATCTGAAAAAGTACCCACCTCGGTAGCACTCACCCCTGTAGCAGGAGCAATCAGGATTGGCTGCGTTGTATTATCCGACGTGCCGTCAACGTTCTCGAAGTCCCAGACGAAGTTCTCAGCCGAGGCAATAGCTGAGGAGCAAACCGCTACTCGAACATAGAGATTGACGGCTCGACCTGCCTTTGTCAGACTCCAGGTACCGTCCCCGTTGCTAGTTACTTTCGCTTCGTAAGGCATCTGGGTAGCATCAAGCACAAAAGAAAATTCCCCCGCTGCCCAGCCATCCAAGGATGTCGTAACAGGACTGTAATAGGTGCGCTGGAGGAGATAATCGTCACCCTGTTTCAGCTGCTCCAATGGAATGATCGAGTCATCCCCTGTCATCCGGACGCCATAGATGCGGGTTCTACCCGGCTTGACAATGGGCGGAGTCTTAGATGTGTCGATGGAGTCATTGTAGGTCAAAGTTGATGGCAGGTTGATCATGTCGTCCCCGCCATAAAGTACCAGGGGCTGCCCAGTTCCATTGACCCTGACGGCATCGTATTCTCTGGGCTGGGACATTGAGCCCCCAATGGGCTTCTTCAGATCAGCATTGGATTGCGAACGGTCGTACACCACCTTCAGCCCTTCGGGCAAAGTGGAAATCGTTACGATAAACCCCCCAGGAGGCAAAGGTGGAATGATGTCATAGGGATTGCGAGCAGTCGTCGGACGCAATGTCCAGCGCACCTCAGCCAAACTAGCTGCGGTCACATCACTATCAAAAGAGGCAGCAATGGAGGATGGGTGCAGGATGCTGACTGCATCCGTCCCGTAGCCAACATTGGTTAGCTGAGGAGTAGGCTGCCCACCAGGGGCTGTGTACGCCTGCTTGAAGTATGCCATGAGCTGGAGCACGAATTCAATGAGGGGATCGATAACGGGAACATTCACCTGAGTGGATTGATCGGAAAGGGAGCGCACCCTACTGATGTCGTTAGATGTAGCAGACAGATAGAAAAAAATGCTGAACACAGAAACGTCTGCTGTCAAATCCGGGCGTGTGGGGTCTGATCGATCAGTCAAGCGGCTGATCATCCTCCGCTCGTACTCGGCAAAGCCACCCTTCAAATCCTCATAGGGATAGGTCAGCAACCCCCAGTCCCCTGTGATGTAGACCCCCATCTGACGCAAGTTCTGCAGTAGGGTATTGATCTCGTTGATGATTGCCTGCACAAGTGCCAGGATAGGATTGAGGTATCCGACCAAGAAGGTCTTTACAAAGTTGAGCGCCGTGAGTGCGATGTCCAAGACGGCAACCAGAAACTCAGCAACATTGTTGATGCTGTCCCGCACATCCTGAAGGAAATCCGGAACCTCAATGGTGAGTGTCCCCCACTGACCTTCCATCAGCGACCCCCACCGTGCCGCAACCGAGCGACCTGCTCTCGCAGCCCGGCTACGGTTTTTTGGTCCTTTGCAACAAGCTCTTCCAGAACGGCTCGCAACTTGAGCAGAGCCTCGACCTGACCCGCAGTCGCACCAGGCAAGAGTTTCTGCTGAACCTCAGTCCAATCCCCTGGTTTCAAACCCTGTTGCTTCAGATCCTCTTTGATGTCCTTGGTGCTCATACTTTCTCCAGGGATGCCCTCACCAGCATGGAAGCTTTCTGCTCAGCCAATCTCTTGGGCAGATCCTTGTCAAAGAGGGCGATGGATGCCAATGTTCCAAGAGTCTTGTGAGTACGATAGGACAACCACACGTAGCGCACGGGACGGAACTGATCCGTGTTGTCAAGGACATCTGTGATACGGTCAGGCTCCACGGGACGCACAAGACCACCTGTGATGTCATTGTAGGCAGTGTATGGTGTATCTCCACCGCCTGCCAGTTTCATTCCACCTGTCAAGGAATCATAGGTCAACGAATCTAGCCGGGTATCCAGAATCCAGAACCGACGATCTAGCAACGACAGACAGCCCTCGTTATTGAGATAGGGCGTAGTGTCCAACTGCCCCTGCACCAAATTGATGAAGGCGTTAGAAGGCACCCCCAAGCCAAGAAGCGGATTCAGGGTATCCCCCAGATCCCCACAGTGCTCATCCCGCTGGAAAATGAAGTATGACCCAGTCTTGAAGCCCGAGGTCATCGACTGCAACAACTCGATCAAAGAGAGCATCCGCTCTCGCATGGCTAGCACAAGATCAATAGCCTCATCTGAGAACAAAGCAGAGGGTCGGATGATTCTGTAGGAGAAGGGGCGGATCGAGTGCCCAATGAAAGCATCCCCCCGATCCCGGAAAGACTTGGTCACGGCATCCCGTACTCGGGTAGGACGCAAGTCCATCTGTCCCTCAACACGCAACCCGGGACCAGGATCAGGATAAGGAGCCTGACGCAGCAGCGAATCCGTGATCGTAGGATACACGGCATAAGCACGGGAGGCATCCGTACCGTCAAACATCACTGGTGTGGTCTCATCCCCCGTGAAAGAGGTCACTGGATTCAGCTGCAGGTAAGGCTTGGCTCCTGGTGTAGATGGATTGTCCACTACTTGGGCAACCCGATAAAATCCCCGGTTGTCATCAAGTCCTCGATCCGGAGACCTGGCAATGAATTCTGCCCTTGGGAGCACTCCAAGATCCCCCAAGGGACGGACTCCCTGCTCCTGCACAGTGGGCAAACTCGTGACCCGGGGGATCTTACCCACTGGGTCTACCAGCACAATGTCACCTTTCCTAACACCCAAGGCGGCAAAAGTGCTGGTACCACCATCAGCATTTAGATCATCGCTAAGCTGGTTTGCCACATCAGAGTAGGCATCCCCGCCAGTCAGATCCGGAACGTAACCACCTTTCTCCCCCGTGCCTGCTGCCCAGGTGGCGTTGGTCGAGGTTACCACGCTGGTGGTGATGAGATCCAATAGCTGCTCATTGGATTGCTCATGGGGCACCGGAGTTTGCTTCAAATAGATCTCGAATCGGTAGCCTGCCAGTGCAGGATTGAGAGGGTCAGTGTAAGTCAGTCCCGGAGGAGCCAGCTTCAAGGTGGAGTCGCTCGTGATAGATGAGATCTCCACGCTGTCCAGCAGGGCTCCGTTTTCGTCCAGCAATCGGAATACATCCCCGGCATGGATGTTAACATCCTCGCTGGTGAAGGGCCCCAGGTTCGTTCCATCATGAGGCCCCGTGCCATCATCCCAGACATCCTGCGCCTTGACTCCTCCCACTGGTGATGTCCAGTTCATGGTGAACTGGGAAGCTTCAACAGCACCCCGCTGCTGGCTGGATGTCGAGTACAGGGAAATGAAGCCTCTGCGAATCTCATAGGCATAACGAAGTGCCTGGAAATTCAGGGCTACCTCTGATGTATGGAAACGACGAATCCTCCTCACCTCAAAGGTGATCTCGTCCGGATCACTGAAAGTGCCAGCCCCTGTGGGGTCGTACTCTTTGATGTTCCGCATCCCGATTTCACGGTCCCAATCATCAGTACCACCAAGCGCCGGGTTGGGAAGGACGTGGGAGGCATCTACGATGTGAGCATGTGGGGCATCCAGATTAAGGCAAGTTCGTGGTACTGAGGGCTCCAGGAAAATGCCACCCTGCGCCCAAAATCCCGTGGGTCCCTCAGCACCAGCCACAGGCTCCCATTCGTTCCCCAATGTCAAAGTGGTTCCTGGAAGAACACAGCTAACTTCCGGAGTGATTGCCGGTGTCACTGCGGGGTCCCCATAGGAACCTGTTGGGATGTTTAGCTCATTCCAGCGGGCATCCGTGAGGTTACCCATGTACATGGCGTAGACCACCCATGGGTACACGGGTGCCAAAGGATCCGCTTGAAACAGCTGCAGACCTGAAATGACAGTATAAGCCCCCGGAACTACCGTATCAGCAGCGGGCGCTTTCCGAATGGGGTAAGCCTGTGGCACTCCAGGAGGTGGTGCAGGCAGTACGGCATTGCCACCAAACAAAAGTGGGGCTGCATCAAACAGCGGTGACGGAGGGTACAACGTCAACCAGTGAAAGCCATAGATGGCATATGGATCACCAGGCGGAGGAAGCACACCGTCACTATCAAAACCCACACAGTTGTTCTCGGGGAGCCCATATTCTGCCCCCGAAACATTGACGGGCCAATAACGCATTCCAGACACTTGGTAGGGTTTGTCTAGCAAAGCCTCGAACTGTGCCGCTGTGAGCGCCGCAGCATTGGCATCCTGGTAGTCAGTCAGCGTGAAATACGCCAGATCACTGGTACCAGGAGACGTGATCAACGTGTAGCGGGCACTGATTACGGAGTTTTGCCAGATGGTAGCATCTGTCGACGCCAAACCTGCTAGATTGCGAATGACGTACACTCGAGGAAAAGCACCATAGGTGATGGAGAAACCACAGGATTTGCCACTGACCGTCGTCCCCCCTCGAACAGGAGCCAGGTCAGAAATAGTCAAAAGGTTAGTCCCTGAGTCAAAGGCTACAGTTGTGGGGAAATGTAGAGGGCACCACCCTTTCTCTTGCCCCGCCACCGTAGTTGGAATGACCTGCTTGAAGTCGAATGGAGTGGTTGCCTCCACGGCATGCTTGACGATGTAGGTGCCTGCTTCCACGGTAGCAGGATGATTCAGATTCGTGGACGACTTGACGATCAGGACATCCCCTGGAACCACAGTGTGGACGGCACCCGAGGTTACCGCAATCCCAGTAACTCGGTTGTCCCACATAACTTGTGCGGCAGCAATGTCCGTGTTGAATTTGCTGCCCGTCACTCCGGAGCCACGACAAATATAGTTGCCTGTCTCATCCATTATGGAAGAAGGCACGGCAGAAAATGTTGCCGGACTGACCGTGGTGATGGGTGTGTTATCATAGCCCTCCAACCCCATCACTTTCAGATGCCCACATTCCAGAGTGTGCGGGCCAGCCAATCGGGGCTGCCAGTACCCCACAGTAGTCAGATCCATCCGAGGCACAAAAGTAAAGGGAATTGGATTGCCCAACCCATCCAGACCATTACTGTACATGGGCAAACTGCAACGGGCATCCGTTCCTGCCGTCAGACCCACGGTGTACTCGTACACCACCAGTTTAGTTTCCCAGGATTCGCCAGACAGAGGATGCACATAGCCCCTTGGCTTGGCAAAGCTCAGATCGCAAACTTCATTGAAAGTCAAGCGATCCGTGCCAATCCAAGCGGTCTGGGATTCTCCTGGATAACGGGTGCTCAAGCCCATCACGAACTCGAGCCCGTAAAGCGTCTGCCGAACAGGCAAAAACGCCGCATAGGGCAAAAACCACTGATCCGGGGTGCCTGGTGCGGGGCCCCAATTGATCACAGTCGGAGCGGCAGGTTTGGGAATGAGGATCTGTTGAACCCCAGGGGCACCGAAAACGGGAGTCGTCACGATGGTAACAGAACCACCATCATAGTCCACAAACTGAGCAGAGTTCCCCGTGAGGATGATAGACAATGCAATGTAGTTGTTAGCCCCCTGCGAAGGCAAAGGCAGGGAGGGTCCATTTACGACAACCACATCCGGGCGTGAAAGGATATCAATCGTCAGAACGTTGTTGACCACTCCGGCGGCATTCTTGATGATGTCGTTGAGGTTACCGAGACCAACCGTGACCCCATCCGAGGTAAGCTCCAAGGCAGAGGCACCCGTGAAAGTCAAAATGACTTCCGTGTCCGTTTCCCGAATGATCACACCATCCGGTACTGGTGGTGTCTGAGGCGTACCCCCATACAAGCCATCCACATAGCTCATGGCGTTGTCGATCTGATAGCGGACAACATCTCCTGTGACAGCTGAGGGCCAGGCAGGTGCCTTGGTGCGTGACACAAAGCGCGGTGGTTCCAGCAAGGATACGGGACCCAGTACTGTGGAGCATTCACCTACAGTCAGAATGCCTTGTGGCCCAGACACGGGTCCACCAGCTGTTGTGAAGGGACCATTCCCCACCTCTGTTTGCATCAACAGCAGGTCGTATTGTGCAATGTCCCCGGTACCGAAAGTGATGGCTCCAGGGAAAATGTTGGACGCCGTGAGCAACGTCGCTGGCAAGGTCCCAGCGGCATCATTCACAACACCATCATTCCCCAGGATCTCATCCGGGTACACAAAGTAGCCAAAAGGAGTGCGTGCCGACAAGATCCCTGAGAGTCCCTGATTGCAACCTCCGAGGCGATCCAGCTCTGTGTTGCTGGATCGCAGGTAAGGCAGCTGGTAGTCCCCGGAGTCATCCTGCAACCCTCCCAGCAGGGCTGGGATTTCCAGAGGAGTGTCCAGGTCGTACCCAAACTCGACCACCCCTTGTAGGGTGCTTAGCGGGTCTGGTGGGCATTGAACCGTCAGCTCTTTGAGTGCCAACCAGGATGGATCATCCACTGAGGGCAGCGTCTTGTCTACAAGGCTGCCATCAACTTTCACAGCGAAATCCGTACCAGTACGGTAGGCATCATTGGTGCGAAGCAGATCCCGCATCATGAGCAGATCAGGTGGATCAGGCAAGGCGTTAGTGCCCGTGAGAGGGCCCACATACACGGTATCCCCCATAAGGATGGGGAAAGCGTCCGCCTGGGTACCTTGATCCCTGGCTGTGCCAACTAGAACATGCGAGGCACTTGTAATAGAGTTGCCGTCCTTGTCCTGAAATGTAAGCACACATCCATACAGTACTTGCCGAACAAACAGCCCGGTCAGACTGGGTGTGCCATTGATAGTAATAAGGACATTCGTGTATGCCGGGTAAGACAACCCGTCAGGTTGCCCCCAATTCAATTGATCCCCGGTAAGGAATCCTGGGAGCGCAAGCTCTGGGTCACCCGTAACCAGATCTGGCACATCGCCACCGGCAGACAGGAACACGGAATTCTCTGGGAACCCAGTAGATGGGTTGACCAGAACCTCCGACAACGGGGTTGCCACGGCAACCAAACAGGGAACGTTGATCGCTGGCGATCCTCCCCCGTTGAAAGCACCAGCTGTGATTCCGGTCGGGAAATACTCCCAAACACGAGCCCGTGCCCGCCTGCGGTTCAGGGTTACATTCTGGACTTGGTGGATCTCATCCAGTACGGGATTCGAGAGCTGCCCAATGGTTTTCCCATGGGTGCTGGACTGATGTCCGTCGATCATCCTGCCCCAGGTGTACACCCCAGGATCGTTGGTGTCTGGGTCAGCGCCCACCCCAGGCATGGTTCGCAAGAAAGCTTTCGTGAGTGTCGGGAACAGTCGGGAAAATCGATGCTGTTCGTATCTGGCTGAAAACACTCCTTTGGCGTGCATCCCGTAATAGGGAGCCACAATAGACCGATATAGCTGAGCCCGCCCCAGGCGCACCAGCATCACATCATCTACATCATTCTTGACTAGCGTCCCCTGTTTGACCAACAGGCTGTCCAACCTGTTGGGATCCATCAAGGTGCCCGCCAGTTGCCCGCTGGAAAGTGCTACGGAGGCTGGCTCCACCACCCAGTCGGTGGTCAGCACAGTCAGATCAAGAGAACTGGGCAGCTCGTCACTGTAAACCTCAGCCCACACATTACGTGGACTGAGCAATCCGGTGATACCATCCTCATAGCCCGGGGTCGGATAGTCTTTGCCGTATCCCACCCAGAACCGAAACTTGCCATCCCGGTCTCCGATGAACCGACCATCGATGGTCTCCAGCACCTGCTCGAAGCTTTGGATTGTGGAGTTGTAGAAATCGAGGAAGGTGCGAGCCACCCTGTCCTTGTTGAGAAGTCGTTTGCGCTCACCAAGCAGCCCGAAACGCCCATGCTCCCAGTTGTGTGAACCAGGAGCCGGCAGGATAGGACCACCAGCTGGTTGCTTGCTGGAGATTTCCGCCACGGCTTCGGAAGCCATCTCCCCCATGAATTGAGCCATTCGCACGGCACGGAAATAGAAAGAATCTGGATTGGAAAAAGTGTAAGTCCCCCGCAGTTCCCCTCCCAACAAACCATTCTGCTCATCTGGAGTCGCTACATACAGGAAGTCTGCGTAATAGCGGGGGATAACAGGCATCCCATTCTGAATGAAAGGCTGCAGCGCCCGGACTTTGGTGAAACTGAGCAACAGCGACTGGTTCGGCTGCAAAGGACTCTGCAAAGGAGCCATGAGTCGGAGTTTGCCCGTGGAGGCATCCAGGTCGTAATCTACACCGGAGGTCAAAGTGCGACCGGGTTGCTCAACCCCGTTAAGCAGCTCCCCGTAGAGCACAAGCTCGAAAGCCTCCGTATCCAATACTGGGCCCACCCCAAAAAAATCCCTGGTGTCTGGCGGGTAGATCGGACGATAGGAGAGCTTCACCGTTGGCTGCAAAGCTACAGAGTAGTTTTGGCGGAAACCACCTGTGACTGTGATCTTGGTGTGGGCACCATCTGCAGTCATTTCGACATTGCTGATGGTGTAGGGACTGCCCCCAAGCTCCAGGATGTGCCCAGGAACAGCAAATGTGGTGAGGTTCCCACCAAAGATGATGGTTTTCTGCCCCGTTGCAACCGGTTCAAAAGGGAACAGGTTGATGTCTACGGTGGACATCAAGCCCGTGGGGGCAGCGGTAACTACAGGAGTTGACCCATCCGGGTCTACAACCGCAGTGACGGGCCCCGGAGTGATCAGCATCAGGACGTCATTGCCTGGTGCTCGGCTACCCACTTCATCTACAGTTGAGGGGAAAATTCCTACAGCAGTGACGTCCCCTTTGCCTGTA
>Ga0172379_10003478_pt1 | contig 25032 bp, 31 predicted proteins | sample GrowelOW334metaG_FD_119756 | JGI IMG/M metagenome (GOLD analysis project Ga0172379, IMG submission 119756) | Groundwater microbial communities from an aquifer near a municipal landfill in Southern Ontario, Canada - Groundwater well OW334 metaG | ecosystem: Environmental > Aquatic > Deep...
GATATACTCTTTATTTTCCAACATATTAAAATTCAATATTCCAATAAAATAGACTTTTTTTAAGGTATTGTAGTTTTGACTAATATCCAATTGTTCAACATACGCTTTTGAGGTGTAATACAAACTTCGTTTCGTAAAATCGTACAGATCTCTTTTTTGCATCTCTACAATAAACTCTTCACCAGCTTTATTTTTCGCTTTTATATCCAAAATAGTGAGTTTCATCTCTTCTATTTTGGGTACTTGTGAGGAGCTTACAATATCAAGTGAAGCGATCACTTTATCGTCTTTGAAATCCAAAATGGCATTTAGAAAAGAGATAAGAATCTCTTTATGCTGTTCATCACCGAATATCTTTTTAAAATCAACATCATTTTTGGGGTCAGCAAATTGCATGGGTTTCTTCTTCTATTTAAGCTATGGATATTATAACATAAAGTAATGAGAAATCGGCTCAAATATAAGATTGTCACAACTCTGTCACACTTGTACGCTATGATTCTCGAAGTATCGCTCTTGAGTTGGTATAAATCTAAACGCACAAGGTCAATTATGAAAAAAGTAGTTTTATCAACAGTAGTCGCAATGGCACTAGCCACGTCAAGTTTCGCATGGGGTTTACCAAGTGTTCCAAGTTTGGGGGCTGATTCTTCTAAATCATCGGGTACGGCATTAACGGCTGCTGATATAGATGTTATTTTGGTAAGCGTAAAAAATGCAACTGCTTTGCTTGATGGCTCCGTCTCTAAATTGTCTTCAGCACTTCTTGATAAAGATGCCAAAGCAAAAATTGATGCGGAGATGGAGAAAGCTCAAAAAATCACCGACACAAAAGAACGAGATGCAAAAATAGCGGAAGCTCGTACCAGTCAAATTGCTGAACTTAAAAAAGCAACGGAAAGTGTAGAAGGTAAAGAAAAGATTTCCAAGCTGAACAAAACGCAACTTAAAAGCTTTGCTTCCGCAACGTTCAATTTCTCACTTGCAGGCTTAATGGATTTAGATGCGGTTTCTTTGGCATCAGCTGCTCTTCAAAAAGCATTAGCAAATCCGATGGCAGTTATGAGCTTTTCATCTAAAGTTGATGATCTCAAAAGTGTCGTAGCAACACTCCCCGTACAAGCAGGACATATTGGAACAATTGGTAGCAAGATTGTTGATTTGGCTAAGTCAAATAAAATACAAATCAAACTTCCAACAAGTAATAAACAAAAACCAGAGGCTGTTGAAGGCTGATGCAACTTTGCTTCCACGAGTATGTGGGGGCAATTCATTTGGGTAACGACTTAGATGTCTTTCAAACTCAAAAAGCAATGGGTGTCTATGTGGTTACCTATCAAAATCAAAATAATACATTGGAGATTAACATGTTTCAAAAAAAGATATTATCTATTATTACTGCCACTTTATTGTGTGGCTCATTGGCTTTTGCGGATACGGAGGCAAATGGTAAAGGAGAAGCGGGTGCGAGTGAGCCCGATGCCGTAGCAATAGCGGAGGATAAAGCACTACATAAAGCGGTTGAAAATCTTGTTGAACTTATTATGGGGCCTGAAGCTCTTCAGCAAGAGTCTATTACCAGTAAAATGGATGATATTGTTGAGCAAGTTGATGTTTTTAAGAAAAAAGGGGAACCAAAAGTTTCTGAAAAGCAAGGGAAAGTAATTGTCAATTACAAACTTGTTGTTGATGATGAGAAATTTCGTAAAGTGCTCAAAAATAAAGGAATCAGCCTCTCTTTAACGACAAGCCTAAAGCAAGCTCGAATTATGGTCATTATGGATGAAGTGTTTACGATACCTACCGATCAAAACAAACCTCTCGAAGTAACAAAGAAGTCATTTAAAGATAAAAGTAAAAGTTACGATGAAAGAGAAAATCTTGATGTTAAGCAAAAAGAAAGAGATATGGCTTCCTCTGATAGTAGGACGCAGCTTGATGCTTCCTCAAAAAGTCGCAGTGCTGGCGTGGTAGGATATGACAATTATTATGGAAGTGGCGGAGCAGCGTATGCTTCGAAGAATTCAGCCAGTTCAGGGTACAAAAATAGTGAATCAGCGCAAGCTGCGTCTTCCAAAGATAACTCCCTGAATTATGGTAAATCCGTGAATGCAAGAGCCAATGATGTTGAAATAACCGAAGAAACGGTTAAGTATCAACAACGCAATACGGCTGCTGATACGGACGTAAGTGCTGCTATGCAGAAAATGATTGACTCTTTACTGAAATATTCGGTTACAACGGTTAATAGTGATAGTTTGGTCGGAGATTTCTTTGGTGATAAGTTCGATACCTCAATGCTCACAGGTTCTAATCTCGGTAGATTTCTTGAAAAAGCACAAAGATCGACTGAAAAAGCAGGTTTTATTGCTATTGGTCGTACGACAATTCGAGATAAAGGGATCCAAGAAAATAATATGTATTTATGTGAAGGAGATTCCAATGTTAAAATTTATTCACTTCCAGAAAAAACAAATTTAGCAAGTCCCAATATATCCGCTCGAGGAACTGGGACAACGGCGGATGAGTGTCGTTCAAAACTCAGTGGTAATCTAGGAACACTAGTAGGTTTGGAAGTAGGAAAAACCATCCAAGATAATTTCAGAGATAACGCTCATGAGGGTAAAGTGTATACCGTACAACTTGTAGGTGATTACGATCAATCGAGCGTGTATGAGTTTAAGGATATTGTAGAAAGAGCGGCTAATGTTAAAGAAATTAATGATGAAGGGGGAGATATCCCTAGTTACAGTGTTACGTTTCGTGGTGGTGATTTAGGGGAAGTGATTTTTAAGGCACTTATAGGTGCTGACACATTTAAAGGGATTAAGATTGCCCGAGATAAAGGGAGTTCAACTATCAAATTCTGTCAAAATAAAGGGTGTAAATAGTGGGTGTGTTAAAGCTATCATTGATTGCAGCATTGGTTACAACTAGCTTATTTGGTGCAAAAATCAATTATTATCCTATTAAAGGTGTTTTTGTTTCGGATAAAGCAAAAGGGGCTATGGGCGGTATTTTAGGATGGGATGCCAATAAAAGTACCTCTTTTTCAGAGTGGCAGAAAAGTGCTGTCGGAATGTTTGATACGAGTTTTCGTCAAAAGTTTTCATCTGTTGAAAGTTTAGAAAATCACAAGAATGTATCAGAAATAATAACGGCGTACATAAAAATAACCCGTTTTTCCGAGTATCAAGTTCCTAAGAGTGAATCTCGTATGGATTACTATTTCCCCCTTACAGCGAGTGTGAGTTTTGTAAACACCGCTACGGGCGAAGTTTTGTATACCAACCAATTTACCGATTATATGGTTTATGAGGGGATGAAGAGTGATATGGGGAGTGTGGCATTTGCACAAGAGAAAGAAAAAATATTCAAAAACTCATTTGCCAATCTCTCTGAAAATTTACTCAAAGGGGCAGCTGAAAAGTTCAAACCCTCCGAAATTGGAACAAAAGTAGTAAAAGAAGTTGGCGGGTTGCTTGTTCTTGATAAAGGGAGTGATGCGGGGATGGCTGTAGGTGAGCAATTGGCGCAAAATAAGTCACGAGTAACCGTTGTTCACGTAGATAGAAATTACAGTGTAGCAAAGCCTCTGTTAAAATCTTTGATTCCAATGGGAACGGTATTCCAGAAGTTTGTAACAGAAGGGGGGGATGCTTCAAGTATCAAAAAACCAAAAGTAGCACTCTATATTGATACTGAGCTTAACGTTGGCTACAAAGATCAGATGAAGCAATTTTTTACCGATAAAATAGCCCAAGCAGGGACATTTAATGTTATTCCTATTGATAAAATGTTTACCACTATTTACAACAATACGATCAAAAGCACTATTAGTGTCGCTCAACAGCAAGAGGTTGAAAAACGACAAGCCCCTGACTATGCGGTGAGATTGTCTATCAATGGGCAATATTTTGTAAAAGAACCTTCGGATAAAGATTGGGCTTCCTTTGACAATTATGGTGCATTGGTCTGTGGTGATTGGGTGGATATGAAAAGCTCTAAAGTCGTCTATTCCACGTGCAAATATGAAACAATTCGTGATGAAGTTGTGGGCAATATCCGTTTTGAAAACAGTGCTCGGCAGGAAATAGTTTTAAAGAATGCAGTGCAAGCAATAGCGGAAGATTTTGCTCAAAAAATAAAATTTACGCCAACGGTTGTCAATGTTCAAGAGGTTGAGGGAAAATTAGCTGTACTTGAAAATAAACAAGGAATTGTTGAGAATTCTGACAATTTAGAAGGATATAAAAATATCGGACATATTGATGGAATCGAAGGAGATGTTCGTATCCCTGTTGGAACACTCAGCGTAAGGCTAGATGGGAAATCGTCTATTATCAAAAATCTAAAAAAGCAGGCAACATTCTCCCTTGAAAAAGGGGATACTGCCTACAGTCAAAAAGTTGATTTTCCAAAAGAAGCTAAACTCTTAATTCTCAGTGAACCGATAGTTGTTGGTGATTATACGCTTGACAATGTACGGAATCTAGCCCTTTCCGTTGCATCGGCTATGAGTTCCTACCCCGTATTTGGAGATCAATCTTTTGCAGATAAGAATATAGAACTCATGAGTCTTGATGGTTTTGATGTTGATGAGAAAGAGATTAAAAGTATTGATAGCAATTATTTTCTCGTCCCTCGCTATGGGATTACAACCATTTCTGAGAAATGTGAGGATACGGGAATATGTGAGGGAAGCTATTCGGTAAGTGCGGGAGTTAGAGTATATAATGGAGCTCTAGCAGATGAAAATATTGTATTTAAAACGGCATTAAAAGAAAATCGGACTATCTTCTATCCAAAAGAATATAAAAAAGATAAGCTTGATGGTGAATTTCTTGGGATGATTCGTTCACTGCTGGAACAAACAGCAGAAAAAATTAAACTTTAAAGGCTAGTTATGAAAAAAACCATCCTCTACCTAAGTACCCTGTCCGTTGCATTTGCTTCCACGCCTACGTGGTATCTAGCACCTCCTCCTGATGACACGACCGCCTTTTATGCGGCGGCTTCGGGTACAACAGCAAAAGAGGCAAAAAATGAAGCTCTCAGTCAGATTGCTTCACAGCTCAATGTCTCTGTAAGCTCATCGTTTTATAAAGATGCAAGTCAAATGACCAATGGTGACAAAGAATATTATGAAAAGTTTGTCAAATCAACCGTTAAAACAGAGACCAAAAATATCCGTTTCAATAATTATCAAATCATTAAAAGCGATTCCGATGATGGGCAAACGTATATTTTGATCAAAATTGATAAAAAAGTCTTTTTGACCGAAAATATGGATAAATTCAAAGAGCTTAACAGCAAAATTGAATCCCTGTATCAAGAGTTGGAATCACAACCATTGGGGAAACGGCTTGGTGACAGTAAGAAAATTATCGATTATATTGCCAACGCAAAATATTTGATTGATATTATCTCTTCTGTGGACAGTACAGCCCTTAATCGTTCTAATTATTGGACAAAATACACGATTTACGCCCAAGAGATTGCGGACTTAAACCAGAATGTTTCATTTTATTTTGATTATAAGGGGAGCGATTACGCTTTTGTTGCCGACGCATTTCGTAATGTTTTGGGGAAAAATAAAATCAAAATTGCCAATCAATTAGAAGAAGATCCCTCTATACTTGTTTTGAAAATCGGGGGAAATGTCCAAATAGAAAAAAATTATGGTAATTTCACCGTTGATGCTAAGTTGTTATTTTCAACGTATGACTCTACAGGAAAAACAATGAGCACTGCCAAGAAAGATTTAAAAGCTCTTTCAACCAAAGATTACAAAACTGCATTTTACAATGCGCAAGAACAACTGGAAAAACTTCTTGAAGAGGATGGACTTTTTACGTTTATTGGACTTTATTAAGTAGTGAAATCGAAAACAAAACATTCAAAAGGAAAAAGATGAAACGTAATATGATATGGATAAGTATGGTGACAGCAGGATTACTAATGAGCGGATGTGCCCAAAAAACAGAATCAGTAGTAGCCCAAGGGGCTCCAGTACAAATTTCACTGGAATTTGATGGTGCGCCTGCGTGGGTTATGGAGCCAAATATTGAGGGAGCTATGTGTGCCCTAGGTTCTGCAAAAGTAGGACCAGCAGGTATCGGATTTGCTATGACTGAAGCCACTGGAAACGGACGCGATGATCTTGCACGTCAGGCTCTCGTCAATGTTAGTAATATGCTCAAAAACTTCACCCAACAAACAGGAGTCGGCGATCAAGCAGCGGTGGACAAAGTAGTAACTCAAGTTTCCAAACAATTGGCAAAACAAGATTTAAGTGGCTCCAAAGCAACGAAGAAATGGATTTCCAAAACAGGAACTCTTTGGGTATTAGTTGCAATGCAAGATCCAACCAAAGCAACCGCGGCGATAAAAGAAACGGTAAAAACCAGTTTCAAAAATGACCAAGCACTTTGGCAACAGTTTCAAGCCAAAAAGGCTCAGGATGAGCTTGATGCTTCTCTCGATAAATTAGATGCGAAAGCGGCACTCTAAGGGGAATAGATGAAATTTAGTAAAATAGTACTCGCGCTTTTAGCGACTTCATCAATTTACGCAACAGAACCATCGCTACTTTTGGGTGGAAGTACGCATCTTCATCAGGGTGCGGTGTTGGATTTGGCAAAGGAAGGTAATCTACTCGTAAGTGGTGGAGCGGATCGTATAGCTAACATTATCAAGATCAATTATGAGTTATCAACGCTTTCAAAACAAAAAGAAATTCTTGGTAAATCAGGAAGCATTGCTCAGGTTGGTTTGATTTCCAATCATCTGATGATGCGAGACAGTGATAAGAATATCATTTTTTGGAATATGGCTGAAAGTCGTCAAGAATTTAAGCTTCAAGATAAAGATGTTGTCGAAGCACATGCTGGTAAAAGTAGTTTTGATTTTATTAAAAATGACGGTTCTGTTATTACGCTACAAGAAAAAAATTTAGATCGTAATGTTTTTAATCTAGTGGCTTACGGCTATTACCAAACAATACACAGTGGGCAATTATTTTGGCGTGTTGACTATAACGCATTAGTAACATACAATGATAAAACACTGAAAGAAGTGAAAAGGTACAATGGACAAAAAGGTACAATAAATTCTATCATCAGCAATGATTCCATAATTATCACACCATCAAATGATGGCACGATTGGGCTATGGGATGAAGAAAGTGGCTATATTACAGCACTTGAAGGTCATACTCGTGTCGTTGGGGATATTGTTACCAAAGGTGATTATATTGTTTCTCTCAGTGAGCCAGAGGTTGCAACAGATAGTAATGGAAACGTTACTGACTCAACGGAACTTATTATTTGGCAACTTCGACGTGATGGAATACTTATCGGTCAGATGATGTCCAAGTTTAATTTGAACGTCAGTGCCAATGCCGTGGAATTTGATCCCGAAAATAATGTTATTTTTGTCGGAACGACTACGGGTGATGTATTAACGTACCATTACACATTTGGCACCAAAACACCTACTGAAGACAAAGCTATAGTGGCTCAACCTATTGCGCCTGTTATTGCACCGATTGTTGAGGAAATCAAAGTTATTCCTGTAGTAGTGCCCGTTGTAGAGGTTCAAAAAGTAGTAGAAGTGATAGTGCCACCCGTAATTATTACTATTATTCAAGAGAAAGAACCTCTTCCCGTTAAAGTACCAGTTATTACGTCTGAAACATTTCAAAGCTATAAAGATCATACGAACGAAGCGTTTGAAGTGTTTAAAAAATAAGCGTGGTCACGCTCATGTGGGGCTATCAGGTTTTGATTCTATAACCCAACCCATGATGTGTTTCTATGGAAATATAACTAAGTTTTTCTCGAATTCTTGAGATAAGTTGACGTATTGCAGAGGGGGAAATGTGTTCATCGCCCCATACGAATTTGGCTATATCATCATTACCGACAATTTGATTTTTCCTATTACTCAACAAAGTGATAAGCAAGCTTTCATTAGTAGTCAATCGTATCTCTTTATCACCTTCATAGAGTAATTTATTGTTAACGTCATAGATCGTATTATTGCTTAGAGTGGCTTTTATCTCATTTCTTAGGTTATATTTGTATAGCGTAAGCTTTACGACTTTTAGCAATTCATCTGTGTCGTAGGGCTTGCTTAGGTAGTAGGAATGATCTGTCATGGCAATATTTTCAAGTAGCTCATCATCTCCGTATGCAGTGACAAAGATAACAGGTGTGTTTTTGATTTGATTGAGTGTTTCTACTAGATCTATGCCGTTTATAAGTGAATCACCCAAATTTATATCGGTAATCATCAAATCAAATGAATGGCTTTTAACATAGTTTAAAGCAGTAACTGCAGAAGTTGCGAGTAAAACATCATAACCAGCCATATTTAAATCATGTTTCAGGGCTTGTGCTGTGATGGAATTGTCTTCTACTACTAAAATATTTGTTAAACTCAATGACTACCCCATTCACTTTGATTGCTTTTATTTAAAGAAAGGTATTATGGCTAAAATTATATATATTTCTCATCTAAAGGCTATTTTTTGCAAAAAAAATTGGATAATTTCTACACAAGTGGCTGGGAATTTTCTCTTACTGAACTTAATTTAAAAAATAGATACCAGATGGTAAATATTGGTATATTCTTGTCTACACTTGTCCTTATTTATGCAATCATCGGAAACTATGTTCGGCATATTGAAGGCTTTATCCCCATTGAAGCTCCAATAATCATCATAAATATAATGATGATTATAGCGCTAAGAAAATCTAAAAAAGTATTCGAATATGTCGCTACGATAATGACGGCACAATATACGTTTTTATTTTTAGTGATAATTTATAAGGGTGATCCTGTCGATGTGAAACATACTTGGTTTTTTACCTACTCAATTATTTTGCTCTATTTTCAAGGTTCAAAGAAAGGATTATACTGGTTTACTTTTCTTGTCACGATGTTGTTAATCGCTCCGATTCAAAGGTTTGTGGAAATCAAATACACCTTTTACCAAGTCTCATATATCTCTTTTGTATTAATCATTATCTACATTATTATCCATTTTTACCAAGTTAAGATGGATGAAGCGAACGCTTTGATTAAAGAACAGCAAAAGAGGCTCCTTGAAGCAGAAAATATTTTAAGACGAGAACTGCATCATAGAACCAAAAATAATATGCAATTTATCCTCTCGTTGTTTAAACTAAAATTAGCCGCTTTTATGCGTCCTGATATTCAAAGAGTGCTAAAAGAGATAACGTTTAAGATTAAAAGTATGGCAAGAGCGCATGATATGCTATACGCTCAAAAATCACTAAACGATGTTAATACAAGTCAATATTTTACGCAATTAATTGATGAGTTAAAAAATGGTTATGAAACGGATCATATTAGATTTGATATTAGAGTAGAATCCCAACTAAACGGTGACCAGATTCTTTATTGCGGTTTGATAGTCAATGAAATTGTTATCAATGCTCTAAAATATGCGTTTGATGATGAGCAAGAGGGAATCATATCTTTACATCTCACTAAAAATCAAAATCAAATTATTTTAGAACTCTCCGATAACGGAAAAGGGATGGATGAATCCAAAAAAGACTCTTTTGGCTCCATGATGATTAAAAGTCTAATCGAACATGAGTTGAAGGGTAGCATGAAATTAGAAACAATCAATGGTGTTCGATATACTGTTACTATGCCGTTTTTATGAAAAAGAGGGGATGAAGCGATTGTTTAATCATCGACCAATTCTATTTCACATCATTTCCAATTCGATTGGGAATCCAGCTCTATTTAATTTCTTCCCCATCCTGAATAAAATCACACAAATCAATTTCTAATACTTTTGCAATTTTATACAGATGCTCAAGATTAAAATGTTTATTTTCTACCCCGATTTCGGCTTTTGCAATGCTAGATACTGAGTTAAATCCCATTGCAAGTGCTAACAGCGGATGTAGTAGTGTGGGTTGAAAAATGTGACATTGGAAAAGGTGATGGAACTAAGTATGCGACAAGTTCTGTAAGTGCAATTTCTTCTAACTCTGATATCGAAAATGAGCTAACTACAAATGAAAATAAAAAAGTACTGACTTCTCGTAAAGGAGAAAATGGTAAAAAAATATATGCATTTGCTTAAGCCAAAAAAGGTTCAAGTGAAAAAATGGCACCAATTGCTTATCAAAAATACAAAAATATTGTTGATGGCATAAATATTACGGGCTAAAACGGTAAGGAAATATTTTATCATGCTGATCTTAAATCAGTATGGATTAAACACAAAAAAGGATAAAAAATGGATTCATACAGCAAAGATTACAATGATGCTTTACGCTCACAACAGCTTGAAGATAAAATGAGAGAACAACAACGTCGTGAAGAGCAAGCTCGCATGAGAGCTGATGAAGAAGAAGAAAAACGGCAGGAAACGCTTGCGTATGCAAGAAAAATGGGTACATTAAAAAAATAAAGGATTAATATGCCACTTAACGCATTGATGAAATGGTTAGAAGGTAAAGGTACTGGACCTGAACGCAAAAATAAAGGTACGGAAGGATCTTCTTTAGCTGATACAGCACATAGAAAACTTAAGGTATTAGACGATTTAAAATATAAATCTGATGATGAACTCAAAAAGTATCTTAAAAATGGAACACCTAATGAAAGAGATGCAGCGCGAGCAATCCTGCAAACTAGAAAATAGAAGTTTTTAAGCTAGATGTCCCGCTTTTGCGGGAATGCCTAAAAAAAGTTAATGTCGAATATGTTTTCGTCCAGCATCAATACCACTATAAATTAGAACAGCAAAGAAAAAGCATACCGCCCCTAAAAAGAAATATTCTACCATTTTAAAGTTCCTCCGTTTCATCAATTTTTGCAATAATTTTACGATGTGAGAAGAAAATAGCAATACTTAATCCGATAAGAATACTGATTGCTAAATAGCTTCGTATATCATTAGCTAGATGCTCGCTAATCCACGAAATAATAGAGACAGCAATAACGATAAAAACTCCAAGCCATACTTTCAAGTAGTTGAGCTCTTCTTTGACTTTATCGAGCTTGCCCATATTTTTTACTCCTAACCTACAAAATAATGTAAAGGTATTATAGCAAAAAATCAACCATCTTATCTAAAGCCCATTAACGCTATAATACCAAAAATTAACGGATTGAAAAATCAACCTGAGGACGATAAAATGGAAAAACCAAAAGCATACAAGCTCTTAGCAGCACAAGAGGGAATTAGTAATTCCGAAGCAAAATCGCTGATTGACCGTGGATTGGTCTATGTTGGTAACTCAAAGGTGCTAATTGCACGCGGTGAAATCAGTGGTAAAACCAGTTTTATCGTTCAAAAGGTAGAAAAAGCGCACCCTATATATGAAGATGACAACCTAATTGTTATAGATAAACCAGCCTTTGTGAACTCCGATGAGATTGAACGACAGTTCAAAGGGGCACAGCTCCTTCACCGACTCGACCGTGAAACAAGCGGTGTATTGATGTTGGTTAAAAATGAGGAGTATCGCCTCAAAGCCATTGGTGAGTTTAAAAAAGATAACGTTTATAAGGAGTATGTTGCGTGGGTAGATGGAATCATAAGCGAGCCGTTTGTCATCGATCAACCTCTTGTTACAGAGAAAAAAGGGAACAAGGCGTATACGAAAGTTTCCAAAGGGGGCAAGCCCGCCATTACCGAAGTAACCCCTCTGGAAGTATCAGGGAAGAAGACAAAAGTTCAATTGATTATTCATCACGGACGAACGCACCAAATCCGTGCACACATGAAATACGCACTTCATCCGATTGTTGGTGATGAAAGCTACGGCGGTCGAAGTGCGAAGCGTGTTATGTTACATGCGAAAAAGGTAACTATTTTAGGGCTAACGTTTATCGCATCAGAACCCAAAATATTTGGTCACTTTGGAAGTTAAAAAAGCATAGTTGAAGCAATCTTTAAGTACAATGCGAAACTTTTTAAACCTTACCAACTGTACCATTTAGGAGTTCACGTGTTTGATACACTCACAGAGTCATTTACATCCGCAATACGTAAGATTCGTTTTCATGACGATGAAAAAGCGTTAACCAAGGCATTGAGCGAGCTAAAAAAAGCATTGCTCAAAGCGGATGTTCACCACAAAGTGGTCAAAGATCTTATTGATTCGGTTGAACTCCAAGTTAAACAAAATGGTATTGGTAAAGACCAATTCCTTGATGCCCTTCGCCACTCTCTTTATGAGTTGTTGAAAGTCAAGGGTAATTCAGGTTTCGTTTATGCACCTCAATCTCCTACCGTTATTCTAATGACGGGTTTGCAAGGTTCAGGAAAAACAACTACTACAGGTAAGCTTGCTAATTATCTAAAAATCCGTCAGAAAAAACGTGTTTTGGTTGTTGCAGCAGATTTACAGCGTCTTGCAGCAGTTGAACAACTCCGTCAAGTGTGTGCGGGGATCGATGTTGAGCTTTACAGTGATGAAGTGACTAAAAATCCTGTTGATGTTGTCAAAGGGGCGTTAGAATACGCGAAAAAGGTTCTTGTTGATGTCGTATTGATTGATACAGCAGGACGTTTGGCTATTGATGATGAGCTTATGAATGAGTTGGCTGAGGTTAAGCGTGCAGCTAATCCGCATGAGATTTTTTATGTTGCTGATTCATTAGCGGGTCAAGATGCCGTACGCACTGCGGATAGTTTTAATACAAAAATCGGTATTGATGGGGTAATTCTTACCAAATACGATGGAGATTCTCGTGGTGGTGTCGCCCTTGGTATTGCCTCTCAGATTCAAGTACCATTGCGTTTTATCGGTGCTGGTGAAAAGATGGAAGATTTAGAAATCTTCTTGCCTGATCGTATCGTTAACCGTCTGATGGGGCTTGGGGATATTGAGGGATTAGCTGAGCGAACTGCATCAATAATTGATGAAAAAACAGCCAAAAAACTCAATAAAAAAATCCGTAAAGGGGAGTTTAACTTTAATGACTTCCTAGAACAAATGGAGAGCCTCAAAAAAATGGGGAGTATGAAATCCATTATGGGGATGATTCCTGGAATGGGTGGGATGGCATCGGCACTCAAAGATTTTGATTTAGAAAATTCAGGTGAATTGAAAAAAATCAAAGCGCTTGTGGCATCCATGACGATGAAAGAACGTGAAGATCCAGAACTTCTCAATAATAGTCGTAAAGCACGTCTTGCGAAAGGGTGTGGCTTGGATGTTGTGGACGTTAACCGTATTTTGAAGCAGTTTAAAAATGCTTCAAAAATGGCAAAACGTTTTTCAGGAAAAAAAGGGATGCAAGATCTTCAAAATATGATGGGTCAAATGCAAGGGTCAAAAATTCCACGTTAATCACGAACGTTAAGCAGGAGATTTATTTAAATCTCTGACTTAGCGTTCGAGCAGTTTAGAGGTCTTTCTTTTGCTTTTGTGGGCAAAACATTCGTCTAAGGTACTCGGCGCAAAAACATTTTTAAAAGGATCTACAATGGCAACAGTCATTCGCTTAACCCGTATGGGTCGTAAAAAACAACCTTTCTACCGTATCGCAGTTACGGATAGCCGTAAACGTCGTGATGGTGGTTGGATCGAATTGATCGGATATTACAATCCAATGACAGAGCCTGCAACGGTAAAAGTTGATGATGAGCGTTTGGCATATTGGTTGAGTGTTGGTGCTCAAATGTCTGATCGTATCAAAAAAATTACAGGTAAATAATCATGATAGCAGACTTCGTCGCTGGTTTCGCCAAGTTGATTGCTACGTATCCTGAAGATATTCAGGTAGAGTCGTATGATGGCGATGAAGTTATCGAGATTGTTTTGCATGCTAACCAAGCTGATGTGGGTAAACTCATCGGTAAGGAAGGTAAAATGATCGGTGCGATCAAAACTGTCATCTCAGGTTGCAAGGCCAAAGATGGAAAGAGTTACCGAATCAATGTCGAACCGCTTTCGTAAATCTTTGAACCCTGATCTCCTTCATGTCGCCACATTGGGGCGTGTTGTTGGACTCAAGGGGGATATAAAGCTTAATCTCCATACCGATTTCCCTGAGCAATTTGTTAAGGGGAGCACTTTTCAAAAAGAAGATGGCTCTTTGATAACGCTTCAAAGTTATAATCCTGACCGTGAGCTTGCTCGTATTGTCGGATTTGAGTCTCCAGAAGCCGTTAAAGTTCTTACGAATGCGAAACTTTTCACAACTCACGAAGCAACTCGTGAACGATGTAAGCTAGGCAAGGATGAGTTCTTTTGGTTTGATTTACCAGGGCTTGATGTTTTTGAGGGGGAGATTCTTTTGGGTAGTGTTCAAGAAGTTGAACGTATCGGTGCTCAAGATTATCTTGCAATCAAAACAGAGAACTCTTTGGTAGAAAAAGGGTCGGCGGAAACTTTTTTAATTCCTTATATCGATCATTTTGTTGTGAAGGTCGATTTGGAGATGAAAAAGATACTCGTCATTGGCGGCGTTGATTTACTCGAGGCATCGTAATGCGTTTCACCTACGTTACTCTTTTCTCTAATTTGATTGAAGGGTATTTTCAAGATTCGATTTTGAAGCGAGCTATTGAATCCAATAAGTTCGAAGTGGCGTATCTTAATCCAAGAGATTTTAGTGCCTCAAAGCATTTCAAAGTGGATGATACGGCAGTTGGAGGAGGAGCAGGAATGGTTATGACCCCTCAGCCCCTTTTTGATACGTTATCAACATTAGGGGATGAGACTCATGTCATTTTTGTGGCACCCGTAGGGAAACAATTTACCCAAAACGATGCTAAGCGTCTCGCTTTAAAGCCTCATATTGCTTTCGTAAGTGGGCGATATGAGGGGATTGATGAGCGTGTGTTGGAAGCATTTGCCGATGAAGTTTTCAGCATTGGTGATTATGTCCTTACGGGTGGTGAACTCCCCTCGTTGGTGATGACCGATGCTATCGTTCGCAATATCGACGGCGTACTAGGTAATAGTGAATCTCTCGAAATGGAGAGTTTCGAAACGCCACTTTTAGAAGCACCTTCTTTTGGAAAACCGCCTATTTATGAGAAAATAGGTGTCCCATCAGAATATCTAAAGGGTAATCACAGTAAAATTCTAGCACTAAAATTAGCCTTGTCTGAGTGCAAAACAAAATACTTCAGACCAGAACAGCTATTAAAGCATAAAATAAGGATTTCTTATGAAAAATAAATACATCGCTAGCTTTGAGCAAGCACAAATGGCTGGGAAAGACATTCCTTTATTCCGTGCAGGCGATACGCTTCGTCTTGCGGTTACCATTACTGAGGGTGAAAAAACACGTACTCAAAATTATGAGGGTGTATGTATCTCTATTCGTGGAGAAGGTACAGGTCGTACTATTACAGTTCGTAAAATCGGAGCTAACGCTATCGGTATCGAGCGTGTATTCCCAATCTACAGCGATAGCTTAGAGAAAATTGAAGTACTTCGTCGTGGTCGCGTTCGTCGTGCTAAATTGTTCTATCTTCGTGATCTTGCTGGTAAAAAAGCACGTATCAAAGAAATTCGTCGCCCAAAAGCGAGTAACGTTTAAGCCTAAAACGAATATCTTCTACAAACTCTCTTGTATCTTTTGGATACGAGAGAAAACTCTCCTCACTCACCTTTAAGAGCTCGTTGCATATCACGCTTAATATCTTTTTCTTTGAGATCACTACGTTTGTCGTAGAGTTTTTTCCCTTTTGCGATGGCAATTTGCATCTTAAATATATTACGGTCATTAAGATAGATGCTTAGGGGAATAAGTGTAAATCCCTCCTTTTCAACTGCCTTAAACATTTTATCAATTTGTTTTTTGTGAAGTAAAAGCTTGCGACTTCCTCGCTCTTCGTGCGCATAAAAATGGTGAGTTGTTGCGAGAACACCGATATGAACATTGAACAAAAATGCTTCACCACGAACGATTTTGATAAAGCCATCTTTGAGATTAACTCTTTTGTCTCGTAATGCTTTAACTTCGGAACCGTGAAGAATCAATCCTGCTTCAAACTTCTCTTCGATGTGAAAATCGAAATATGCTTTTTTATTGGTTGCGATATTTTCGCCCATTAGTGCTCCTTTATTTTAAAAAAACTGCTACCGCTACCCGAGAAAAACCATCCTTCTTTTGCGCTAAGCTCTTTGTAGCATCCAAGTGCAGCAGGATAGAGGTCGTTTGCCTCTTTGGGGTGCATTGACGCTAAAATATCACGTGAGAGAGTTGCCTCAAGGTTACAAACCTCTTCGGAAGCGATGGGTGCGTAAAGGTGGTTACGGTAGTAACTGTACACAGCAGGGGTGCTGATTTGTAGAGGAGGGGTTGTGATCTCAAAATTCATCAATGGCTCATTAAAGGGTTCGACGATTTCACCGATACCACTCACATTGGCACTTTCGTAGCCGTAAAGGAAGAAGGGGACATCTGCACCAACATTCGCTCCTATCTCGGCAAGCTCTTCAACACTAAGAGTCAGGTGGAGTCTTTCATTGCATATCTTTAGAAATGTTGCCGCATCGGAGCTTCCACCGCCAAGCCCAGCAAAAGAGGGGATCTGTTTGTCAACGCATACAGCATACTCTTCCATTAGGGTTGAGAGGGCGCGTGAATGGGTATAGGAGAGGAGGTATTTATAAGCTTTATAAATGGTATTGGAAGCGATATCGCAATCAAAATTACCTCTAATTTCAAATTCTGGGGTTGATTTAGGTTCCAGCCAAAGGGTGTCAAAGAGATTGTTTACTCGCATAAAGCGTGAGGTGATCGTGTGGTAATTTCCCCGTTTTCCTGTAATTTTGAGAAAAATATTCACTTTTGCATAAGCGCGGTGTCGTATCATAGCTTGAACTTTTGAGCGAGTTGGCGCAAGAGTGATGCATCATTACCTTTGGAAGCCGCTTTATTGGAGTCTTCAACGGCACGAATGAGTTCACTACGTAATACTCGAATATGAATAGGGGCATCAATGCCTAGTTTTATGACCCCTTTATCGATTGCGACAACTTTGATGATAATGGAATCGCCTATTACGATCGATTCATTGAGTTTACGTGAAAGTATTAGCATGCCTCAACCTTATTGAGAATATAGTGGATTTTATCATCGGCAATTTCAATAATAGAAATGGTTTCATCGTTATCGATCCAATAGGTGCCGTTGTCTTGAATATCAAAAAGTTCACGTTCCAGTGGTTGTCCCATAAGAATTGTTTCTTTTGTGCCATTATATCGATTTTTTGGGAGGGCAAGTCCCGTTTTAATATCAATCGCTTTTTCATGGTCATAGAAAAATTGTCCCTCATTTAGCCGTTCTAAAGCACTAAGACAACCTGAACACTCCAAAGAATCGGCAATCATTTCACCCAATGAACGAATATAGCTCCCCTCGGAGACACTAGCCTCAAAGGTGACAAATGGGTGGCAATAATGGAGCATCTTGATCTCGTGGACGGTTGTAGTGATCGTTTTGAGGTCCACTTCGATACCTGCACGGGCGAACTCGTAGGCTCGTTTGCCATTGAGCCGTTTGGCACTAAACTTGGGGGGAAGATAGGTCAGTTCTCCTTGGAGAGAGGTGATAACGTCAGCTACTTTTTCATGGGTAAAAGGTGCTAAGGTATCGATTTGCTCCACTCCTTCAATATCCAACGTTGGAGAGTAGGCACCCAACCACAGTGTCGCGCGGTAACGCTTGGGTGTTTTATTCAGAAAACGAAAGAGTCGTCCGTGGTTCCCAAATGCGACAATTAATACACCCTTGGCGAAAGGATCAAGGGTTCCTGAAAATCCTGCTTTTTTAACCCCATAACGACGTTTTATCCGCCCTAGATAATGGTTTGAACTGATTCCTGCTGGTTTATAGACGACAAAAAGACGATTCTTCATTTATAATTTCTCCACAAATGAGGCTAAAATATCCCGTTTATTGCCCCCAAAATTGATAAGAAGCTTGAACTCACGTCCCGACTTACTCACCCCCTCAACTCGTCCTGCTCCAAAAATTTTGTGTCGTACCAAGTCCCCTTTTTTGTAGCCCGTATGTTTTTCCAAGATTAAAGAGCCCTCACATAATCCCGCTTCGTTCACAAAACGGCTTTTTTGCAATTCAGTACGGCGACCTTTATAAAAACGGCTGTTGACGCTGGAGAGGGTAAGATTGCTTTTGGCACGGGTAATGGCGACATAGCCTAATCGTCTCTCCTCCTCAATGTCACTTCCATCGCCGATAAGGGGTAAAAATCCTTCTTCCATACCGATCACAAATAGATGCTCGAATTCTAGCCCTTTGGAGGCATGGATAGACATGATATAGATACTCTCACCCTCGACTTGATCTTGATCGCTTTGAAGGGTAATGTCATTGAGAAATTCAGGGAGGGTTGCATCGGGATTTTGTTTGACATAATCGCGAAAAAGACCATAAAATTCATCCACATTTGAAATTTTATCCGCTTCATCGGGAAGCCCTTTGAGGGTCTCCTTGAGTTTGAAACGCTCTTCCAATTGATCGATAAAATAATACATTTGTTCATCGGCAATCGTCCGTAATTCATTGATTTCACGGATGAAATGACGCAGTTCAAGGACACTTTTTTTCCGTGCCAACCCTTCGAGTTCACTATCGCTTAGGGTGTCAATAAATTCAAAAACAGATTTTTCTGCCTCCATTGCGGAGAGCTCAAGTTTTTCGACGGTTGCTTTTCCCAGTCCCCGTTTGGGCTTGTTGATAATCCGTTTGAGGGAAAAATTATCATGAACATTGGTGATAACTCGTAAATAACTGATAAGATCTTTCACCTCGGCACGATCATAGAAGCGTAACCCTCCGACAAGTTTATAGGCAACTCCTTCACGATTGAGCCCCTCTTCCAACGAGCGGCTGAGGGCATTGATTCGATACAAGACAGCAATTTCACTGGCACGCACTCCTGAACGTAAGAGTTTGGAAATAGCAGTAGCAACTTTCTTGGACTCTTCATTTTCATCGTGTGAGGTGAACGTCTCTACGTCATCACCGCCACTTTTCGTGGCAATAAGTGTTTTACCAAGACGGGAACGATTGTGTTCGATAAGGGCATTAGCAACGGTAAGAATGGGCTGTGTAGAGCGGTAATTGTGTTCAAGCTTGACAACTGTTGCGCTGGGAAAATCTTGATCAAATTCCAAAATATTGCGAACATGCGCCCCTCTCCATCCATAAATACTTTGGTCATCATCGCCGACAACACAAAGATTATTATGAGTAGAGCACAGTTTTTGTAGAAGACGTAGTTGTAATTCGTTCGTGTCTTGATACTCGTCGATCATAATATACTGGTACTTTTGGGATGTTTGGGTACATAAATCGCTGTTTTCATCGAGAAGTTTGTACGTAAGGCACAGAAGATCATCAAAATCGACCAAATTGTTATCAGCTAAGTAAACTTGATACTCTTCATAGATTTTAGCAATTTGTTTGTAGTTGGTTAGTTCGGCTTGCGCATAGGCTTCTTGCGGACCAATCAAAGAATTTTTATAACGAGAAATTTCACTTGCAACAAGGGCAGTGGGGAGATCGGCATTGATTTTCTTAATGATCTTTTTTTTATCATCGGTGTCGATTACGACAAAAGAGTTGCTTCGTCCAAGTAGATGAATATGAAATTTCAGGAAAAGTAATCCAAATTTATGAAACGTACACAAAAGTGGTGGATAGGAGTTTTGGGTAATAAGCCCCATCGCACGCTCCCGCATCTCTTTGGCAGCTTTATTGGTGAACGTGAGGGTAAGAGTAGCAGCAGCGGGGACACCGACTGAATCCAGTAAATATGCCAATCGTGAGATAATCGTTTTGGTTTTTCCGCTCCCCGCCCCTGCTAATATAAGAACAGGACCATCAATTTGCTCAACTGCCAATCGTTGGGCATCATTGAGACCGTCAAATAATTTATCCATACTTGTATCACCTCGTCGCATTAGTTCTTTTATTATAGCTCAATTTTCATTCAACAAAGGACGCGAAAGAAGTGCCTCCTTGCATTGATCATAATAATGGGTTATAATACTACTATATATTTTGCTTATAGGAATTATTATGTTAAAAGACTTTGCTAAACTCTTGACGTTTCTAACGGTTGTTAAAGAAAAAAGCTTTTCAAAAGCGTCTGCAAAACTCGGAATATCCCAGCCAGCAGTCACGCAACAGATTAAATACATCGAAGATTATTTAGATACGCGTGTTGTTGAGCGGAAAAAAAATGGGATCAAACTTACTAAGGAGGGTGAAGATCTTTATCGTATTGCAACAAAACTTGAAAAAGCAATCTTGACCAGTGAAAAAGATCTGCTTAAAATTATCAATAAAGAGTTTACCTTTGTTGTGGGTGCATCGTATGCTATTGGAAACTATGTGCTTCCTACATATCTCGCTCAACTGAAAGATAAAATCAATAATGAAGTGCACATTCGTGTTGGGCTCTCCCAAGATATTATCGATCAATTGGTGGATAAAAAAATCGACATTGCTCTTATTGAATCACCTGTAATTCAGGAGGGGCTTATTTATCGTGAATGGGAAGAGGATGAGCTAGTTATTTTTTCCAATCAACCGATTCCCAAACAGCTTCGTAAAGAGGATTTGTATAAGTTTGATTGGATTTGTCGAGATGAGAATTCACATACCCGCAAGCTTACATCGGAAGTATTCGAAGAGATTGGAGTTGAGTGCTCAACTTTTAATGTTATCGGAGTTGTTGCAAGTTCAACAGCGATTAAAGAGACAATTATGCGCTCTCCTAAAAATGCTGAACGCCCTGTCGTATCCGTTATTTCTCGTCACGTTGTCCAAGATGAAGTGGAAGATGGACGATTGTTTGAAGCACGGATTAAAAATTATAAAATCAAACGTAAATTCTACATAGTCTACAGTAAAGAACGAAAGCACGACGCCTTCATTGATAATGTCGTCACATTTTTACTGGGATTAAAATTATAATCGAAGAGAGTTATTTCTTTCTAAACTTTTGATTTTCAGGATTAGAAAGAAAGGCACTCATCGAATTTTGTACCCCTTCATTTTTCTCGATACTAATCGGTGCCATTTGCTCACGTGGCAGGGCAAGATTGACGAATATAGGGGTATCATCGACAATTAACTGTACAACAGCTAGCAATGGAACACTTACGAAGCTACCGATATTTTCTTGACCAAATCCCGCTTCAAAAATTAAAAAATCACTCTCAATTCGCGCACTTTCAAAGGTGTAACCCGCAAGAAAAAATAAAGTCATTGCTCTAAATTCATCCGAGATATGTTTTGGGAGGGGAGGGTCGAATGTGACCGATTCTATTTTGCATAAAATACTAAAATTTTGGTCATTTTCAAAGAGACAAATGAGTAAGTCACGAACATTTGTTTCCATTAGTTTAGTAAAAGAAGGATTTTTAATAATATCGTACAACATGGATTACATCGCCTATTTTTTAGTTAAACAATTATACCATTTTCCATCTCAACCCACCCTATCATTGCATTCATAAGGGCAATTTTCGAACTATTATTGATATCAGACGGCCTTAAATGGGCTATTTTAATTTTTCCCTCGTCGATCAGACGTGCTCGTGTTGTTCCCTTTAAGAGAGGACTTTTTGGGGTAAACCATCGACCGTCCAAAAGAAAGGCGATATTGGCGATTGACGTATCCGTGATAAGATTATTTTTGACAATAAGAATATCATCACAGCCGTTTCGTTGTTCGAATAAGGTGTTTAGGGAGTCCCGATGCGCATATTTAAAAGAATAATTGAGCGTATCGGTATGAATCAAGCGGAGCGTTGATATTTTTTTCGGGGTATAAGGGTGAAACTCAATACTAAATGAGATTGGTGTGTAAAGAAAACGACATCGGTACAAACCATCATCGGGCGGAGTAATTAGTTTAGAGAGGTTGTAAGACGCATTACTTCCCATTCGCTGAAGTGATAGTTCAAGACGTCTTTGATGATACGGGAGATAATGCGCTCTCCCCCCCTCACATCGGATAGTCTCTAAAAGGATGTCAAGCTTCAAAGAGGGCAGTGCTCAAATAGCGTTCAGCTGTATCGCATAAAATAGTAACGATTGTTTTTCCTTGATTTTCAGGACGTGCGGCAACTTGCATGGCGGCATAAACATTTGCTCCTGCTGAGATACCTACTAATATTCCCTCTTCACGAGCCAGTTTTTTAGCGGTAGCAATGGCATCTTCATTACTGACCGTAAGAACTTCATTATAAAGAGTAGTGTTAAGAATATCAGGGATAAAACCTGCCCCTATCCCTTGAATTTTGTGAGGACCTGCTTGACCGCCTGAGAGGATAGGAGAGTCTTTGGGCTCAACGGCGATGATTTGGATGTTGGGGAGTACGGCACGTAAAGCCTCTCCTGTACCAGTAATCGTCCCACCTGTTCCTACAGCGGCTACAAATATATCTACCTTGTTCTCAGTATCTCGTAAAATCTCTGGGGCGGTTGTCTCACGGTGGATTTGAGGATTGGCTGGATTGGAAAACTGTTGCAATACAAGTGCATTGGGTGTTGAAGCTGCTAGAGCATTAGCTTCGTCAATGGCTCCTTTCATCCCCTTTGCTGCTGGTGTAAGGACGAGGGTAGCTCCAAGTGCCTGAAGAATATTACGTCGTTCGATACTCATTGATTCGGGCATAGTAAGGGTAAGCTTTAATCCAAGTGCGGCACACACGGAAGCGAGGGCGATTCCTGTATTACCACTGGTTGGTTCTATGATTAAGGTATCCGAGGTTATTTTCCCTTCATTCATAGCACTTTTAATCATATTAAATCCGATTCGATCTTTAACGGAACTGGTTGGATTCATAAATTCACATTTACCGAGAATAGTGGTTCCTGTCATTTTTGAGGGGACATTCAACCGTACAAGAGGTGTATTTCCGATAAGTTCCGTAATATTGCTAGCGATATTCATAATATAATCCTATTTTTTCTCCTTATTATAACGGGTAAAACAAAAAATAAAAAAGAAAATACTTTTAATCTTAGGTTGGCTATAATTTACGCATATAAAATTCACTATTTACGAGGTACATGATGGAGCACAAAAAAATCAATAAAATTTTGATTGCTAACCGCGGTGAGATTGCATTACGTATTATACGAGCGTGTAAAGAGCTTGAAATTAAAAGTGTTGTTGTTTTTTCGGAAGCAGACGTAAATGGCGTTTGGGTTCGTAAAGCGGATGAGTGCTATCCAATTATGGGTGATCCGATTCAAGCTTATTTGGATTATGATCGTATTATCTCATTGGCAAAGAAAGCTGACTGTGATGCGATCCATCCAGGATATGGATTCCTCTCTGAAAGTGCTGAGTTCGCTCAGGCGTGTTTGGATAATGGTATTATTTTTATTGGTCCAAAACCAGAACACGTTGCTCTCTTCGGTGACAAAATGGCATCAAAAGTTGCAATGCGAGCGGTAGGTGTTCCAATGCTTCCCGGTACGGATGAGCCAATTGATAATATTTTTGAAGCAGAAAGAATTGCGAGTGAAATCGGATTCCCTGTTATTATTAAAGCGGCTTTCGGTGGAGGCGGACGCGGTATGCGTATCGTTCATAAAGCGGAAGATTTCAAAGAGATGTACGAATCAGCAACAGCTGAAGCGTTACGTTTCTTTAGCCGTGGTGAGACATTTATCGAAAAATATCTTAAAAATCCTCGCCATATCGAGATTCAAATTATTGCGGATAAATACGGCAACGTCGTTCACTTAGGTGATCGTGACTGTTCTATTCAACGTCGTCACCAAAAAGTAATCGAAATTGCTCCGTCACCATTGCTCAATGAAGCGGTACGTCGTGAACTCTATCGTGTTTCAACCAAAGCAATGTTCAAACTAGGATATGAGAGTGTCGGTACAATCGAATATCTTGTCGATGCAGATGATAATTTCTATTTCATCGAAATGAATACCCGTGTTCAAGTGGAACACCCTGTTACGGAAGCTATTTCAGGTATTGATTTGATTCAACGGATGATCGCTATTGCAGAGGGGGATAAACTTAAATTTTTGCAAGAAGAGATTAAATTCCGTGGATATGCGATTGAGTTTCGTATCAATGCGGAAAATCCAAAATTGGGTTTTGTCCCTTCACCAGGGCTTATTACTAACTATTTGGCACCAGGTGGTCCAGGGGTTCGATTGGACAGTATGGCGTATACCAACTATACGATCCCTTCCAATTATGACTCTATGATAGGGAAATTAATTGTTTGGGGATTAACATGGGAAGATGCTGTTCGTAAAGCGAAACGTGCCTTGGATGAATTTATTATCGAAGGTATCCCCACGAATATTGCTCTTCATCGCCAAATCGTCCGTGACCATGACTTTATTGCGGGTCAATTGGATACAGGTTATTTGGATACAAAACTACAACACTTCAATCTTGATGCTATCCATAATATGGAAGACGAAGAGGCGAAAATGAAGCATATTGCGCATGTTATTGCTGCGATTAATGCTAAGAATTTGACGGTACGTCACTAAAATTCTCCTCATAATCCCCGATTTTATCGGGGGATTCATTTCCCATAGCTCTCTTTGATAGTATAGAATTAGATAGCTGTAATAATTTTCAACACAACATTTGTAAATCCAATCATTTTTTGCTATAATCCTTTAATTACGTTAAACATTGCAAAGTAGGAAGAATGAGTATTAGAATAATTAATCAATTCCCACTTTTTGCGTTTACGCTCTTCGAGAGAGAGAGAGAGAGAGAGAGAGTAAACACGGCATTTGCGTCTATAATCCTTATTTTTTACGCTACTTTTTTATCGCATTTTTAATGATATTCTCTACTGTTTTTTTTATCATTTCCACCGCTCCCTCATAAATGCCTCTTTCCATCTAAATCAACCGATATATTTCACACATTATGATACAGGAATTCAATATGATCAAACGTAATCATACCATCGACGATAAAGTTGCTCCCCATGGAGTTCATAATACACTTACCTCTTTTGTAAAAGGGAAAAA
>Ga0172379_10003480_pt1 | contig 25009 bp, 25 predicted proteins | sample GrowelOW334metaG_FD_119756 | JGI IMG/M metagenome (GOLD analysis project Ga0172379, IMG submission 119756) | Groundwater microbial communities from an aquifer near a municipal landfill in Southern Ontario, Canada - Groundwater well OW334 metaG | ecosystem: Environmental > Aquatic > Deep...
GTTTCAATCCACGCCTCCCTCGCGGGAGGCGACTTCCTCAATATAACTTATTGATTATAAAGAGGCAATGGGGAGGATTCTGCGAACCTCGCAAAATTCCCCGCCAAAAACAAGTAATAATAATGGACCATTGTCCTATTCTTCTTATAGTTCGATGGTTATAAGCTTTGCGAACCTAAACCGTAGGCTGTATTCACTTGGGGTTCGCAAACAGGTTTGGAAAGGGTTGGGGGTGCGGGGAAGGGAAGAACCTTTCCTTAAAAGGTTTTCACTTCCCCGCATTCAAAGTTTTCCAGAGTTTTGCAATTGCCTCATACAATCAGGGAACCCTCCAAATTCACTGTCTCCTTTGTTCCGATATGTTCAACCCGTCCGTGCCAGTTATTCCCGAGAAAATAAAAACGCAGGCTGTCTTTGTCAGTTTCTATTTCATCAGTGAGTTTTTTCTTGAGTAAAGTAAACTGTGCCTGATCGACGAGGCATTCAAATACCGAATTCTGCACCCTCTGCCCATAATCAAGACACACCTTGGCGACTCGTCTCAGTCGTTTCTGTCCATCTTCAGAAGAGGTTTTCACGTCATAGCTTACAAGTACAAGCATGATGAATTTCCTTTCAAATCAAAAGCCGCTTTCGGCGAAAGCTGGCCTGCTCTTATTTCCAAATAAACGGGGGATATGCGTCCAAATCACCGCGAATGAATCTTGCAAAAAGCATTGCCTGCACATAGGTGATGAGTCCTACATTGATTTTTTCATCAATGAACGGATGAGTAATCTCGTCTTTTTTCCGCTCCTGGTATGCGATAAGAAGCTCCTTTCTGGTTTCATCGTTCATCACAACGGCACCACCCTCCATTTTTCGGAAACCTTTGCCGTTGACGCGTTGCAGATTTATCAGTGAAAGCACGAGTCTGTCGGCAAAAAACGGCCTGATTTCCTCCATAAGGTCAAGGGCGAGTCCGGGGCGTCCCGGCCGATCCCTGTGGAGGAACCCGACTGCCGGATCAAGCCCGACTGTTTCCAGTGCGGACTGCACGTCGTGTGCCAGGAGCGTATATACGAAAGAGAGAAGGGCGTTTGTGTTGTCGGTTGGCGGCCGTTTGTTTCTGCCTTCAAATCTGAAATCATCTTTCTGCGCGGTGATCAGATTGTCGAAAACCGAGAAATACGAACGTGCCGCGTCTCCCTCGATCCCTCTGAGTTCATCAAGATCAACTGTGATCTTCAGCCGTTCGACATGCTGCTCAATCCTTCTGGATACGGATTCTATTTCCCCGGAGTTGCCGCCATGATCGCGGAGGTATCTTTGAAGAACAGTTCGGCAGTTGCAGAGTTTTCCGATCAGGATGTTTCTTGCGATATTCGCAGTTTTATCTTCATCATCGGAAAATCTGTATTGCGCCTTTCGCAGAAGCACATTCCCGGAAACCGGGCCGTGCACCCTTGCAAGAAATTTTCCATATTCGCTCAGAAAGGACACCAGTACGTCTTTCTCAGCGCAAAATCCCATAAGGAACGGACTCATGGACACCTGTCCGAAACAGACTATTCCCCCGATCGTATGGATTGGCAGTCGGAGCTTGACTTCCCGTTCCACGTTCACAAGAATGCATTCACCCTCTTTCGAGAGATACGCGCCCTGTGTTGTGACGAACAATGTATTGAGCAGTTTTTTCATTTTAAGTAGCGCAGACATTCCTGTCTGCATCCTCCTGGTTAAATTCCCCTATTCCGTCAGCAAGATACTTTTCTATGCTCTTCCTCATCGTCTTCGGCATGCATGTTTCAAGAAAAGAGCAGTTTTCGCATTTCTCCTTTTCGTAAACCGGTGCCGGAGTTTTTCTGTCGTCAATGAATTTATGGAGCCGGACTATTGTATCAATCGTCAGATTCCTCAGTACTTCATCAAAAGCCACATCTTTGCGGCGGCGCGTTTTTCCGTAGAAAAGAGCGCCGCCTGGGATTTTCACGCCAAGCATTTCTTCGAGGCAAAGCGCCTGCGCGCAGAGCTGGACTTCGTCGCACCTGTTTTCCTTTGGCTTGCCGCGCTTGTATTCTACTGGAAACGGATCCCATCCGCCATCCTGATTTTTATGGAACTCGACGACATCCGCCTTTCCCGACAGGCCAAGATTCAGCGATTTCATCAGAAGCCCGTATTCGATCTTCACATTTGCGCCTTGGCTTCTAGCCCGCTGATCATCGGCTTTTTCATGGAGAAACTGGCCTTCGAGCGTGAACCTGTTCTCCTGCCAGACCTGCTCGATATGGATCAGCGCGCACTGTCTTTCGCAGAAAATAAAGTGCTGCAATGCGGAAAGCTGGATGAAACTGTCTTCTCTGTCCTCCATGTCCTCTCCGTCTTCTTTTTCTAGCCTTTAGCTTCCATTGATATTGTTCCTCTGCAGTCGGGATACTTTGAACATCCCCAGAAGCTTTTACCGGCATTTGCTCCGACCCGAGCGGTACGGCATTTCATGGGAGAGTTACAGAGAGGGCAAAGGGGAGATGTGGGAGATGAGGACATTGAGGACAAAGAGGACTGGGAGGACGGGTTGTTGCGGTATTCAAGCCTGGCATTTGTCATTCGTTCACGGATTCCGCCTTCCTTTAGGAAATCCTGTTCCAGTCGTTGGATCTGCTTGTTCAGCATAAGCATAGCCTGGAGGATAAGATGCCGGATTGTATTGGCGGACACTTCAGGGGATTCGTTCTCGATGTATGAGCGGTAGGTTTCATAGATTTCCTCCGAATGACGCGACAATTCGGTTATTTGTATTGCTGTCGGATGGTTCTTGTCCCAGATCGGCAATTTATTGATTCTGAGAAAATCCTCATAATCCTCCATCAATTCTCCGAGGCTTGCCCTTGCCACATTTGTCAGATGGATTTCCGTCTGCTTGGATGTGGCCGACGCCATTGAGCCTTCCGCATTATTCTGTTTTCCGGAACGCGCGGCCTGTTCCATCTGATCCGTCTGGCGGCGGTTGTTCCAGTAAAAACGATTGCAGAAATATATTGTGCCGTCATATATTATCACGGATTTCTGATATGATTTAAGTTTCTTGTATCCGCTGTTAGGCGGGATGAAGCCAAGACTCATGGATGAATGCTCCTTTTTTTATTTTGAGGACATAGACTTATGTCTTCCTTGTCCTCAATGTCATCCCTATCATCATCTTGTGGCATTTCAGCATAGGGAGTGGTACAAATTGTACCTCTCCCTTATTTCTCATTTTCCATTCTGCTCCTTTCAAACCATCTCAATCATCTCCACGCCCTTCGGGAGAGCCGCCTTGTCTATCTTCACCTCATAGTCAGAAAACTCACGTGCCGGCGTATCACCGCAGTTCTTTTCCGCCTTCACAAGATCTAAAAGTTTCTTGCCCAGGTGTCTGTCGGGCTTAGGAGAAAATAATTTATAACTCGTTGATTATCAAGAGCAGCATAATTTTCTAACAAAAGGCGACGTTGCTTGTTATCAAGCACTTATAGCTTTTTGGTCGTCTAAGTCCGACAGCCTCCTAGGCAATGCCAAATACGAAGATGACACTAAACTGATTTTTCAGACATACTATTTTCCGCAAAGTTTTTGCAACTCCTCGCTTTCCAATGGATCGAGTTCTTGTGTTTCAAGACCTTTCAATTTTTCCTTCAGTTTACTGGAATCGTATGTTCCATCTTTATTTAACAGTTCACGTAAGCCCCCGTGAACCTTTGCTGAGGAATACTGACCGCAGGGGCTGTTGTGTTTCCACCAAATCACTTTCACAACTTCCATGCTCCCTTCTGGACGGGCTGAAGAAACATCATTTACGAACAGCGTTTGGAGAGCCTTTCTGATTTGCTCGGCATCAGCATCCCAAAAGTGCGTTTTACTCGCAAGTTGCGTGTTGATGGCGCCGTAGGTCACGTAAATCCCTTTGTCAACACGATGTTTCATCCCCATTGTATCTGCACCCTTTTTATCCGGATTATCTTCGGTTTTAAGATTAACGCTCTTGGTGATTTGCAAACTGTCCGGTATAATCGGTTCGATACTGAACGCACTCTGAATAGTCACAGGTCCGCGGATTCCGATGGACACCGCATCAGCATTGTCGGGCGAATCGTTTGTGTTTTTGTCGGAGTCGCTATTACTATCGCTTGTGCTTTGGGCATTGCTGTTTTCGGGAGCCTTCTTTTTTTTGTTTTGAGATTCGAACGCAAAGACCTGACCGAATGCCCGTACATCGAACCATTTCTTGCAGGACTCTTCTCGAATGTCTATTTCATGAGAGTTAGTTCCTTCGACCGCTTTATCTTTCTTTTTATTTTTTTTCTTCTCGTTTTGCTGTTTGTAGTAATCCTTGACGAATTGTTCATTACTGAATCGCTCGTTTAGCGAACGGAATTCGTCTCCAGGAGCACGGTTATCGTCCGATTGGACAAAAATGGATTCGCCCATATCTTGCAGACGGTTGCGAATTTTACGTTTGAGGCAAACGTCCGAAATTTCACCGTACCCGTCGTAGGTTTGGCGGGGACGGTTGCCGTTCAGCGGGTCTCCGTTTGGATTCGCCCGATTCACGGAGATAATCACCGCAAAATCAATCTTGTTCGTGAGTGTTTTATTGTCCGTCATTGTTATCATCCCTTTCTGTGTTAGCGTTTGATTTCTGCTGTTTCTTGTATTTTCCGGCTTTTGCTACAAGCGAGTCAATGTATTCCCGCTCATGATAATACCCTATCAGGTACGAACCGTTCAGAGGCACATCCTTTTCGTAATCCCCGGTCACGAACTGATTTTTCACCGCTTGAATTTCATTAAATTCAAAGCCGCCTTTCACTGATTGGATGTACGGATTGAGGCAACTGTGTATTGTTTGCCAGGTCCTGAACGGACGTTGGGCAAAAGCTTGCATATACCGAATTGCCGCGGTGACAATACGTTTATTGTCCTTCTTTTTGAGCGCGTATTCCTCCAATTTGTCTGCTGCGCCAAGCAGCCTGCCGTACAAATAGTCGCGGTCGGTTCTTTCAAGTTCAATGCTCAATTTGTAGTCCTCCTTGTTATGTTGTTGATAATATTTGCGTATTAATGCACATGCCGTTGATACAATCTGTTCAAAACCATCACGGTCGAATTTACTTTTCCTTGTAATCCCCAATGGATTGGAAGCCCGCCGGACAGCCGCATTCACATAATCCCCCGGCAAAAACGCCCCGTCAAAAATACAGTGGAGCAAGCGTTCTCTTGACCCTTTTTTGATTTTTGTATAGCTCTCGTCTTTGCCGCCGCGGGGCTTGCCATGAACCGCCTCAATCATGCGATCAACGGATGGCGAACCTATGTAAGGAACATATCTTTTGTTTTCTTGGTACTTTTTGTCCCATAACTTTAGATTCCATTTACAGCCGTTGTGCCAATCGGCGATTTTTTTGAGATATTCGCTTCTGTCGAATTCACGGTAAAAAGTGACGGACATGCGTCCCTTTGATGCCGCATCCAACGCTATCACCGCTGTTTTGGCATGTTGCTCCAGCGCCTTACCGTATCCAAAACCAGCGAGCGATTTTTTCAGTGCATCGGCGTAATCAAAACCCGTTTCGGCGCGGAGGGCAATTTGTGTGTCGCTATCGGTTTTCGTCTGCGGTTCTTGCAAGAAGTCCCAAATACTTTTGTCTTCAATCGGCGGCGGCAACAGTTTCTCTGTAGAGCCAATCGTAAAGGAGAAAATCACCTGTTCGCCACAGTAATATCCTCGGTCATTGATGAGATACCGCAAAAACTGATGAGCTTTCTGGGAGGATTCATAGCCAATCGAGACGGCTTCGGAAGAATTTTGGAATTTCCCACGAAAAGTGAAGTTTTTATCATCATTATCTGAAATAAGCTTTGCATTTGCTGAAAAATTCGAGATCTTTTTGGGATGAAATGTGGCTGTCGGCTGGATCGTGCCTGTAATATAGTCCAGAGATATCGTGTCATCTATCTTTGCGTCTTCCTGCAATTTCTTCTTTTCATTTTTTGACAGTTTCTTTTTGTTGACTAATTCGCCTTCAACCTGTTTTTTCTTTCCAGCCAGTTTCCTCTTTGCATCCAAATAGTATTGATGCCAAGCATTAAAAAACGTTTCATCTTTCCACACTTTCGCTTGCTTATGTTCAGGTATTTGAACCTGAAAAACAATATTTGTTTTATCCTTTAGTTTCATTTTCGACAAATCGGAGGCAATGTTTTTTTTCGCAACATATTGGTAGATCGCCTTAATCTGCTCGGTTGCGAATGTTGATTCGGCAAAGCCTTTCAATTGCGCAATGTAGGCATCAAATTTCTTCCCGCTACCTTTTAGATACTCATATTGCTCAAAAACCGGATGTGGTGAAATCCCGCTTGAACGCCCCATACTTTTTTCCGTAACGGGAATTGTAACGGGTTCATTGCTGATTCCCTTTTTGTAATTCGCCTTTTCGATTTTTCGGATTCCAACAAAATCTCCTTTTTCATTGATGGTAATGGCCACAATAAAATCGCCCGCATTGGAGATGGATGTTGTGGAAAGTGGATAGTCTAATTTCAACGCGTCGGCGTTTTTATCGTAACTGTTCACCAAATTCTGCCAGAGTCCCATTTTATTCCTCCTTTAGCAAATCATCAATGCTGAAATCATTGTCTATGTGCGAAAAGTTTCGTTTGTTCTCGAATTCTTTTGCCGTCATCCTTCGGATAAAACGTCGCAAGGAAGGATCACAATCTTTCGGCTTTGGGAACTCAATGAAACCATCTTTCATTTTTGCCCTCCATAAACGAACTGATAATTCGTCTCTTCCTGTTTCGTCGGGATAATCATAGCCATGAAACTGAACTCCGAAATCCAGTTCGCCATAGTTATCGTAATCACTTTTGCTCTCGCTGAAAACACAGGATTCAACATAACCTTGACATTCCCGTGTTCCGAGAAAAACATCCCGTCGTCCCCCTTTTTCGACAGAACGTTTGGCGATATTGTGATGCTTGTTTTCGTTGCGGTCAGCTTCAAGATCATTTCGATGTTCATTCCACTCAAAGTGAGCGAGAACCTGATATTCCACGTCCCTAAGATAAGTGTAATAGGATAGATCAGTAAACGCAGCCTCTTTTTTACTAGGATCCTTCTGGCTTGGATAAATGCCATCCATTTGTAGTGTCTTGATCCCTTTTGACTCGGTTTGAATCTTTTTCATAACACGCACAGCATCTACATACCAGATAAAAGTTGGTTTCCAATAGATGCTCTCGGTGATTCCCTTGAGAGCCTGATAGGTTGGTATCTGGTAGGAGAACTTCTCACCGCCAACCCGCGTAACAGGATCGGCGAAAAGGGCGTATCGCCCCGTGACTTTGAATTCTATAGAGTTGCGTTTTTTGTCCATCTTCCACCTCAGTTTTTAACTTATCCGTTTAAAAGTGAAAACATCGCCTCACGTTTCAACCCATGCTCTTCCGCATCGTAATAGTCTGGACTCAACAAGTAAAATGTATCATCAATTTTTTCAACTGCCCGTTCAATATGATCAAGTTCCTTTATTACATTAGAATAAACAGACACCGTATATTTCTGCAACTGTTTAAGGATACGCATTTTTTCCTTCGGATTGTAACAGCCCTGAAAAGCACCAACGAGTTTTAAAGCGTCACCATAAGGAACGACTATACCGGTCTGGGCACCGTCAATCACAGAAAACTCCTCCGCCGCCGTTCGAAAAGCGCAAGACAAGCCTCTGTAGATCATATTGTTGCGGCTTTTATAGGCCTCGGTTCCCAACGGATTATCGTCAAGCAAGCTGTAAATCGTTGTCTTGCCATCCTTGGTGATGTAATCCATTTTGTCTTTCTGCGAATAGAAATAATAGTCATAAAACTGTCCAATCACTTTATCGCACAGCAGATTGTCTCCATGCCTTTCACGGAACACTCTAGCTGTAATATCCTTGCCGTCTTTAATTTCAGGCAAACGTGAAAGCTTTTCATCTTGGACGTCGATAACAAACACAGATTGCGGCATAGGATCTTCTTTGTTGCGGTTACAGCGCCCTGCCGCCTGGATAATACTGTCCATGCCTGCTTCCGCACGAATTACGCAGTCAAACGATATGTCTACTCCTGCCTCTATGAGTTGCGTGCTGACGCAGAGGGTCAAGCGTTTGGATTTTGGATCCAAGTTTTGTCGCAATCGATCAAGGATTTTCAAGCGGTGAGCGGGGCAAAGGTCGGTTGTCAAAAACGCTTTCTCACATTCAATAGTCTTGCACTGTCCATACACATTACGGGCATCGCCCTTTGTGTTCATAATGACAAGCGTGCTTTTGCCTTTATCAATTTGCGCTTTAACCAACGCCGCAATTTGTTCGTGATCCATTGCCGATTGTGTTTTATCTTGAATGCGAACCCTCTCAAAGATTTCCAATTCTTCCGGCGCAATGCTGACAATATCCGGTTTGTCAGACAGCAGTACTGGGCGTTCCGTCTTGTGAAGATTCGGCTGCGTGGCGGTGCAGAGCAGAATGCTTGATTTGCCGAAAGCCTGAAGGAAATTGGCCGCACCGTTGAACAAATGGACACATTTCATCGGCAGAGCTTGGATTTCGTCAAAAATCAGAACCGCCTCAGACATATTGTGAAACTTGCGGAGTTTTGACGCCTTATTGCTGTAAATCGTCTCTAACAACTGAACCATAGTGGTCAAAATAATTGGGCTGTCCCAACGGGAAGTCAGCAGACGATATTGGTCATCATCCTCTTCGTCTTCAGGCGGTTCGATGTTGGAGTGATGTTCTAAAATCAATTCGTCGCTGTCATCCAAGAAGACCTCGCGCATTTTGGCGGCTGTTTGATCCAGAATCGACAAATAAGGGATAACGTAAATGATGCGTTTAAGGTTATGCTCCTTGGCGTGTTCCAAAGCGAAACGCAAACTTGACAAAGTTTTTCCACCGCCGGTAGGGACGGACAACGTATAAATCCCAGGTTGCCGCCTACCTGCCTGTTGGCATTGTTCCGAAATGCGCTTGCGAATGTTTTCGAGGGCGCTCGTATTGGGAAATAATGCAAGATAGTTTTCTAGTTGCTGAATCAACTTTGTCCAGTCCGGTGGCATGTCGTTGGTTTTTATTCCCGCCGCATCGCAACGGTCAGCATCCACAAGACAGGAATACAGCACCTTCGTCATGAGATGCAGCATAAAGGAAGGGTTTTTTAATCTCTTCGTTTGGCTTATACGGCAAATGTTCAGAATTTCAGCTTTCATCCCCTCATCATTGATGTTTGGGCTAAACGTTTTCACAGCTTCCTTGTAATGGAGTTCTTCTTCGCTTTTGTCGGTTTTGAGTGTCAATGTTCTTTTGCCGTCCGTGATATTGTCAAACAAGCCGCCATGATGAGTTGCGATGACATTGCCGATGATGTCGGCAATTACAGGATCCTTAACCGCTTCTGCCGCAAATTTCGCCCCTTGCATGGCGTGAATGACTTCACCTCGTATTACCTTTTCTCCCCTTAAACTGCGATTCAGATAATCCTGAAACGCCAGCGTGTATTTCCCAAAATCGTGTAACAGTCCGGTTGTATAGGCTGTATTTGAGCAACCAAAAACACTGGCAAACTTTTTAGCAAGATTTGCCGTGTTTTCGATGTGTTCAGAAAGCGTCTGGTCTTTGCGTGCGTAGTAAGTCATATAATCCTCTAATTCGATACAAAACAAACGATTCTCTGAGCTTTTCCAAGATCGTGAAGCCATGAGGCGTTGTGCGCCCAATCGCCAGACTGGAAAGTCTCTGCGAACTTCGCAGACATTTCCGCGACATTCGCGAGATGTTCCTCTAGCGGCTGCCAGTTCTCCGCTGGCTCTCCTGGCTTGCTGTGCGCGTGGTATTTCATAATCCCCCCAAAGCTCCGCCCCGTCACTTAACGACGAATGCGGTATTGCAAGTTAAACCGTTTACAACTGGATGGCAATACTGGATCAATAAATTAATAAAATAAAAGGAATCACGGCAATAAGTATATAAAGGCTACTGGGACATTTTGCGTCCTATTGAAAAATCCGGTACGGATTTTTTTAACATGTTTGTTATTTCAACATGAGGAATTACTTTTCTCCCGAAACATGGAGGGAAAATAACTATGGAAAAGAAAATCGCCGTGATTCTCGCGGACGGATTCGAGGAAATCGAGGCCGTCGTCCCCGTAGATGTGTTCAGAAGACTTGGATTCGAGGTTATCATTGCCGGCCTTTCAAAGACGGTTAACGGTTCCCATGGAATCAAAGTCCAGGCGGACTGCCTTCTTTCGGAACTCAAGGAAACCAGATTTGATGCCGTATTCCTTCCCGGCGGAATGCCCGGAGCCGCCAATCTCAGGGACAGTCCGGAAGTGTTGGCGCTTGTCAAAAAAGTAAACGCCAGGGGAGGGGTTGTATCGGCAATCTGCGCCGCTCCGATAGCCTTGAAGGCCGCCGGTGTCATAGAGGGAAAGACAGTCACTTCGCACCCCTCTGTGAAAAACGATCTTAAAGGTTGTAACCATACCGGAAAACTGACTGAAAAAGATGGGAATATCGTTACCGGAAAAGGTCCCGGTGCAGCTTTCGAATTCGCGGCCAGTATCGCAACAGCTCTGGGAAAAGGCGACGAAGTCGAGGAACTCCTCAACACGATGTTCGTACAGAGAAAATAAGAAATTTTAACCACGAAACACACCAGCCACACGGAAAATTCATAATTGCTAACTTAAGTGATTGGTGGTGGAGAATCAATGAATTTTGAGATAACGGCGAAATGCCCTGAAACCAAAGCCAGATGCGGTCTCCTGAAAACCTCGCGGGGCGATGTCAAAACCCCGGTTTTCATGCCTGTCGGAACCCGTGCAACCGTCAAAACTATGACGCCGCTCGAACTTGAACAGATGGGCATCGAAATAATACTCGGGAACACTTATCACCTTTTTCTGCGTCCCGGTCTGGAAGTGATGAAAAAGGCCGGAGGTCTTCATAAGTTCTGCAACTGGAAACGGCCAATCCTCACAGACAGCGGCGGTTTCCAGGTTTTCAGTTTGTCGGCCCTGCGGAAAATCACGCCGAACGGAATCGAATTTGCATCTCATATTGACGGTTCCCGCTTTTTCCTCGGACCCGTTGAATCAATCGCGATTCAGAAGGTTCTCGATTCGGACATAGTCATGGCTTTCGATGAGTGCACCCCTTATCCATGTACCTACGACAACGCCGTGGAATCCCTTGAGCTGACAACGAAATGGGCGCAGATCTCCCGTGAACAGCCGTTGAACGAAACTCAGCAGATATTCGGGATTGTACAGGGTTCGGTTTATCGCGATCTCCGCATCAGGGCGGCAGAGGATCTCGTGAAAATCGGATTCGACGGTTATGCAATCGGCGGTCTGAGCGTCGGGGAGTCCGAAGAACAGATGATAGAATGTCTCGACTGGGTTATGCCCGTGCTTCCAGAGGACAAGGCGCATTATATGATGGGGGTAGGCTATCCGTATCAGATAATCGAGGGCATTGCGCGGGGAATAGACATGTTCGACTGCGTAATCCCCACACGTCTTGCCCGCCACGGAAACGCCTTCATGTCCAACGGCGACACTATTCCGGTAAAAGCCGGAAGATATGCCGAGGATATGAGTCCGGTTGATCCGGAGTGCGACTGCTATACCTGCACAAATTTCACCAGGGCCTATGTCCGCCATCTCATGAACGTGGGGGAGGTTCTCGGCGTCCGGCTCCTTTCAATCCATAACATGATCTATTTCGAGAAGCTCATGGCGCGGATACGGGAGGCCATACGCACAGGGACTTTCAACGCATTCAGGGCAAGACATGTTAGTAATATGCCCAAGAATTAACATGTGTTGGTTCTCATGTTAAGGCGGTTAACACGTCCGGATCTTCATGTTAGATTTTGATTATAAAGAGATTTCGATACCCGATCATCTATAAAAGACATATTTTTTTTGCTTCTGGTCAAGAGAATCTTTTCCAAATCTTATGATTTATTACTTGCGAAGCACGAATCCACTAAACAGCAAACACTTTATTTATTAGTCATTTGCCTAGAATTGCAACATTTTCATTACTTGCCCAGAATGGTGACGTATTTTTCTGAGATTCTTTATGTATTGAACGTAACGTGGCAAGTCGACGCTGATATTTCGGAGTAGAAGGAAACTGTATAGAACGCTCCTTTACCTCAAGTTCGGAAATGATGCCTTTGAGAAACAGATATTCTTTTAGTCGAGTTGCGACATATTCCGCTAATTTTACCGGAACGGCATTTCCAATAATTTGCTCTAGTTCAGTCTTAGATCCTTCTAATTTAAAATATTCTGGAAATGTTTGAACCATGCTCCGTTCTTTTGTAGTTAAAGGACGAATGTTGTAAGTTATTGGGCATGTGTCACCGGAATGACCTGGATAGCCAGTAGGTACTGGACGATTTACGCCGCGAACAGTTGAGCTTGGTTCGTCAATGCTAAACACGCCTCTCCTTGCATAGCTCCGAGGATGACGATAATAATGCTCTATCCCTAAAGAATTGCCAAAATAGTCACGCAAAGTCATCGGCTTACTGGCTAAATGATGGTCCAGCGATGCGTCAAGAAAGCCATCATCGCCATTAAGTTCGCCGATAACAAATAGTCTTTTACGAAGTTGCGGAACTCCACAAAAGCTTGCATCGAGTATTTTAATAGTTAGACCGTATCCCTCTTTCTTGAAAATTGATTTTGCCTGAGCGAAGGCTTTGCTTTTATATGCACGCTCAACATTTTCCATCAAAAAGAAAGATGGTCTTATTTTTGAAATTATATTAGCATACGCTACTGTCAAGTCCGCGCGTCCAAGGCTTTCGTCTCTTTTTCCGGCTGAAGAAAAATCTTGACATGGCGGACCGCCGATAATTATATCCGGGGCATAGTTTGAGACTTCTTTAAATGCATTAAGGTCTGCAAGATCACATTTCAGTATTGGGTGATCCTTGAAATTCTGCTTATACAAAGCGATTGCCGGATCCCAATTATCAAATGCAGCAGCTATCTTAAAACCAGCGTTTTTGAATCCCAGCGAAAGACCACCACCGCCAGAGAATAAATCTATCGTCTTTAGTTTCATAATGCACACCTTAATCATTGAACAAATCTGTAGAGAAGTAAATTATTGCGTCAAACCTCCGTTCAGGGCTTAACCATTTCTGACCGCCGCCAAGAATAATTTTCCTTATTTGACTCTTGTGTATAATTGGCTTTGTTAATCTATCGCATTGCATATATTTGTGCGTCTTATTTCCAGAAATAGCAAACTCCTTGTCAGTTTGATTCCCGAGACTCATTCCATCATAAATTGGTTCTTGATAAACCTTGCCCGAGCGCGATACCTCAAAAAGAAAACGTGCAAGGCGGACTGCTGCTCTCTGTTGTCGGCTTATCTTTGCAGACTCATTTTCTAAAGCTGAATCCATAAAAAGTTGAGTGAGCGCAAAATCGCTCCAAACGAATATATCAAGACAATTATCAGCAAGATTTGGAGATTTGCCTACTGTTTTCCAGATTGGCTGCATTAAGAACGGCTTTTCGTATTTGCGATATTCAGAAATAAAGTGTTCCAGCGCTTTCAGTATGCTGGGCAGTTTGTTCTTTATCTCATCCGGATTATCCCAGTTGCGAATCCTCAAGCATGATGGCTCGAAAATATCACGTATAGCCTTAAATCTTTTCTGAAGTGTCATAGCCATCGATAGTGCCATATAACGCATTGTTGGAGATCGTATTACTATTTCGCAACCGTTTTGTCTTCAGCCAATCCTTCAGTAGTGTTGTCCGGCAGGGTTGTAAGTTTTATTTCAACAGGATGAATTTGGGAATTAGATTTGGCGTTTTTAACCACCAAGTCAATAGTCTCAAGCTCGTCATGAACAAATTTTCGATATGGCTCATAACGAGATTCAAATGAAAAATAAAGTTTGTTATTGGGAAGTCTTGAACCAAATAAATCTTCTATTGGGAGCTCGTCGTGAAAGATATTTTCATTTTTGCCTTTGCGAAGGTAGACTGCTTTCATGTTGTTATCGCGCATGAAGCAAGCGAGCGCTATCGGAAAAGAAGAATTGAATTGGTTCTTGCCCCAATAATATTGGTCTGAGAAATCCCGATTTGAATGGGTTATTCCATATAAGGATGGTTTTATTTCTTTCGGCACGGTATACCTGTTTCTAGAACGGTTGGCAACTTTATTTATTGTTGATACACTCTAAAAAAATATACTATATTCAATGCGATTTCCAAGCGCTATGTCATCTTTCTTCTTTTTCTCTTATTGCTGTCTCAACATCATCTCCGATATAAAAATTACGCCCATTTTATAAATTGCTTATTGAGGTAATTTCAAAATTGACGAAGGTAGGGCGGTTTCTCCGAAACCGCCGCCTCAGAACGGACGGCTCGGAGAGCCATCCCTACCTTGAATTCGTCAATTTTGAAATTGGCTCTATTGTTTGGTCTCTTTGGCTTCAGATATGCAGTTTCATATGGGGTTTGAAAACAGAAAATGTCCTGAAATAAAGCAGGATTAAAACCAATGATACTTAGTACCTGCTTGGAGGACAATCCGTCCGAAGACATAAATGAACCCAATCAGAATTATTCCGATGACTGCCTGGGCTGGCAGATAGATATCAATATATTTCCTGAAGATTGTGGCCGACATGGATCTTGCGAGCCTGTAGGCGAAAAAAGGTGCGACAAGATAGGTCAGGGCGTTGACTCTGAACGCCTCCGCGAAATTCCCGTGGCAGAGGGCGATGAATCCCCTTGTGAGTCCGCAGCCGGGGCAGTCCAGACCGGTGATTTTCCTGAAGTAGCAGCCCAGATATTTTCCGGCCGGAATGTCGTCCGGCGTTATTGCGAATATCGCAAAAAGGAAGATCAGTGAAAAAACAATGAGTTCCACCCCGAAAGACGGGAACCATTCCCCCCAGTTTGCGAACTTCGCAGTTTTTGCCTCAATGATAGATTTTTTCATGTGATGTAATAACTGTTAAAAAAAATAAAATTCAAATTCTTGGAAAAACTTCTTGCAAAAAGCCCGGGAGCCTATAAAATAAGAATCATTCTTATTTTGTGGAGATTTTCAAATGGTTCTTACAACTCAGAGAAAAACGATCATCGAAGAGCTTAAGAAGCTTAAAACGCATCCTACCGCTGATCAGTTTTATGAACTGCTGAGAAAAAAAACTCCCAAAATAAGTGTTGCGTCAGTATACAGGAATCTTGAAGTGCTGTCCAGCCTGGGAATGATTGCGAAACTGGAAACAAGCGGGGCCCGGAACAGGTTCGACGGCGATACAAGCGTGCATTATCACTTGAAATGTTCAAAGTGCGGCGGGTTTGTAGACTTCGTTCCGGAAGGTTCGGAATCCCTTGCCAAATCGCTTGACAAAATTAAAGGGCTCAACATGAATATAGATAATTTCAACATCGTATTCACGGGCCTGTGCGGCAAGTGCAGGTGACGGAATTTCCGGATCGGAGTTTTCAGAATGAATATGGGAAAACATTAAACAAGGAGGCTGTAAAATGGCAAAGAGCATCAAGGGGTCGCAGACGGAAAAAAATCTTCTAAAGGCTTTTGCAGGTGAATCTCAGGCGAGAAACCGCTATGCGTATTTCGCAGGGGTTGCCGCAAAGGAGGGGTATGAGCAGATCGCCGCCATTTTCGGGGAGACTGCCGAACAGGAGAGAATACACGCGAAGAATTATTTTAAATTCCTGGAGGGCGGAGACCTGGAGATAACGGCCACATATCCGGCGGGAATTATTGGCGGCACTGAACAGAACCTCGCCGCCGCCGCCGCCGGCGAACACCATGAATGGTCAAACCTCTATCCTTCGTTTGCGAAAGTCGCGGAGGATGAGGGATTCAAGGAAGTTGCAATCCAGTTCAGGATGATTTCCAATGCTGAAAAAGGACATGACGAGAGATACAGTGCAATCCTGAAGAATCTCAGGGAGGGAACGGTTTTCAAAAAGGATGGCAAAGTGAAATGGCAGTGCAGGAAATGCGGGTATATACATGAAGGGCCTGAGGCGCTGAAGAAATGCCCCGCCTGCCAGCATCCCCAGGCGTACTTTGAAATTCAAAGGCAGAACTGGTGATATCTTGAAAATTCACTCTTGACAGGGTAGTTTTAAAACGTATAAAGTATTTCCAATAGATACCAGGAGGGTTACACGATGGCTAAAAGACTAGAAGTGCTTAAGTGCTGCAAAGGCCTGACCTTTGAAGTTCTTACCGACGGTGACTGCGTTGACATCACCTGCTGCGGGGAACCCGTACAGGTTCTCAGGGAAAACAGCGTTGACGCCGCAAAGGAAAAACACATTCCCGTATTGCAGAAGGTGAAATCCGGCGTAAAAATTGTTGTGGGCTCCGTTGCTCATCCGATGGAGGAAAAACATTACATCCAGTGGATCGAAGTGATTAACGGAGACTATGTCAATCGTAAATACCTCAAGCCCGGACAGGCTCCCGAAGCCGAATTCTATGTTCCGGACACTGGAAAACTTATCATCCGCGCGTATTGCAATCTGCACGGATTATGGAGGGGGTAATAATCATGATAACGAAAAAAATTGAAGCGGCGTTGAACGATCAGCTTAATTTCGAGTTTTATTCCGCGTATATTTATATGGCGATGCAGGCTCATCTCAGGTTCCAGGGCCTTAACGGTTTCGCCAACTGGATGCAGATCCAGGCGCAGGAGGAGGGCGTTCACGCAATGGGATTCTATAATTTCATAATCGACCGCGGCGGCAAAGTCTCCCTGAAGGCGATTGCGCAGCCGAAGACCGAATGGAAATCAGTGCTCGCGGTTTTCGAAAACACGCTGGAGCATGAATGCATTGTGACTTCCAGGATAAACGACATGGCCGCCCTCGCGGAACGCGAGAAGGATTTTGCCACAAGGAATTTCATGCAGTGGTACATCGGCGAACAGGTCGAAGAGGAGGCCAACGCCAATGAGATAATAAACGATCTCAAGCTTGCCGCAAATTCAAAGGAAACTCTGCTGATGCTTGACAGGGAGAGAGCCAAGAGGGTCTTTTTGTTCCCTGTCATTCCCGGCGGAATGAAGGCACCCGGAGTTCCGGCGCCGTAAAAGAATAATAAATATGAATGGATTATTGACGGCAGTGTGAAAATGAACAGCATCTGCAAAGCGATAAAAATAAGCGACAATGTCTACTGGGTCGGCGCGGTTGACTGGACTGTCCGTGACTTCCACGGTTACCAGACGGGCAGGGGGACGACTTACAATGCCTACCTGATAATGGCCGACAAGATAACCCTGGTTGATACTGTCAAAGCCCCGTTTAAGGATGAGCTTCTTTCTAGAATATCATCCGTTGTCGACCCCGGGAAAATTGACTATGTGATTTCAAACCATTCCGAAATGGATCATTCGGGATGCCTCCCGGAAATGATTGAGATTGTAAAGCCGGAGAAGGTTTTCGCCTCAGTCATGGGGCAGAAGGCGCTTGAGTCCCATTTCGGGATAGGTTCCAGGATAACCCCGGTCAAAAACGGGGAAAACCTTTCCCTCGGCAATATGAACATCAGCTTCATTGAGACTAGAATGCTGCACTGGCCCGACAGCATGTTCAGCTATCTGAAGGAGGAGCAGATCCTTTTTTCGCAGGACGCCTTCGGAATGCATCTTGCGGTTGATAAAATGTTTGACGATCAGAACAGCCGGGAGATTATTGAGGAGGAGGCGGAGAAGTATTTTGCCAACATTCTGATGCCTTATTCAAATCTGATAGTAAAGCTTCTGGAATCTGTCCGCGCCATGCATCTTCCCGTCAAGATTGTCGCCACGGATCATGGCCCGCTCTGGCGTTCAAATATCGGGAAAATCATGGATCTTTACAGGGAATGGTCGGAACACAAACCCGTATCACGGGCAGTAATTGTCTATGACACGATGTGGAACAGTACTGCAATCATGGCGAAAGCCGTCGGAGAAGGCCTCATGGAATCCGGGGTTGAATATAAAATCCTGCGGATGGGCGCAAGTCATCGGAGCGATGTGGCGACTGAAGTGCTCAAATCCGGCGCGATAATCGCAGGTTCACCGACCCTGAACAACAACCTTTTTCCGACAATTGCCGATGTGTTGACTTACATCAAGGGGCTGCGGCCCATAAACATGATTGGCGCATCTTTCGGTTCTTACGGCTGGAGCGGAGAATCGGCAGCGCAGCTCAACGACTATCTCAAATCAATGAATGTTGAGATGATAGGTGAGGGCGTAAAAGTTAAATATGTCCCGACGGAAGCCGACTTGAAGTCATGTCTCGAGCTGGGAAAACTCGTCGGAACAACCCTGCTGGCAAAAATTAAACAGTAAGAAAACGCTTATGTTTTCCACTTTATAAATTCTAATTCCTAATTTCTAATTCCTAATTTCTAAATTCTAAATTCTAAATTCTAAAAACGGAGGTTTTCATGGACAAGTATGTATGCGATGCGTGCGGATGGATCTATGATCCCGCAAAGGGCGACACGGAACACGGAATAGCTCCCGGAACTTCTTTCGAGGATCTGCCCGACGACTGGGTATGTCCCGAATGCGGAGTCGGCAAGGATTCTTTCTCCAAAGTGGAGTGATTTTACGAATCAAGCTGACACGGAAACATCTCGACTCCCTTTATTTGAAATACAATAGGAGGGATTTTGTCCATCCGGATCCTCTCGAATTCCTTTATCGGTATGAAAATGCCAGGGACAGGGAGATTGCGGGTCTTATTGCTTCTTCGCTTGCCTATGGAAACGTGAAGCAGATACTGAAAAGCGTCTCAAAAGTCCTTGATAAGACTGGCTCCCCGTACGATTTCCTCATGAATTCCGACAGGAACGGGATAAGTGCCGCATTCTCCGGTTTCAAACATCGTTTCACCGCCGGAAAAGATCTTTCAGACATGCTGTTGTCTGCGAAATTCGCAATCGGGAAATACGGTTCACTCGAAAAATGTTTCATGTCCGGAATGAGAAAAAGCGACACCGATATAATTCCGGCATTGAGAAGTTTTGTAAGAAATCTGAGTTCGGAATTCAACAGAGGGGAAAATTTTCTCCTGCCGTCTCCGGACAGGGGCAGCGCATGCAAAAGGCTTAATCTTTATCTTCGCTGGATGGTCAGGGAGGACGATGTCGATCCCGGCGGCTGGAAACACATTCCGGAATCCAAGCTTCTGATCCCCCTTGATGTCCACATGTGGAACATCTGCAGGGAGGCGGGGTTTACGGTGAGAAAACAGGCCAACCTGAAATCCGTTCTTGAAATAACTGCTAAGTTCGCGGAAATAAATCCCGGAGATCCGGTGAAATATGATTTCACCCTCTCGCGGTTCGGCATCCGCGATGAACTTGAATATGCCGATATCTACAGTTTTTCTGAAAAATAATTTCATTGTTTTTCAGAAAAAAATATACATATGTCGGTAAGGTAAATTGACTCCACAGGCAGGAATGCCTGTGCTACTTTGAATCAGTAGCGGGAACTGTTGCCGGATCCGGAACCGCAGGCGCAGTCTCCGCCTTCTTTTCCTTCATAAGCTCTTTTTTGGTTTTAAGAAGAGTGTCAATGTAGTTCTTTCTCAGGACATAAACCCATTTGCCGATGGCGGTTTCCCGTTCAAGCTTCTCTTTCATAATGTCAGTTTTCGCTTTGAATTCCCTGTCAAGCTTCTCCTTGTCCTCCGGCTTTTCATCTTTAACGGCTTCCCTCCGGGAAGGGATGTCCGCAGTGGTTTTTATGTTGACGGAATATTGATCTTTTTCCTGTGGGGCAAATGTTATTTCATATTTAAATCCGTCAAATGTCTCTATTGCTGCGGTGTCTCCTGCGAAATTCGCAGGCAGGGAGCCGACATCCTGGAAGGAGGCGTTTCTCAGAAAGCTTGCCAGGGGTGCGATTTTGCCCGGATCCAGTTCTTCTCCCTCTTTCAAATCGGAAAGGCTGAACGTTTCATTTTCCGTATTTTTCACGAGCTTCCAGCCTTCATCCGCCGTTTTTTTCCGAACGTCTATGGACTTTATCTTGTCTATTTCAACAAATGATTTATCGGCCCAGGAAACAGGGGAGCTTCCAATATCATCGAAAGTCAGGCTGATGAGCTTCGGCTGGAATTTGCCGTCAAGAAGCATGACATATCTGCCGTCCGGACCGCTTCCGAAAAACGGATTGGGATTCTCCTCCTTTTTGAAATGCATTTTCCCGAGAAGAATCGAGTTTGTCTTCTTTCCTGACTCTTCGGACAATTCAACAAGAACTGCGTTGCCTTTTTCCCTGTCGCCGTCGCCAAGACCGAGTTTTTCAAGCTGGGATTTGCCGGCTTTCACATTCTGCACGGACTTGACTTCTGCAAGTGCGCCCAGGAAAGAGGCGATTTTCCGGAAGTCTGCCGGATAGCTGTTTTTTTCACCTATTGTCCATCCGTTTTCATTTCTGACAATGCTTGAGAGTTCGGTTCCGCTCGAGACTGTCAGTTTGTCTGTTTTATTCACATCGAGATTGGCGAAGAGATTTTCGCCTCCCGCACTGTATTTGCCGCTGTTCCAGGATGAACTGTCTTTTTTCAGCAGGTTGGAGACTATGAGACAGAGAGCGGCGAGAACCACGACCGACATTAGAAGCTGTTTTTTATTCATTTCAGTCTCCTTCCCTTTTTGTATATTGCGAAACCCAGGCCGAAAAGAATGACAATCGAAGGCATCAACGCGATATTAATCCATTTGAGCCTGTTCTGGAGGGAATCAATATCCTGTCTGAGTTCCTTGCGGAGGATTTTCAGTTCTTTTTTTACGTTTGCCTCTTTCTGCCTGTAATTTTTAATCTCCTCTTTCTGTGCGGGAGAAATGATTAATTTCTGGTTCTTCGATTTCTGCTCCTGAAGTTTTCCCAGGAGCTCCTGCGCTTTGACGAGATCGTTTTCAAGTTCAACTATTTTGTTCTTGTACTTCTGTTCAGCCTGTGACTGTATCTTTTTCACAACAGTAAATGGCCGGCCTGTGACTTTCCGGGATCTTATCCCTATGAGGTCGCTGTCGCCGGTCATATATCCGACAATATTCTGGAAGAAAGTCATGTTGTCGTTCAGGGGGGTCAAAAAGGTCTGTCCCAGTACGGTATTGACCTTTACGCATAATTCATCGTAAAGCATGTCCGAGTCACCTATCAGAATCACCGTATTCTCTTTTTGGGATTCCTTCAGGAACTCTTTATCCGGTTCGGTCTTGTTGTCCGCTTTTGCGTCGGGTTTCCCTTCCGGGAATGCGGTTTTGAATTTTCCGGAAAGTCTGACTGCGAGGGAATATTTCTTGTTGTCAGGTTTGAATTCCTTTACGGCCATATCCGGATTGCCTGCCAGATATGAATTCATAAGATGTGAATCGAGCGTGGTGTTTGCCAGTATTGTCTCCTTGATGCCGTCAGTCGGCTTTCCGCTGAATGCGCCGCCGAAAACCTCGGTGATCCCGGTAAGTTGCGATGTGAAAACCTCTTCCTTGTTAAGGCCTTCGGGAAGTATGTCAAGAACGGTGGGGAATGTAATTCTCTTTTCCGGACTGACCATTCTTCTTCCGTAGGTCATGTCCGAGACCACCATTTCCGGGGCATAGGAGATGCCCCAGGCTTTTAGAAGTTTATCAAGGTTGGAACTGAGCATCGGAGGAGATGACTTGCTGTTCTTGGAGGAGGCGGAGGCGTAAAATGAGCTGGGATCAAGAAATGCCAGGACTTTGCCCCCATTGAGGATGTACTGGTCAACTGCAAACTGTGTCTTGTCGGTGATTCCCGCCGGATGAACGATTATCAGGAGGTCAATTGCCGGATCAATTGTCTCAGAGGCCAACGGAATCTCGCGCACCTGATAGTCATTCTTGAGTTCCTTGAAAACCAGCCACGGCGGAAGAGAGTTGAAATTCCCGGCCTGCATCATCATGGCGTTGGGTTTCTGTCCCATGACGGGAAGGGCGCTCATGACGCCTATTACGCTTTTGTTTGTTTTTGAGACCTGTGTGATCGCCCTTGTCATGTCATATTCCAGAAGCTGTTCGCGTTCCGGTGAGAGAAACGGAAGTGAAACGGTCTGATCCAGGATCTGTATCGCAAGTCCGAGATATATTTTATCTCCGGTGTTCAGCTGCTGGCCGGCGATTCCGTCCATGACTGCGGAATCCTCGGCGTCCGAATCGGGAACCGGATCGTATTTTTCAATGATGATGTTGTTGCCGCCCACCTGTTTGTATTCTTTCATGAGATCTAGGATTCTGGACGCATAGGTTTTAAGGAAAACCGGCATGTTCGATGATTTTGTGTAATAGAATTTTAGCGTCACAGGAGTGTCGAGCTTCTTCAGAACCTTGCGTGTGCTGTCGGAGACCGTGTAAAGTTTTTCTTCGGTCAGATCTCCTCGCACATTGAGTTTTGAGGCGATGAAATTAAATGCCGCGAATATCAGGAACAATGCGAAAATCCCTATCGCCGAATATAGTATTTTTGAGCTTCTTCTGTTCATATTGTCAATCCTATGTTTTTTTAGAGTCTTTATTTCACAGTAAAAATAAATAATCCAAGAACATGCCTTACGGCATTGACTACAAACGAATTAGGAATTGTTCGCAGTTAAGCCCGCAAGGGCTGTTCTTTTGCTTTCTTTGTTTAATGTGTTTGCTTTGGACTTAGTCATTACATTCATATATCCTGACTCCTGAATTCTTTACTCCGTCAGCCAGCGGCATGATTCTTGAGAATTATGCCTGTTGTGAAAAGCGAAAAAACAATTACCGAGGCGAAGTAGACGATATCCCGCAGATCAAAAACACCCCTCTGGATGTTCGCAAAATGTGGCATGACGCTGAATGCCGACACTGCGTCCACAAGCTCGGCGGGAGCCCAGTTCACGAGCATGTCCGTCACCGGAGGCCATCCCGCGAGTATCAGGAAAAGGCATATTACCACGGAAATTATGAAGCTGACCACCTGGCTCCTGGTTATTGCGGAAGTCATCCCCGCAATCGCAAGATACGAGCCGGCAAGAAGAAAACTTCCGACATATCCGCAGACAATCACCCCGTAGTCCGGGTTGCCGAGATAAGCCACTGTCATGACTATCGGGAAAGTCAGGAGCAGGGCGAGTCCGAGAAAAAGCCATGCCGCCGTGAATTTTCCGACTATGGCCTGACTGCAGGTTACAGGCATTGTGAAGAGAAGTTCAAGGGTTCCGAGCCTTCTCTCGTCCGACCAGAGATGCATTCCGGCTGCGGGGACAAGAAAAAGGTAAAGCCACGGATGCCACTGGAAAAAACCGGACAGCGAAGCCTCGTCCATTTCAAAAAAATTGCTCATCATAAACGTGAAAAAACCGGTCAGTCCGAGAAATATCACTATGAAAACATAAGCCACTGGAGAGTTGAAGTAGCCATACAGCTCCCTTTTCACTATCGCTGCAATATTTGATAAACCCATAAATCCTCCGTTTTAAAGTCGTTGGTCGTCGGTGCCTATGCCGCATCATTCTTCGTCATGGCGTAGAACACCTCGTCAAGCCTTCCCTCTTCAACTTTCATCTGCGACAGGTTCCAGCCCTGGTTTTTTACAACCTCGTATATTTTTCTGCGAACTTCGCACCTGTCTGCCTGTTTTGAAGGCGTCACTTTTACAGTCACATTCTCGTTTGAACTGTCGCCCGCCTCCGACCCGGCCACGCCGTCAACCAGCCTGAGCCTTTCGGCTATTTCAGCCGCACTCCCGCCGGAAAACTCAAGTGTCAGAGCTCCGGCATTCTCCGATTTCATCTTCATCTCGGACGAAGTGCCGTCGAATATTTTCCTGCCCCTGTCAATTATCAGAACCCTTGAACAGACAGCCTCGACTTCTTCCAGGATATGCGTTGAAAGTATTATGACCTTGTTCCGGCTCATAGACTTGATAAGATTGCGGATTTCGCGCTTCTGGTTGGGGTCAAGCCCGTCCGTGGGTTCATCAAGGATAAGGACTTCAGGATCGTGGATGATCGATTGGGCGAGGCATGTGCGGTGGCGGTAGCCTTTTGAAAGGGTGTCAACCGACTGGTGGCGCACCGGATCCAGGAAGCACGTGGATATTGCACCCTCGATTTTTTTCTTTTTCGCCGCGCCGTGGAATCCGCGTATTTCAGCGGCAAAATTCAGGAAGCCGTAAACGGTCATGTTTGCGTAAAGCGGTGCGTTCTCGGGGAGATAACCCATAAGTGATTTTGCCTTGACAGGTTCATTGTCAATGTCGAATCCGCCGACGGACACTTTTCCTTTGGATGCGGGGATAAATCCGGTTATTATCCTCATCGTAGTGGATTTTCCGGCGCCGTTCGGGCCGATGAATCCGAGTATTTCCCCTCGTGAGACTTCAAATGAAACATCCTCAACGGCAAGTTTGCTGCCAAACCATTTGTAAACATTTTCAACTTTTATCATACTGGAAACTCCATTTTGATATGAACCCATAATTTGACATGTTAACTCAAGAAATGTTCCCTGAAAAGAAAAATTTTGCTAATTTTTCTGAAAGCACATTCTCATCGGCTTCCTCAATGCACTTTACTTTTCTTCCGATAACTCCCCATATTTCAGGATCTGTATTCCTGTAAAGGGAGACTGTAGTCGTTCCAAGAACACCGGAGAGGTGACTTGCCCCGGAATCATTTCCAATATAAAGGAATGCTCCGCTTAGAATGTCGGCAAGAGCCGAAGCGTTTTCGGGAATAACTGTCTTGCCGGCAGGGAAGGACTTTGCGAACCCCTTTTCCATTTCAACCGGCCCCAGAATGAATTTCACATCCCTTTTGAAATGCATTTCTGCGAACTTCGCAACTTTCAGGTAGAACTCCGGAGAATAGTTTTTTTTCGGGCTTCCGCTGCCGGGATGGATGTAGA
>Ga0172379_10003481_pt1 | contig 24998 bp, 22 predicted proteins | sample GrowelOW334metaG_FD_119756 | JGI IMG/M metagenome (GOLD analysis project Ga0172379, IMG submission 119756) | Groundwater microbial communities from an aquifer near a municipal landfill in Southern Ontario, Canada - Groundwater well OW334 metaG | ecosystem: Environmental > Aquatic > Deep...
AGGCGTCGCGCCCCCAGTCGCCACAGCCGCCCCAGGATTCCACGGCCAAGCTCAGGTCGGCCTTGAGTAGCCCTTGCACCAGGCGCTCGAACTGGTACCAGCCCAGGTCGTCGAACTTGTAGTCATCCATGGCCGACGCTGTAAGACCGCGCAAAGGTTGTGTGGTACCGCCGGCTTTCCACAACTCGCCGCGGGTGGCGCGCCGGGGGATGCCCCTTGTCGTGGCGGCCCTTGCCGAGGATGTCGATGGCAGGAAGTGCCGACATGGCTACAGTTGCGCGTCCGGCGCGATGCCGACCCCATCGGCAGCAAAGCGGTACAGGCAGGCGCCGTCATCGATTACCTCCCGAGCCCACGGCCGCTCCTGGCAATTCTCGTCGCGCGGGAACTTGCAAGTCTGCGTTGCCGAATGGAACGGACAGGTTCGCGTCACCGGTTCCCCGGCGACGCATTTGACGATGTGTTGAAACGCCTGCATCGCCAGGATTGCCCAGACCAGCTTGTCGTTTGAAGTCGTTACCGAGAACCCGGCAGACGTTTCGTAGCATGGCAATACGAGGCGTTCCATCGTTGCCGCCGACACGGCCGACGGTGAGAGAAGGAACCGGACCACCGCATCAGGCTTGGTCCGCCGCAAAGCGATGCCGTTTTCGAAAGCACGGAATAGCGCCAGAATGACCTCGTCGAACTCGGTGGTGCCTGTCGCACCACGTTCCAGCACGCCCCGCAACTCGCGATCGAAGGCCGCGCGCTGCTCTTCTTCAATCTCGGTACGCGTCGCCTCGCGCAACTCGGCATAAAGCCGCTCGGCGTCGGAAAATTGCGGCGCGCCCTCATAGTTCTCCTTGAGATGCATCAGGCAGCGTACGTAGGCCTGGGACGGCAAATACTGGTCGAGCGCCAGATCGCAGGCCAGTGCCACCAGCCACCACAAGTCGTCGTCGGTCCAGCCACAGTAGTCGGTGAGTATCTCGGCGGCCGCCGCGTACCTGAACTCCGCGCCGTCATGGTCGCGCGCGTACCGGTAGATGTAGTCGCTGTGTCCGTAGTGCCTTTCGATGGCCAACGCCATGCTTTCCTGGAGGGTCAGCGCTCCCAACGGATGGACTATCGTCAGGCCGGACTGCGCGTGCGGGCGACAGTAGGCGGGAATCGTGCGATCCCCGATGTCGAGCATTTGAAATCCGCGCAGGGATGTCTCCGTTTTCAGGAGTTCGACGCCGGTCGCGTAACTCGCGTCGATCGTCAGGTAGTCCAAAGCACCGAGCTTGTCCTCGCGCATCTGCCGGAAGCGGTCGCGGTCGAAGTTCTCTCCTCGGCCCAGGCCTTTCATTCCCTGGTACAAATCGGATAGCACCCACCAGAACGAATGAAATCGCCCGGCGCCATAGAGCGTCGTGACGGACTGGAAATAGTGGATGTTCTCGTGCAGCAAAGCGAGCTTCTCTTCTTCCGACTTCGCGTCCGTGGCGCGCGACGGAACCATGGCCATCAGGGTAAGCGGATCGAACCAGGCGCTGGAGCCGGAGTGCAGGAGATGGGGACCCACTAGCAAGTCGGCCATATCGAGTCACCCGCATGCCTGGCAAGTACGGCGCGAGAAACAAGTTCTTCAATGACACCCGCAATGTCTTCATCGGTAACTTGGCATTTGCCGGCGAAGTAGCGACAACCTTTTTTAGTGCAGGTTTGGCGAATCGCGATATGCGCCCGCAGTACCTGCGTCGGCGACGGATAAATGCTGAGCGACCGCAACATCTTGTCACCGCTGTCGATTACGGCGACATAGGTGCAGTGCTCGCCCTGATTGACTGCGAGTTGATCAAAGGCCGCACGCATCTCACGTAGCTTGTCGAGTGCATTGGCCCCGGCAAGGAAGCCGCCAACATTCTCTCCTGCGCTCAAGAGCAGCGCCGAAACCCACGCATTGCCCAGCGCGCGCAGCAAGGCAAAGGTGAGCGGCGTCACCTTGACGACGATACTGGTTTTGAGAATTAGAAGTCCCAGTGTTCCAGGTGGCGGCGTAGGGACTTCCGTTTTGACCACAGCCTCAGGGCAAATCGCCGTTATCGCCGCAATCACGTTGTCGGGCAAAGCCTTGCCGTGGTCCTCCGTCCGACCGGTGAGGTCGGAGAGCGTTCGAATGGTAAAGGTAGTGGTCTGGTTCATCGTTAGCGACTCATCTTTGCATCGTCTGTCATATTGCGATCCTCTGGCCGTTCCCTACAGTTTGAGCCATGTCTTCTTGATGGCGTCGAAATCGAGGTCTTTCCATTCGTCTTTCCACAATTGGAAGTACGGTATGTCGTTGGACGAAGGGGCCGGATCGCAGGGCGCAATCTTAACCAGAGACGGCATCACTACGGATTCACCGATAAGCAGCGCCTCCCCAGCGCTCAGAGTCGGCAATTTGTCGCACAAGTTCCCGAGCGTGTCGGGCAGCAGGCGCGCCACGTAGCTTTGGTCGTTTGGATTCGTGAGCCGCATCGCCAGGAAGTTGCTGCACTGGGAGAACACCGTTTCGGATATTTCCGAAGGCCTCTGGCTCGAAAGCAAGAGCGTGACGCCATATTTCCGGCCTTCCTTCGCTATGCGCTCAATCGATAGCTTGGACGCCCTGAACCTGGCGAGGTCGCTGTTAGGCACGTACTTGTGCGCTTCCTCATAGACCAGCAGGATTGGTGCGTCGCTATTGAGGAGTTCGCCTGCTTTGCTCCTCAGCACCTTGTAGTGATAGCCGTGCTCAAACAGAATTCTGGAAATTAGCGAGACTGTGATGCTCAGTACCTCGAAGGGAACACCGCTCAGATCGATGACGGTAACGTTCGCGTTCTTGTCGCCATAGCCGATCAAGCTCTTGAGCGTACCTTCCAATGTGGTTGTCTGGGCTGCCGCGCCGAATAAGAACTCCAGCCTCTCCTGCGCTACCTTCGACTCGAAGCGCGTAAAGAATTTTTCCAGTGTCTTGTCGGCGTAAATGCCATTTGTAATGCTCTGCGGTTTGGTCTGATGAAAGTCAAGCCGTTTCTCGAAATACCTGTCGAGGCGTTCCTGCGCCGTTAGTTCCAAGCCGTGGGTTGCGTCAGTCTTGCCGTCTGTTGCGAGCGAATAGGAGCCATCCTTAATCATGTAGCGCGACTCGTTCCTTGCGTTTACGGTCTCCTCTTTGATGTTGTATAGCGCGTTCAGTACTTGGTCAATGTCGAATTTCAAAGGGCTGTCGTAAAAGACGGATTTCACGCCCGGGTTGTGCTTCCTCTTGTTTTCCGTGACGAGGTTGCGAAACACAGACGACTGGTTGTAGTTGTCGCGCTCGCCGGTATCCAAGAGAATCTCTTCGAGTTCCTCGCTATTGAGTAGCCAGTAAGGAAGGTGCAGGTTGCTTATGCTGAGGCAGTTCGCATCCGGAAAGGCCGTCGTGTATTCTGAGTGAATATCGAAGATGACGACATGCGAGTTGTTCAGCGTATAGCTGCCGTCTTTTGCGGCTACGGCCGTCTGGATAATCTTTGAGATCGTGTGTGACTTCCCAGCTCCGGTAGAGCCGACTACGGCGATATGCTTGTTGAAGAAGCGGTTGCCGTCGACGGGAACCGAAATGGCCGGATTTGCCGCCAGTGCGCTGAACGCGAATGTCTTGGCCGGTTCAACCGATTCCATGAAGATCTTTTTGATGTCGTCCTCGGTCGCAGGTGATACACCGGTTGGCGGAATGGTTAGCGTATCGCCGCCCCGGATGAACTTGCCGTCGCGGATAATGCCGAGCGGCAGCGCTTCGATGATGTGACAGCGTTCCGCCTTCTCCGTGACCTCTATGCAAAAATTCTCGATGATCGCGATCAACGCACAAGACTCGTTGTCCGTTATCCGCAGGTAGGAGCCGACCTTGATGCTCTTGCCGTCTGAAAATGCCGCGATGTTCTCGACAGAAATCTTCACCTTGTCGGGATACACCGCGATTACTTCGGCCTTCATCTCGCTGGAATCAGTCATGTCATAGAACCTCGGTAATGAAATATGTGCTGTCAATCTTGATCCGGTGGTGAGGGACGCCTGCCGGCGCATACACGGCCTCCAATTGGGTGGCCTTGAAGAAATCGTAAAGTTCGACTATGGAATCCGTAATTGCGGAGGCCACCGGTACGAGTTGTTCCTCTGCCGGTATGAACTTCAGCCGGATCAGATTTTCCTTCGTGGGAGCGGCGGCAAGGAGCGCCGGGGAGAAAGCAGAGCCGTTGAATGGGTAGCCGTCCTCGAACTTGATTCCTTGTTCCAGCAGGCTTCCCTTTAGCGAAACCAGGTCCTGCGGCGCAAGACCTCGCATGAGGATGTATGGGCAGAATCGGTCCTGCTGTGGCGTGCGCGTGTGCTCGACGTGCCAAAGGGAATTGCCGATTTTGGCGAGCAGCGTCGCCGCTTTCGGTAATTCGAACTCGTCAGTCATATCTATGACAAATATCCTTGACGCTTTGGGCACCTTGGTGGAAGAGAACTTGAAGTATTTCCGCTTGATGAGCTTGGCGTAGTAGTCATCGCCGAACTTCTGTCGCAGCCACAGGCTAAAGACGATTTCCTTGCGGTTCACCGACGAAACAAACTTCGCCTTCGTAATCTTGCGTTTCTTCGAGTCAGCTTGGATAGCCAATGTCTGAATCGCGTTGATCGCGTTTGGATAGTAGAACGTCTCCGCATCCTCGGCTTTGCAGTCGGAAATCTGCGAGACGAGCAGCTTGATAACCTGCTTCTGCTGGTCGTCATACGATGGCGCGTTCAGATTTATGTCCAGCAGGTTGAGAAAGCTGGTGAGCTGCGCGTTGCTGATACCGAGCTTCGTATGGACCTCGTGGGTTTTCTTCTCGTGCGTGTAAGTCAGGAAGTTCTTCTTGAGGAAGTCCAGGTCGATGGCTGTTGGAAGCTTCGTCTGTCCATCCTTGTAATGCCCGTAGACTCGATACCTGTACTTTTGGTCGGCTGGGCAGCCGGCCCCGTGAAAGTGCTTGAGCATCTGGATCACGGCATCCTTGATTACCGAATGGTTGTACTCTGTTCCCTCGTAGTACTTGCACTGAACAAAGGCACTCTCATCACCGTCGTCGAGATCGACGTCCTCAATACCCTCGACAACGACGCTCGACTGCGGCGCCGCAGCCTCAAGGAGTCGTACTATCGTGTGGTCGAACTGATAGAAGTAGCCTTTGATGGTTGCATGCGCAGAGCGGGTAGTCACTTTTTCGTCTCCCCCAATTGTTGAGCTTCCCTCTGATTTTTGTCTTCCAACCCATCGGCATTATGCCGCCAATTGCCGCTCACGCTGAGTGGTAATCCGGTCTTCCACGAATTTCAAAGGTGGGGCCTGCGGTTGTAGAACGGTTCGATATAGTCGAACAGGTCGGCCGGTGCGGCTATCCGCCATCATCCTCGGCTTGATCGACCAGCCGATGATTTCCCTGTTGAACAGATCGAGAACCACGACGAGGTAGAGCCAGCCTTCGTCTGTCCAAATGTCCCCAAGGGGACTTCCTGCTGAGCGTAGGCTATGTCGGCGCTCCAGGCTTGATTCGGCTTCGTCGGGGCGAAGTCGCGGTCAAGCAGGTTCAGCGCCACCGGCAGGGCATGCTTCGAGTCAGTCGTCACCTTGAAGCGTCGCTTGTGGCGTGCCCGGATGCCGTTCTCTCGCATCAGTCGCTCAACGCGTTCCTTGCTGGCCGGACATCCTCTGCCGCGCAGTTCGCGCACCATGCGAGGTGCCCAGTAGACGCTCTTCAGTTCCTTGTAGATGGCCTGAATCAGCGCCAGCGTCTGCGCGTCTATCGGCCGCTTGCGATTCGGGCTACCTTCGCGTTTCCGTGCCTGTACCCGCTAATGCTGACATTCAGCACCGCACAGGATTCCATACGTCCGTCGATGCTCGTCAATCCAGGCATACCTCACAGCACATCCCTCGCGAAGTATGCCCCGAAGGAAGTCCCCTGGGGGATGCCGTCGCATTCTTTAGGATTTCGTTCTCCCGTTTCAGCCGGATGTTCTCTGCCCGCACTCGCGAGAGTTCCATCTTCTCAGGCGTGACCATCTTGCTGCCCGGCCCATTCAGTTTACCGCCTGCCGCCGCTTTTACCGAGTTGCGCAGTGTCTGCTCAAATTGGGGGCTCGGTGACGGATGTGTTCTCCGCCTCCATGCACGCAACCACTGTTCATCCGCTCATCTACGTTGGTGGATGAGAAAGCCAAACCGAATGGAGCAATAGAATGGGCACCACGAGTGGTGCCCATTTGAGTTACGACTTTATGGTCCGGTGCGCTGCAACAAGTTACGACTTTATCGCAACTGTCGCGTTTTTTTTCTCACAATACACAAACCGCGTTACCCTCAGGCGAAATTCCTGGCAGCGAAATCCCAGTTGGCCAGGTTGTTCAAGAAAGTTTCGACGAACTTGGGCCGGGCATTGCGGTAGTCGATGTAATAGGCATGCTCCCACACGTCGACGCACAGCAATGGCTTGTCGCCGGTGGTCAGAGGTGTGCCGGCGGCGCCCATGTTGACGATGTCGACGCCGCCATCTGCCTTCTTCACCAGCCAGGTCCAGCCTGAGCCGAAGTTGCCGACCGCCGAGGCCTGGAAGGCCTTCTTGAACTCGTCGAAAGATCCCCACTTCTTGCTGATGGCATCTCCCAGAGCACCGGTCGGAGCGCCACCGCCATTCGGTTTCAAGCAGTTCCAGAAGAAGCTGTGGTTCCAGACCTGGGCGGAGTTGTTGTAAATGCCGCCGGCCGGCGCTTTCTTGATAATGCTCTCAAGGTCGAGACTCTCATACTCGGTACCCTTGACCAGGTTGTTCAGATTGGTGACGTAGGCCTGATGATGCTTGCCATAGTGGTACTCGAAAGTCTCCTTGGACATATGCGGCGCCAATGCGTCCATCGCGAAGGGGAGCGGGGGTAGGGTATGTTCCATGATGATTCTCCTGTGGGCAGATAAACCAGATCGTTTGAAATCCCGACTATTTTAGTCGGGGTATGCCTATTTCGCAAACATTTCCGCATGGGCCGATGGGCGGCTCGAAACCGTTATCCGATCTTGTCGACGTGTCCCTGTGCCCAACCCTGGGCGAAGTGCAATTCGATTGGGTCGCCTGCCGCGAGTTGCTGGCTGGTGCGGATCGCTTTGCCATGGCGGTCCCGAACGATGCTATAGCCACGCTGCAAAGTTGCCATTGGACTCAACTGGGCAAGGACTGCGGTGACCGTAGCGAGGCGGGCATCATCAGCCGCCAGGCGACGTCTGGTTGCGGCGCCGAGCCGCTGGCCCAGCAAGCCGATGGTGGCGCGGACGGGCGATAGGGCTGGACGCGCCTGGCGAAGGCGAGCCTGTGCTCGTTCCAGATTGACGGCTTCACGGCGAAGCCGGCGGCCCAGGGCGGCACACAGCCTGGTCTCAAGGTGTGCCAGCACCTGTCGGTTGGTCGACAGGCGCGCACCGGGATGGAGCAGGCGACGCGCGATCGAGTCGATACGCTGCATTCGCGCTTCCATCTGCATGAGCATCGTCCGCCGTAGGCCAAGGTGCAGCGCAGCGAGTTCGTGCGTGGCGGCAAACCATCCGGCGCTGACCAGTTCCGCCGCTGCCGTTGGCGTCGGCGCGCGCTGGTCGGCGACGAAGTCGGCGACGGTGGTGTCGGTCTCATGGCCGATGCCGCTGATTACCGGCAACGGACAGGCAGCGATGGCGCGAGCGACGGATTCTTCATTGAATGCCCAGAGATCCTCGATGCTGCCGCCGCCGCGAGCGACGATCAAGACGTCGCATTCGGATCTTTCGCCGGCCGTCATGATTGCCGCGGCGATTCTGGCGCCGGCACCGTCGCCCTGGACCGGCGCCGGGTAAAGGATGATGCGCAGATGCGGGGCGCGCCGTTGCAGTGTGGTAATGATATCGCCGAGCGCTGCCGCTTGCGGCGAGCTGATGATGCCTATCCAGCGGGGAAAGCGCGGCAGTACCCGTTTCCTTTCCGGGGCGAACAGTCCCTCGCGTTCCAGCCGCTCCAGCAACCTGGCGTAGGCTTCATAGAGCGCGCCAATTCCGGCGCGGCGCAATCCCTCGATGTTCAACTGAAACTCGCCGCGCGCTTCGTAGAGCGTTACCAATGCCTGCGCTTCCACCTGTTGGCCGTTTTCGAGGCGCCAGGCGACCAGTTGCGCGCGATTGCGGAACATGACGCAGCGTACTTGGGCCGCGTCGTCCTTGAGCGAAAAGTACACATGGCCGGAGGCGGCGCGGGTGAGATTGGATATTTCACCGCTGATCCAGAATAGCGGAAAATTCTGCTGCAAGACCTCCCGGGCGAGGCGATTCAAGCGGGAAACGGTGAAGACTTCAGGCGTCATGCGCGTTGGAATCAACTGTTGACATTCGGTGAAAAAGGCAATTCGGATCGTAATGGAATCCACACATTGGTCAGCTTCTGCGACCGGACCGGGCCATGACCCGCATGCAGAGCCGGGTCTGATTGTAAGTCATTGTATTATAAATGATGTAATAAAAGCTTCATTTTGTGGCGAACCAGGAAAAAGCCTTTCCGCAAGCCGATTTACGGATTTCACTCCGAGTCAATCCACAAGCTTATCCACAGATTTTGTGGATAAGCCGCGAGCCCCGGCCATATGCCGGCGGCATCAACGGAATTGGCCTTCGCGGGTTACCGGCGCGTTATGCCAAGCCGAATTGCGGTAACCTTGCACCCCGGTTTCTGTCCCGATTATGCGCCGGCAACTGCCAACCTTCTTGATTACCGTCCGTGACGACTGACTCACTGATACCGCTACACTCGCCGACGCTACTCGGTATTTTCCGCGAAGCGCTGGAGACGAGCCTGATCGAGCGCGGAGCGGCCCAGGGTATTGAGTTGCTCGGGCCGGCTGAAGACTTTTGGCGCAGTTTGCCACTCGCGGAATTATCGCGCATGGCCGAGGCGGGCAATCCGCAAGCCCAGGCCGAACTCGCTTGGCATCTGGCGGTCGGTGAGGGCGTAGACAAGTCCTATGTCCTGGCAGTGCGCTGGGCGTCGCAGAGTGCCGAGAGGGCCTGCGCGTCCGGCGAAGCGGTGCTCGGCTGGCTGCTTTACCAGGGCTTCGGCCTGCCCAAGGATCACGCCGAGGCGGCGCGGCTGTTCGAACGCGCCGCCATGCGCAAGGATTTGCGCGGCATGACCTGGCTGGGTCTGTGCCTGCTGCGCGGGCATGGGATCGCCAGGGATGTCCTGCGGTCGTTGCAACTGTTTCGCGATGTCGCCGGCAAGGGTGGCATCGGGGCACGCGTGGCACAATATTGGCTCGGGCGCGCGCACTATTTTGGCCTCGACGGCCCGCGTGACTTCAAGGAAGCCGCCCGCTGGTTGCGGCTGGCCGCCGAGCAGGGGCACCAGCGCGCCTGCGATTTGCTGGCGCGCTGTTGCTTCTTTGGCCGTGGGGTAGCGGAAGATCGAGCCGAGGCGGTGCGTCTGTGGCGCTCGGCGGCCAACGGCGGCAGCGCTGCGGCGATGTACTGTCTTGGCATGTGCCTGTATGCCGGCGAAGGCATGCCCCAGGACTACGCCGAAGCAATCGGCTGGTTTCGTGCCGCGGCACGCAAACGGGTCAGCGGCGCGATGTTTTTGCTGGGGCAGTGTTGTATCTTTGGTTATGGTGTCACCCGCGATCCCCAGGCGGGCCTCGGCTGGTATCGCCGCGCCGCCGATCTCGGCAATCGCGACGCCGAGTACGAGTTCGGCGAATGGCTGGCTTTCGGTCGCGGCGGTTTGTCCCAGGATATGGCGGAAGCGATTCGCTGGTATCGCGCTGCCGCCAGACAGGGACACGCGCGCGCCCAGCTCAAGCTCGGACATTGCTACCGCAATGGTGATGGCGTCGCCGCGAACCCGCAATTGGCGGTTGCCTGGTACCGTCGCGCGGCCGAGGGTAAGGATGCGGCCGCGCATGTCTGGCTGGGTGAATGTTATGAGCTCGGCGAAGGGGTGGCGCGTGATTGTCGCCAGGCGGTCGAACACTATCGCGCGGCGGCGGCGGCGGGCGAGCCGCATGGCCTGGCCGAACTCGGGCGATGCTATCTGCACGGCATCGGCGTTCGCATCAATCCGGGACGCGGCGAGCAATTGCTGCGTGCGGCGGGGGAGGCCGGCTGGCAACCGGCACTAGGCGAGCTGGAGCGCCACTATTATTCCTGCGCGGAGCAGTTGCTGCATGGCGACGCCACGAGCGACAACCTGCCACAAGCCGTGGCGTTCTATCGCAAGGCAGGGGAACTGGGCCACCGGCGCGCCGCATTCATGCTCGGTGAATGCTATCGACACGGCATCGGCACCGAGCCGGATACCAGCCAGGCGGTGGTCTGGTACATGAAGGCGGCACGCCTGTTCGACGCCAAGCTGGCTCTCGCAGACATGTACTATTTTGGCCGGGGCGTCGTGCAAGACTACCGCGCGGCCTTGCGCTGGTTTATCCAGGCGGTGGAACAGCATGAGGATGCCTACGCCATGTACAGCCTCGGTTTTTGCCTTTTGTACGGACAAGGTGTGCCCCGCAGTATCCAGAATGCCCGCGAGGGGGGACGATGGTTGCGCAAGGCGGCGGCGTTGGGTGAAGTGGATGCGCAATACGAACTTGGCTGCGCCTACTATCGGGGTGATGGGGTGACACGCAGCTTGCGTCTGGCGATGAAATGGCTGCGTAGCGCAGCGCATCTGGGCAACCAGTCGGCGCAGGCTTTCCTCGAGCGCGTCGAGCACGGTGATCGACTGAACTGAGATCAATGTTCGGATCAGGCGGCTTCGAGTAGTTCGAGCCTCGATCGTGCTTGCTCGATTTGCGCATCGAGTTGCTCGACCATTTCCGCGAGCAGGTCACGTCCGCGCTGATGCGCCAGGCCGGCGGCCAGGAATAGCTCGTACAGGCGCGAACCGAGCAGCCGATTGAGTTCCGCTTCGATTTCCGCCAGTCGCCGCTGCATGCGCGACACCTGTCGCGCCAGTTCGGGCGAAGGCGCATCCGGGGATTTGTCCGATGGTCGATCATGTCGTCCCGCTTGCCACTGGCTGAGTATTTCACGCAGCACCATTTCGTCGCCGGCGCGGTATGCGCGGTTGGCTTCGCTCATCAGCTCGGTTCGCCAAGCCCGGTCGTTCTCATCCTCGGCGCGATCTGGGTGAATCTTCTGCGCCAGTTGACGGAATAGCCGCTTCATGTCGCTGCTGGGCGCGAAGGGTTTTTCCGTTTCCCGATCGAGTTCAGAAAAATGCCGGTGTTCGTCGCGCGATCGCTCCGCTTGAGCCTGGGCCTGTTCAGCGTGATGCTGCGCCGCCGCGTCGGCTGAAATACGATCGGCATAGCAGGCGGCGATCCTGGCCTGAAGTGCATCGAGTTCGGTCATGCGGGCACCCACTTGGGCGTGATAGACACGGGAAAACTCGGCCAACTCGGCCTGGACTGTGGCGAATTCGAGTTCCATGTCGCCCAGTTCCTGAGCCAGCATCCGATACTCGGCGGCGAGGCGGGTCTGTTCATCAACCGGAACCAGCCTACCGGCCGCCGTCGCTTCGACGTCCTGTAGAAGCAGCGCACGCTTGCCGCGCATCAACAGCGTAGGCAGACTCGCCGTCATCCGTTCCGGATGGAGTATGAGCAATACATCGCGCTGGACTCCGGCAATTGTTTCAGCGCGCACGCCCGGAATGATGCAGATCGGAAATAGCTCGTCGACGTGAGCGGGCCAGGCGCCGTAGGCATCGCCAGTCGAACTCCAATTCAGGGTGAGTTGCCACAAGGGTTCGTGCTGATCGAGGCGGGCCCGTTGCGCCTCCCAGGCAGCGCCATAGGCAGTTTCGTTGCCGCGCGCGAGACGACTCTTCAGCAGCGCCAAGGTGGCGCGCAGGGCGATGCCGGCGGCGAAGCCCGGCCCCGGCAGGACCAGGCAGAGCGGCCGCAGGGCGAGATCCAGGGCATTGGAAAGTTCGGGCAGCCATTCGTCGTCGGGAATGACCAGCAACAAGGTTTTGTCGGCATGGATGGTTGCCGCGACAAATTCGGCTAGGGCCTCGATCGTCAGATCTTTGCCGGTGGAGTGGATCGATGTCCGCGCCGGGACCGCCGAGGCCCGGTCCACGCTCGCTTGCCACGAGGAGGCAAGGGCGCGCGCATTTTCCTGAGTGGGCTGATGCGACATCGGCATGGCAGCGATTGTAACGGAAGCCCGCTTGACCGCGTCCCCCAAGCGGACTTCCTTCGGGGCGTCCCCCAAGGGGACTTCCTTCAGGGCGTCCCCCAAGGGGACTTTCCCGCAAGGGGATTTGCTTCGCGGCACCTTCGGGGCGTTTCGTTGCCTTGCCGAAATTGACGCCACAGGCTAAAGTGCGCCCTTCTTCCGTAGTCGCAAGGAGCGCTTCGTGTTCTCTATCATTCAGGCCGCCGGTTGGCCCATCTACCCCCTGCTGCTGGCATCCATCATCGCCGTTGCCTTGATCATCGAGCGCGCCACTGCATTGCGCCACGCCAAGATCATTCCCCCGGGCTTGTTGGTCAGCGTCGTCGGCGATTATCGCCAGAATGGCGCCACGGAGCAGATGCTGCAACGTCTGGAAGGACACTCGCTGCTCGGCAGCGTCTTCGCTGCGGGATTGCGCAACGTCAAGAGTTCGCGCGAAGTGATGAAGGAGTCGATCGAGGAAGCGGGGCATGCGGCGGCCCATGAAATGGAGCGGTTCCTCACCAGCCTCGGCACCATTGCATCGATCAGTCCGCTAATGGGACTTTTCGGCACAGTGGTGGGCATGATTGAAATCTTCGGCTCACCGACCGCTTCCGGCAACAATCCGCAAGCGCTGGCCCACGGAATATCGGTGGCTCTCTACAACACCGGATTCGGCTTGATCATCGCCATTCCAAGCATGATCTTCTACCGCCACTTCCGCGCCCTGGTCGATGGACTGGTGATCGAGATGGAACAGCAGGCGGTAAAGCTGGTCGAACTGGTCCATGGCGAACGCAAGTAATCGGTGTCGGGGGACCAAGCCATGAATTTCCAGCGCGGGCGCAGCCATGAGGAACCCGAGATCAACCTGATCCCGATGATCGACGTGTTGCTGGTGATACTCATCTTCCTGATGATCACCACCACGTACTCAAAATATGCCGGATTGGAGATCAACCTGCCGACCGCCGAAGCCCAGCAATCGCAGGACCCGCCAAATGAAATCAACGTCGTTGTCAGCGACCAGGGGGATGTCATGGTCAATCACAGCGCCCTGGGGGCCCGCGATGTCGCCACCATCAGTCTGGCGCTCAGACGCGCGCTTGGCGACGGCAATTCGGCCAAGGAACCGGTCGTCATCATCAGTGCCGATGCCAAGGCCTCCCATCAGAGCGTCATCGATGTGATGCAGGCCGCACAGCAGGCCGGGTTGTCGCACATTTCCTTCGCTACCCAGAACTCTCCCCGCTGACCGCTGCGGCGCGCTGCCGTATCCGATGCTTCCACCATGAGCTTCCAAATGGAAGTGAGCGGCAGACTGCAAGACGCCTGGCGAGGGCGTGGACTGCTGACGACACTGCTGCTCCCCCTGTCAGGTGTTTTTGCGGTGGTGGTGGCGTTGCGACGCGCCCTGTATCGAATCGGCCTGCTCCAGACCAAGCTCCTGCCGGTACCCGTGGTGGTGGTCGGCAACATAACCGTCGGTGGCAGCGGCAAGACGCCGTTAACGCTCTGGCTGGCACAACAACTACAGCTGCGCGGCCGACATCCCGGGATCATCAGTCGAGGCCATGGTGGCGCCATGAGTTCCCACCAGGTGCGTGAAGTGCATGCCGACAGCCCAGCCTCGGAGGTCGGGGATGAGCCCCTTCTGCTCAAACGGCGTAGCGGTCTGCCGCTGTTCGTCGGGCAGGACCGGGTCGCTGCCGGCCTGGCCCTGTTGACCGCCCATCCCGAATGCGATCTGATCCTCAGCGACGACGGCTTGCAGCATTATCGCCTGGCGCGAGACGTCGAGATTGCGGTGCTGGATGGACGCGACCTGATGAATCGCCGCTTGCTGCCGGCCGGGCCGCTACGCGAGCCGGCAGGACGTTTGCGACAAGTCGATGCCTTGGTGTTCAACGGCCCGGGCAGTTTTCCGAGTGCCGGGAGCGCCGTATTCAGGATGGCTCTGAACGGGAACAGCTTCTACTCGCTTGTCGATCCGGCGCGGACTTGCGAGCCTGTCGCGTTGACGCAACTGAAACTTGCCGCTGTCGCCGGGATAGGCGCGCCGCAACGTTTCTTCGATCATCTCGCCAAGCTGGGCCTGAGTTTTTCCGCACACGCATTTCCCGATCATCACCGCTATCAGGCCGAAGATCTTTCAGCGATTTGCGCGGACGCGCTGCTGATGACGGAGAAAGATGCGGTAAAATGCTCCGGACTCACCGATCGCCCGGTATGGGTCCTGCCGGTGACGGCGCAAGTTGCTCCCGTAAAGGCGGGATCTGATCTCGTCACGCATGTTGAACAGTGCCTTATGGAGAAGTCGCATGGACGCCCGCCTGCTTGAAATCCTGGTCTGCCCGATTTGCAAGGGTCCGCTCGACTATCGCAAGGCGCAAGCCGAGCTGGTCTGCAAGCCATGCCGGTTGGCCTATCCGATCAAGGACGATATTCCGGTGATGCTGGAGGATGAGGCGCGCAGCCTGACCACAGAAGGGGTGTGAGTTGTTGCGCATCGTCATCCCGGCACGCTACGCATCGACGCGTTTGCCCGGCAAGGCGCTGGCGGATATCGCAGGCAAACCGATGGTGGTCCATGTCGTCGAGGCGGCGCAACGCTGCAAGAACGACGGTATATGGGTGGCTACCGACCATCCAGACATCTTTTCCGCGGTCGCGTCCCGAGGCTTTCAGGCGCTCATGACGCAGTCCGACCACCCCAGCGGCACGGATCGAATCGCCGAGGTGGCGTTGCGACTCGGTTGGGAAGATGATGAGATCGTAGTCAATGTTCAAGGTGACGAACCGCTGATCGATCCCGCATTGATTGAATCGGTTGCCGCGGCGTTGTCGGGAGATCGCGATGCGGCCATGGCCACCGCCAGCCACGCCATCACCGAAGCCAGCGATTTCTTCAGCCCGCACGTGGTCAAGGTGGTCGCCGATAGAAGCGGCCACGCGCGGTATTTCTCCCGCGCGCCGATTCCCTGGGATCGCGATGCCTTTGCGGCGACGCCGGACGTTCTTCCGCCGGATTTTCCGGCGCAAAGACATATCGGGCTGTATGCCTATCGCGTCGGGTTCCTGCGCCAGTATGGACAGCTCGAACCGTCTCCCCTGGAACGTTGCGAAGCACTCGAGCAATTGCGCGCGCTATGGCACGGCTATTCGATCCGGGTGGTGGTTTGCGAGCAGGCGCCTGCCGCAGGTGTCGATACGCCGGATGACCTCAAGCGCGTGCGCCGCGAATTTGATCGGCGCGGCTGTTGAGCAATCGTTATGGGTTAATCAATACATTTTCAAAATGTGCTTAAATCCTTAAGTGTATGATGGGTTTTGGAGCGATTTCTACAGGAGCCGCCATGCGTTTGATACTTCTCGGACCCCCCGGAGCCGGAAAAGGGACCCAAGCCAACTTCATTTGCCAACGTTATTCGGTACCGCAGATTTCCACCGGCGATATGCTGCGTGCCGCGATTCGCGCCGGGACACCCTTGGGCCTGGAAGCCAAGAAGGTCATGGATTCCGGAAAGCTCGTCTCTGACGACATCATCATCGCGCTGGTGAAGGAGCGGCTAGAGCAGCCGGATTGCGCCAGGGGCTATCTGTTGGATGGTTTTCCGCGCACCATTCCCCAGGCCGAAGCGATGAAAGCAGCCGGCGTGGTCATTGATTACGTCCTGGAGATCGATGTCCCGGATGGCGATATCGTCACCCGCATGAGCGGGCGTCGGGTGCATCTGGCGTCAGGCCGCACCTACCACGTGAAGTTCAACCCACCGAAGGTAGATGGCAAGGACGATGCCACCGGGGAGCCGCTGATACAGCGCGACGATGACCAGGAGGCGACGGTGCTCAAGCGCCTCGAGGTGTACCACGCCCAGACCCAACCCCTGGTCGAGTACTACAGCAAATGGGCTTCCTCCGGCGATGCCAAATCGCCAAAGTGCCGCAAGATATCCGGGCAGGGGAAGGTCGAGGAAATTCGCAACCGTGCCTTCGAGGCACTTTCCGGTTAGCCTACTGTCCGACAGGATCTGCCATGACCAATCCGATTCGACGCATCGCCATCTGTACTGGTGGCGGCGACGCGCCGGGACTCAACGCAGTAATAAGATCGGTTGTCATTGCGGCGGCGAATCGCGGCTGGGAGTCCTATGGTATTCATGAGGGGTTCAACGGCATCCTCTTCCCCGAGCGCTATCCCGAGGGGGGGGTGTATCGCCTGACGCAGAAAACGGTGAGAGGCATCGGCCATCTCGGCGGCACCATACTGGGAACCACCAACAAGGGTAATCCACTCCATTTCCCGGTGCAAATGCCGGATGGAACCACTAGGGACGTCGACCGGACGGACGAAATCCTCCAGTTTTTTGCCATGAAGCAGCTGGATGCCCTGGTTTCGATCGGCGGCGACGGTTCCCTCACTATCGCCAACGCCCTTCACCAGAAAGGTCTTCGTGTCGTCGGGGTGCCCAAGACGATCGACAACGACCTGGACAAGACGTTTACCACTTTCGGATTCGATACCGCCGTGGCTTTTGCCACCGAATGCCTGGACCGATTGCACAGCACCGCGGAAAGTCACCAGCGCGTAATGGTGGTCGAGGTGATGGGCCGCTATGCCGGATGGATCGCGCTGCATGCCGGCATTGCCGGCAGTGCCCATGCCATCCTGATTCCGGAGATTCCGTTCGATCTCGACAAGGTGGCCGCCAAGATTCGGTCCCGCGATAACGAGGGTCGCATGTATTCGCTGGTGGTGGTATCCGAAGGTGCGGAACCCTCGCACGGCGAGCGGGCGATTCTTGCGCCTGCCGAAATCGGCCACGCCGAGCGCCTGGGAGGGATAGGCGAACATGTCGCCAAAGTGTTGCAGGATCGTACCGGCAAGGACACGCGGGTGGTGGTGCTCGGCCATCTGCTGCGCGGCGGCAGTCCCACCGCCTTTGACCGCCTTGCTGCCATGCGTTTCGGCACCGCGGCGGTGCGCGCCCTGGAAGAGGGACACAGCGGCGTGATGGTGGCGCTGGCTTTTCCCAACGTCAATTATGTCGCTCTGGAAGAGGTCGCCGGCCGCATGAAGGGCGTGCCGCTGGACTGCGACACGCTACAGACCGGCCGGGATTTGGGGATCTCTTTCGGGGATTGACCGATGCTTGGTGCCGCGCATCGATCGATCCCTTTGCTGAACTGCTTACTTGCCTGGGGCGAGAATCTTGTCGACCTTGTGGAGCCGCAACCGGTAGGCGTCGGGCATGCCTGAACCCAACAACGGCCTGAGATAGAGCCGGAAAGCGTCGGTTACATCCGTCCCGTTTGCGGCGATGAATTCGTCTTCCATGACGCGAGTCTTGCCGGCAATGTCCGCCAAGGGCGTCAGATGGTAGTCGACCGAATAAAACCCGGTACGCTTGATGGCCACCGAGCCGTCGCGGTCGCCCCACATGGCGAATTGCACCGCTTTCTCGCCGACTTCCCGCGCTTCGCGCTGATCGACGTCCGAAACGCAACCCATGAAACTGCGCTGCAAATAGCCAAAAGTATCGCCGCGCACACGTTTGATGCCGAGCTCGTTCTTGATTTCGTTACAGAGCAAGTCCGCCAGGGCGCCCGTGCCGGAAAGCTGGACGTTGCCATGGGCGTCACGCTCCACTCGGCTCGACAGCTTGGTGATGATCGGGACTCCTTGCTCGTCGTGGATGCCTTCCGAAGCAGCGATTACACAACGCCCTTATCTATGGTCGGCCGCCTTGACATCGGCAATGAAGTTGTCGACTTTGAAGGTGCGCTCCGGGATGTAAATCAGGTGCGGGCCGTCGTCGGGAAATTTCTTGCCAAGCGCCGATGCCGCGGTAAGAAATCCGGCATGCCGTCCCATGACCACCGCCAGGTACACGCCCGGCAGCGCCGCATTGTCCAGATTGGCGCCCATGAAGGCCTGGGCCACGAAGCGCGCGGCGGAAGGAAATCCGGGCGTGTGATCGTTGCCGACCAGGTCGTTGTCGATGGTCTTGGGGATGTGGATGCAGCGCAACGGATAGCCGGCTCGCGCGGCTTCTTCGCTGACGATGCGGACCGTATCCGACGAATCGTTGCCGCCGATGTAGAAGAAGTAGCCGATCCCGTGCGCCTTGAGAACCTTGAATATCTCCTGGCAATACTTCAGATCGGGTTTGTCGCGCGTCGAACCGAGCGCCGAGGATGGCGTGTTCGCCACCATCTCTATGTTATGGCTGGTTTCCTGGGTGAGATCGAGGAACTCTTCGGAGAGGATTCCCGATACGCCATGATAGGCGCCATACACCAACTCGACGTTGCGGAACTTGCGCGCTTCCAGCACTACGCCCGCCATCGACTGGTTGATGACAGCGGTCGGCCCACCGCCCTGGGCAACGAGAACCTTTCCTTGCTGCATGATCACACTTCTCCTTTCCGATTGTCGGGCGGTATTTTGCCATTGAAGCGGCGCGCACGCGAGGGGGCGGCTGTCCATCACAACGCTGGACAATTTCGACCTTTCAAGCCAATGCGGATACTAGCCGTTGTTTTCGGTCAATTCCAACTTCTCCAGAAAATTGATTTTGCAGGTTGTTGGTGGCTTGTCACATAGCCAGCTTATGCGTGACTCAACGACTTCTATCGCGAATAGCAAATCTCCAACTCTCGGCATGGTAAAATCCAAAAAATCCAATTGGGTTCATCCTCCAGCAGATAGAACCAACAAGAATATTGGCGACTGATAGAACTTCATCAGCGCGTATGCGGAGCATATCCAGGCCAGATTTGCCGTATTGACTGAGTCGCGGTGAGCAGTAGGGGATGGCGCTAGCCATTGAAGATTTCAAATCAAAGGGAGAAATGCATGTCCGGACTAATGTTTGCTCTGATTTGCGCTGTGGTGGCGATTGCCTATGGTGCCATTTCCAGCAAGTGGATTCTGGCGCAACCGGCCGGAAATGCGCGTATGCAGGAAATCGCCCACGCTATTCAGGTCGGTGCCCAAGCCTACCTTAACAGGCAATACACGACCATCGCGATTGTCGGCGTCGTGCTGTTCCTTGTCATCGGCCTGGTGCCGGCGCTGGGCTGGCTGACGGCCTTCGGCTTTCTGATCGGTGCGGTACTGTCCGGTGCGACCGGATATATCGGCATGAACGTGTCAGTACGCGCCAACGTCCGTACCGCCGAGGCTGCCCGCCATGGCCTTGCTCCGGCGCTGGATGTCGCCTTCAAGGGCGGCGCCATCACCGGCATGCTGGTGGTGGGTCTGGGCCTGCTCGGCGTAGCGGGCTACTACGCCTATCTGACGAGCATCGCCGCTCCTGGGACCAGCATCGATCACATCATCCATCCGCTGGTTGGTCTGGGTTTTGGCTCCTCGCTGATTTCGATTTTCGCGCGTCTGGGCGGCGGCATCTTCACCAAAGGCGCCGACGTCGGTGCCGACCTAGTGGGCAAGGTTGAAGCCGGCATTCCGGAAGACGACCCCCGCAACCCGGCGGTAATCGCCGACAACGTCGGCGACAACGTCGGCGACTGCGCCGGTATGGCCGCCGATCTGTTCGAGACCTACGCCGTGACCATCGTCGCCACCATGTTGCTCGGTGCGCTGACATTGAAGGCCAATGCCGCCCAGGCCGCGCTCTACCCGCTGGTGCTGGGCGGATTCTCGATCATCGCCTCGATCATCGGCGTGTATTTCGTTAAGGCGCGTGAGGGCGGCAAGATCATGAACGCGTTGTATCGCGGCCTGGTCGTCTCGGGCGTACTGGCACTGATCGCTTTCTACCCGCTCACCACCTGGATCGTTCCCAATGGTATGACGATGAACGATGGCAAGGTGATTTCCGCGCTGGCCCTGTACGAGTCGTCGATCATCGGCCTGGTGCTGACCGGCCTGATGGTCTACATCACCGAGTACTACACCGGCACCGATTTCGCTCCGGTCAAACACATCGCCGAAGCCTCGACTACTGGTCATGGCACCAACATCATTGCCGGTCTCGGCGTCTCGATGCGCTCCACCGCCTGGCCCGTGCTTTCGGTGTGCGCCGCGATCTGGATGGCTTTCTGGCTGGCCGGCCTGTACGGCATCGCCATCGCCGCCGTTTCGATGCTGTCGATGGCCGGCATCATCGTCGCCCTCGACGCCTACGGCCCGATCACCGACAATGCCGGCGGCATTGCCGAGATGTCCGAACTGCCGGCCTCGGTGCGCGCCGTAACGGATCCGCTCGACGCCGTCGGCAATACCACCAAGGCAGTGACCAAGGGCTACGCCATCGGCTCCGCCGCGCTGGCCGCACTGGTGTTGTTCGCCGACTACACGCATGCCCTGGAGGCCGCAGGCAAAGTGGGGCTGACCTTCGATCTCTCCAACCACTACGTCATCATCGGCCTGTTCATCGGCGGCCTGATTCCCTATCTCTTCGGCGCCATGGCGATGGAAGCGGTGGGACGCGCCGCGGGATCGGTGGTGGTCGAAGTGCGTCGCCAGTTCAAGGAAATCCCCGGCATCATGGAAGGCACATCCAAACCCGATTACTCGCGCGCAGTCGATATGCTGACCAAGGCAGCGATCAAGGAAATGATGGTTCCGTCGCTGCTGCCGGTGCTGGTGCCGGTGGTTGTCGGTTTTGTCCTCGGCCCGCAGGCGCTGGGAGGCGTGCTGGTGGGCACCATCGTTACCGGACTGTTCGTGGCGATTTCGATGACCACCGGTGGTGGCGCCTGGGACAACGCCAAGAAATACATCGAGGACGGTCACTTCGGCGGCAAGGGATCCGAAACGCACAAGGCCGCGGTCACTGGCGACACCGTTGGCGATCCCTACAAGGATACCGCGGGTCCGGCGGTGAACCCGCTGATCAAGATCATCAACATCGTCGCCTTGCTGATCGTTCCGCTGATCGCTTGATGCCGACTTAGCCAAGCATCAAAAGAAGAAGGCGGCCAGAGTTGGCCGCTTTTTTTTTGCGGCACTTCAGAGTGCACTGCGCTGTTTGAAATCGGCCGGACGGAATCCCAGCGCCGCCAATGTCGCGAAGTAGGCAAAGGCGCCGCCCATGACCAAGGCGGCGAGATACAGGACTTTGTCCAGTGTCCCGCGTTTCAGCCACGCTGCTTCCGAGCCGCTGCCGAACCAAAGCACAACCGCCAGCACCGCCAAAGCCAGCCCGAGCTTGCCGAGAAACATTGCCCAGCCCGGCAATGGGGCATAAGTGCCGTTGCGGCGCAGGCCTCGATAGAGCAAGGCGGCGTTGACGCAGGAGGCCAGGCCGATGGCCAACGCCAATCCGGCATGGCGCAGCCAGCCGATGAAAGCCAGATTCATCAGTTGGGTGATCGCCAGCGTGAACAGCGCGATCTTCACCGGCGTGCGGATGTTCTGACGGGCATAGAAACCGGGCGCCAGCACCTTGACCAGGATCAGGCCGGCCAGACCGATGCTGTAGGCAACCAGCGCATTGCGCGTCTGTAACACGTCGGTGCCGCTGAAGGCGCCGTGCTGAAACAGTGTGGACAATAAGGGCACCCCCAACAGCGCCAGCGCCAAAGCTGCCGGTAGCGTGAGCAGCAGAGTCAGACGCAGCCCCCAGTCGAGCAGCGCGGAGAATTCCGCGGCTCGGGAATCGGCGTGAAATTTCGACAGGCTGGGCAGCAGTATGGTGCCCAGCGCCGCGCCGAGCAGCCCGGCGGGAAACTCCATCAGCCGATCGGCATAGTACAGCCAGGAGACGCTGCCGCTGGGCAGGAAGGAAGCGAAGATGGTATTGATGATCAACGATATCTGCGCCACCGAGACGCCCAGTATGGCCGGCAGCATCAGCTTGAGGATGCGATTGACGCCGGGATCCCTGAGGCTGAAGGAGAGCTTGGGCAGCATGCCAATCCGGGCCAGCGCCGGCAGTTGTACCGTCAGTTGCAGTATCCCGCCGAGGATGACCGCCCAGGCCAGGGCCAGCACCGGTGGATCGAAGTAGGGCGCCGCCAGCAAGGCCATGGCGATGAAACTGATGTTCAGTAGCACCGGCGTGAATGCCGGCAATGCGAAGCGGCCCCAGGTGTTGAGTACACCTGACGCCAATGCCACCAGCGACATGAACAGGATATAGGGGAAGGTGATGCGGGTCAGTTCGACCGTCAGCGCGAATTTTTCCGCGTCCGCGGCGAAACCGGGGGCGGTGAGGTAGATCAGGATCGGCGTCAGGATGATGCCCAAAGCCGAGACTGTGGCCAATGCCAGCGCCAGGATGGTGGCAACGTGATCGATCAGGCGTTTCGTTTCCGCTTCCCCGCGCTGGTTCTTGTATTCGGCCAGAATGGGCACGAAGGCTTGCGAAAATGCGCCCTCGGCGAACAAGCGCCGCAACAGGTTGGGCAAGCGGAAGGCGACCACGAAGGCGTCGTTTGCCAGGCCGGCGCCAAAAGCATGGGCGATAACCGCGTCACGAGCGAAGCCGAGGACCCGCGACAACAAGGTCATGCCGCTCACCGTGGCGAGGGTCTTGAGCAGGTTCATGCGGAAGGAGAAGGTGGCACTGCCGGATCATAACGTTGTTCTCCGGCTTGCATCGACCTGAAAAGACCCATATAATGCCCGGCTTTCATGCCCTAGCTGGAACTATACACATGGCAAACAGTGCACAAGCGCGCAAGCGCGCCCGTCAGGCGGTCAAACAGCGTTCCCATAACATGAGCCTGCGTTCGACCCTGCGCACCGCGATCAAGAAAGTGCAGAAGGCAATCGTCGCCGGCGACAAGACGGCTGCCCAGGCAGTTTTTTCCGAGTCGATGAGCGCGATCGACAGCATCGCCGACAAGAAGATCATTCACAAGAACAAAGCCGCTCGCCACAAGAGCCGTCTTTCGGCCGCCATCAAGGCACTCTGATCCGATTTTGAGCGGTTTTCCCGGGCGCCCTGTTTCGGATGGAACAGGGCGCCCGTGTCATTCGACGAAGCCCGCGCCGAAACTCGTATTACGCCGCAAAAGGCTTGGAAGTCCGCTTCAATGCTCGCTAAGCTACTTAAATATCATAGAAAATAAAAACCTAGCTTGATTTTATGCGGCCAGGTACATATACTGGCTTGATGTTATTGACGTCAAAGGGGTTTCTATGATCTCCCCGGTACTCACGAAGTATGCGTTCCGAATCCGTACACGCGTTGGTCTAGTCGTGGACAACTTGATGATCCACGGCCATGACGAAGCCGATGCACAGCGAAAACTGCGCCAGATCTATCGTGACTGTGAAATCCTGGCGAGTGTTTGCCACCGTGGCTCGGTCCGCACGCCTCCGGCGAATTTCGAAGATGTTCTGAGCATCATCGCTCGCTAACGCAGCCCCGCCGCTTGCCTAAACAAATTTCTTGACGCTCAATTCGTCGAGCAGCGCGGCATAGTCATAGGCGCCGCGACTGTCGGCGGCGTGGCTGAAAATATCCCGGTTAACCGCCGGGGCCTCGGCGACCGCCACATTTTCCGAGATCACCGTTTCACACACTTCGTCGCCGAAGTGTTCGCGCAGGCGCTTTTGCACCTCGAAACTCATGTTGCGACGGCGGTCGAAACGTGTCAACAGGTAGCGCCGGCCGACGCGCCGTTTCAGCACGGGTTCGAGCGCATTCAACGTGCGTTCGATCTGCAAGGCGCCGCGCAAGGACAGGAAGTCCGAGGAAATCGGGATCAGCAATTGGTCCGAGGCAAAAATCGCGTTGAGTGAAAGCACGCCCAGGAACGGGCAACAGTCAATGATGACATCGTGTCCGCTCGCCTCGAAGCTGCTTAGGCCCTGATTGAGGCGGCTGAGGATGTTGGGTCCCTTGCCGAATATCGAATCCACCTTGATGAGTTCGGCATGCGCCGGTATCAACTGGCCGACGTTGAGCCAATCGATAGCCAGGGCGGCGAGCGGGGTGTTGTCGCGATAAAACGCGAACATGCTGGCGGAAACGTCGCCCAGCGCTTTGCCATGGATGGCTGAAAGATGCGCCTGCGGGTCGAGATCGATGAGCAGTACCCGCCGTTGTCCGCGTGCCATTGCCGCGGCGAGATTGAGGGCGGTGGTAGTTTTGCCGACCCCGCCCTTCTGGTTGAAAATTGCGATGCGCGCCATCATGCCCTCTCTGTACAGGCCGCTATTTTTCACATAAGATGCGCGTTTGCGCAAGTCATGTTTCTAATTTCTTGTGCAATCACGGCGGCGTAAGCCGCCGTCGCTATTTGGAATGTTTGTTTTGCCGGGGTTTTTATGCCGCATCTGATGAATGTTTATGCGCGTCTGCCGATCGCCTTCACTCACGGTCAGGGCGCCTGGATTTACGACGAACAGGGTCGGCGCTATCTCGACGCGCTGGCCGGAATCGCCGTAAATACCCTGGGACATGGGCATCCGCGCCTGGTCAAGGCCCTCTCGGAGCAAGCCCAACGCCTGATCCACACTTCAAACCTGTACCAAGTCCGCGAACAGGAAGTGCTAGCCGACAAGCTCGCCGGACTTTCCGGGATGGACGAATGTTTCTTCTGCAATTCCGGCTGCGAAGCCAACGAAGCCGCCATCAAGCTGGCGAGGCTCTACGGACATAACAAGGGTATCGAACAGCCGGCGGTCATCGTCATGGAAAAGGCTTTCCATGGGCGCACCCTGGCAACCCTGTCGGCGACCGGCAACCGCAAGGTGCAGGCCGGCTTCGAGCCGTTGGTGGCCGGCTTCGTGCGCGTACCGTTCGACGATCTGGCCGCGGTCGAGGACGACGATGCGGTTGGC
>Ga0172379_10003482_pt1 | contig 24997 bp, 19 predicted proteins | sample GrowelOW334metaG_FD_119756 | JGI IMG/M metagenome (GOLD analysis project Ga0172379, IMG submission 119756) | Groundwater microbial communities from an aquifer near a municipal landfill in Southern Ontario, Canada - Groundwater well OW334 metaG | ecosystem: Environmental > Aquatic > Deep...
TGGGGCTGATCCTTCTTCCACGGAGGTGCGCACTCCAAACCATCCCTTTTTCAGCTTTAATGTACTGTCGCGGGTTTGCATAAACAAAAGAATCTGGGTTCGATCGGCCCAGTTGCCGGTAAAGTACACCCGTGCATTCGCTACCGGGTGCTGCAATAAATCACCCAAAATACGTAAAACCCTACCCACCAGCGTTTTGCCGGAAATCATAGGAGCCATTAAAAGTCTCCAGAATCCGGATCCTGATGGATATCTTACCGGTTCAAGATGGCTGAACTCATCGGTGTTAACGATGGATCCAATCGCAATTCCCTCTGAGAATTTTTTTGTTTTATCTCCACTGACGACACCTATCAGGGCCTCATTATTCGTACGGATATGCGCACCCGTCAGAGGAGATAAATCAGGCAGGGTGGTCTTTCTTAATTTCAAGAGAAGAGGAACGGTCCCTAAAACACCACCTGAAAAAATAAATGCCCGGGTATGAATTTTTTCTCTTTTCAACCCTCCGGTCTTTTTGATAATCACCTCATATCCCTGATTGCCTTCCGGGCCCACAGGAATTATACCCATTACATGGGAACGGTCCAGTACAACCGCTCCTTCCTGTTCGGCGAGATACAGATAATTTTTATCCAGGGTATTTTTCGCATTGTACCGGCAACCAACCATACAACCTCCACAAAACCGGCAACCCTCCCTGTCCGGGCCATTCCCGCTAAAATAGGGATCGGACACCTGTGCTTCAGGTTCACCGAAAAACACGGCCACATCCGTTGCTGAAAATTCGTCCTTCTTACCGATTGAATCAGAAAGCTGCTCCAGTGCTTCATCACCGGGTCCAAATCTGGGATTCTTAGCCACGCCCAGCATCGCAAGGGCGATTTTATAAAAAGGAGCAAGCTCTTTTTCCCAATCCATCAGATCTTTCCATGATCCGCTTTTGAAAAAATCAGGTTTAGGCACCGGCAGGGTATTGGCATAAACCAGCGATCCCCCGCCCACACCGGTTCCTGACAATACTGTGATATGCCGGAAGAGGGAAATCCTGAAAAAACCATAAAACCGGAGTCCGGGAACCCATAACCATTTTCTGAGGTTCCAGTTCCTCTTTGGGAAATCAGTCGCATTAAACCTCCGGCCCTGCTCGATGACCAATACGCGATAACCCTTCCGGACCAATCGCAAAGCACTGACCGACCCACCAAAGCCGGATCCCATAATGATAAAATCGTATTTCATAGGTCGGTGCTGTTAACTATCGTTTTTACTATTTCAGGCTTCCCAAAATAAGACTATTTTTATTCACTTTCATGAACATGGAATTGAACTAAAACTCACTCTTTATGAAAAACTCACTTATCGCATCTGCCCTGATGATCATACTGGTTATGAGCACGTCATGCAGCCCTAAGAATGTTGCCCCGGTTCATCAGGGTCCCAATACGACAGTGGTTCACCCTGACTGGATAAAGTCCGCTGTCATGTATGAGGTCAATGTGCGCCAGTATACTCCGGAAGGTACCTTTAATGCCTTTGCAGAAAAACTGCCACGATTAAAAGAACTGGGTGTTGAAATACTTTGGTTAATGCCAATAAATCCGATCGGGGTAGTCAACCGGAAGGGTCCGCTCGGATCTTATTACAGTGTAAAGGATTACGAAGGAATTAATCCTGAATTCGGCACAATGGAGGATTTTAAGGCGCTGGTTAAAAAAACACATGATCTTGGAATGTACCTGATTATCGATTGGGTGCCCAATCATTCCTCTTGGGATAATCCGCTTGTCACTTCAAATCCGGAATGGTACGCCAAAGACAGTCTGGGTAAAATGTTCTCACCCTGGGATTGGACTGATGTGGTTAAATTTGATTACAACCAGTGGCCCCTTCGCGATTATATGATTGAAACCATGAAATTCTGGCTGACTGAAACCAAACTCGATGGATTCAGGTACGATGTTGCCCATCAGGTTCCTGTGGATTTCTGGAACGAAGTCAGGCCGGCACTTCAGACAGTAAAACCCGATGTACTCCTGCTTGCGGAAGCGGAACAGCGCCCGCTGCATGAGAATTCGATGGACCTGACCTATGGCTGGGAATTGCATCACATCATGAATCAGGTTGCTCAGGGAAAACAAGACGTTGCCGATATTGATGCCTATTTCGAGCGTGCTGCAAAGGATTACAATACGAATGACATCCGGATCTATTTCACCTCCAACCATGATGAAAATTCATGGAACGGGACTGAATGGGAAAGAATGGGTAAAGCAACTGATGTGATGACTGTTTTCACTTACACTATTCCGGGTATGCCATTGGTTTACAGCGGACAGGAAGCCGGATCGACTAAAAGGCTGAAATTTTTCGAGAAGGACCCGATTGATTGGAGTAACCAAAAATTCTTCACCCTGTATCAGAAATTGGATCAGCTGAAGAAGGAAAATTCAGCACTTTGGAATCCGGGTTTTGGGGGAAATTACTTAAGATTGACCACCGGTAAGGATAAACAGGTTCTTGCCTTTAAACGTGAACTCGGGACAAACTCAGTGATCGCGATAATGAATATGAGCCCTGAAAAAGTCGAAATAAAACTCGATCCGGCAACTGCGGGGGGCAGATATACTGAATATTTCAGCGGGAAAAGGTCAAAACCTTCGGCAGAGGCCATTTCATTAGAATCCTGGAGTTACTTGATCTATACAAAAAAATAATAACATGCTTAAGTTCAGGCTAATCGTACCTTTTTTAATTTTCCTGTTTTATTTTAACCTAACAACATTGCATTCCCAGGAAATCATTCCACCAACAGCGCCGACGCGAGTGTTTTATTCGGTGTTCGTGCAATCTTTCTATGATAGCAACGGAGATGGGATAGGAGACATTCCCGGACTGACCTCAAAACTGGATTACCTGAAAGAATTGGGTATTCAGGGCCTCTGGCTGCTTCCGGTTCACCCTTCCCCGTCCTACCATAAATATGACGTTTCGGATTATTATGCAATCCATCCGGATTACGGCACCCTGGATGATTACAAGGTTTTGGTGCAGGAGGCTCATAAAAGGGGCATGGTCATCCTGCTGGATCTGGTGATCAACCATACTTCCAATAAAATCAAATGGTTTGAGGAGGCATCGAAAGGTCCTTCAAATCCATACCGGAAATATTATGTTTGGTCGGATAAACAGGCTGATTTCAAAGCCGAACCTTTCCATTGGCATGCCGTGCGGGACGCTCTTGGCAAACCAACTTCAGGACCCAAATATTATGGCTTTTTCTGGTGGGAAATGCCTGATTTGAATTATGATAATCAACAGGTGCGTAAAGAGATTTTCAAGATTACATCGTTCTGGTTAAAAGAGGTCGGAATCGATGGTTTCAGGCTCGACGCGGCAAAATATATTTATCCTGAAAACCAATCCGATAAAACGATCCAATGGTGGACCGAATTCCGTAAAGAGGCGGTTAAAATCAAGAAAGACGTAATGATTGTTGGGGAAGTCTGGGGTCCGGGCAAGGAGATCGCCCCGTACCTGAAAAATGCCATGACAGCCTGCTTTAACTTGCAGCTGGCTGACAGCATCAGGCTCAGTCTTAAAGAGGAAATGGACCACTACACGCTTCAAACCTGGTGGCAGATCCGGGACAGCTATATAAAATTCAATCCCGCCTATCAAGATGCCATATTCCTGTCAAATCACGATATTAACCGTATCATGACTGATATTGGGAACAACACCCGGAAGGGAAAAGTAGCCGCTACACTGCTTCTCACCCTTCCAGGCAATCCCTTTATCTACTATGGGGAAGAAATCGGCATGCTCGGCGAAAAACCCGATGAGTATATCCGCGAGCCCTTTCTATGGAATATGGAAGGACAGGATAAGGGACAGACGACATGGGAGATTCCGTATTCCAGCAGTTCACAAACAGTTAAACCTTTAAAATACCAATTGGAGGATCCAAAGTCGCTTTATCATTGGTATCGCCAGCTGAATGCAATCCGAAACACTTCTGCCGCCCTGAACCGTGGTTTTTTTGAGCCTTACATCCAGGATAACAGAAAAGTTATAGGATTTTTCCGGGCCTTTGAAAACGAACAATTCCTGATTCTTATGAACCTGAGCAAAGAGGTTCAGCGGATTGCAGGTCCGTCCGGTATTGCTGATTATAAAGTTGAACTGGCGACCAATGAGGTATTTAAATCCGGGGGCGGGGCCATTTTCCTACAACCATATTCCATTTTTATTCTTAAGAAAAATAACTAAGACTTAGTCAAGAACCTATGAGTGGATTCTACGGATCAATTTCAAGCCATGATGTGATTTCCGAAGTTTATTACGGAACTGATTATCAATCTCGGCCTGGATTCGCTGATGTATCAGGATATGCCCGACCTGGTGAAAGCCATCGGACTTCCCAAAGAACAATTATGCACCCACTGTTGGGACGGGTCTAGCAATTTTTGATCCAGTTCCGGGCATTAACAAAGGCTTCGAGCCAGGGAGCTGCTTCATCTGCTGAGCGGCTTTCCGGATAGTGGGGCCATTGCCATGGCAGGAAAGCTCTTTCCAAGTGCGGCATCATGACCAGATGGCGTCCATCCGCTGAACACAAAGAAGCGATATCATCCGGAGAACCATTAGGATTTCCGGGATAACCCGAATAGGAGAACCTTGCCGGTGACTGGTAACTTTCCGGCGGGTCGGGCAATATGAATTTCCCTTCAGCATGGGCAACCCATATTCCAAGACGGCTGCCGGCCAGGGACTTCAGCATAACCGATTCGTTCGGCAGGATATTGAGGTTTAAAAATGCGGATTCAAATTTTCCTGATGCATTCAAATGCATTTTCGGATGGTTTTTCCGGTCGGGATATACCAGATCCAGTTCCATCATCACCTGGCAACCGTTACAAATTCCAAGACTGAGAGTATCCTTTCGTGCATAAAAATTCTCCACGGCTTTTCTGGCCTTCGGATTGTATAAAAATGCACCCGCCCAGCCTTTGGCCGAACCCAGCACATCGGAATTGGAAAAACCTCCGACAAAAACAATGAAATTGACATCTTCCAACGTTTCCCGGCCCGCAATGAGATCAGTCATGTGAACATCCTTGACATCCATCCCGGCCAGGTACATGGCATATGCCATCTCCCGGTCCCCGTTTACCCCCTTTTCGCGGATGATAGCCGATCTGATTCCAGTGGCTGTTCTCCGTTTGGGATCGATATCCAGGTCTGCAAACTTCCCGGTAAAATCCGATGGGAAAGTGAATTTCAGCGGCTGAGTTTTATAGTTTTTGAAACGTTCGCCGGCCATTTCCGGTCCACTTTGACGGCGGTCGAGCAAATAGGAGGTACGATACCATGAATCCCGAAGCTGGTCGATATCCAAATCATAATTAAATCCTTTTCCCGAAAGGCGGATCCCTCGGGATACCTGCGGCTGTCCCAATATAAAGTAACGTACCTTGTTATTATCAAGCACTTTTTGAACCGCAACCAAATCCCTGACCTGAATGACGAGTGCCGGTTGTTCGGAAAAAAGAAGCCGGACAGCATCGAGGTTTGGAAACCTGTTTATACTGACATTCAAACCGCCCGAAAGGTTACCGAAGCACATCTCCAGCAGGCAGGTAGCAAGTCCCCCGGCTGAGACATCATGGCCGCTGACCAGGGCTCCCTGTCCGATCAGGCCTTGAATGGTATTAAAAGCTGATTCAAAATAGGCAGCCGGCGCACAATCCGGTGCATCCTGGCCTATATGGTTGATAATCTGGGCAAAACTACTTCCCCCAAGATTAAAAGAACCATCTGAAAAATCCACATAGATAAGATGGGTATTGATGTCATTAACCACGACCTGAGGAATAACCCTCCTCACATCGGTGACCTCTGCGACAGCAGAAACAATCACGGTACCAGGAGACAGAACCAACTTTCCGTCGGGATATTTTTGAGTCATCGACATGGAATCCTTGCCCGTAGGAACATTGATTCCCAGATCGATACAAAAATCGCTAAGTGCCTTGACCGCCTTGTACAGCCGGGCATTTTCGCCTGGATTTCTCGCCGGCCACATCCAGTTTGCTGATAATGAGACAGATTTTATCTGATCAACCAACGGTGCCCAAATAAGATTGGTTAGTGCCTCACCCACTGCCAGGCGGGAACCGGCTTCGGGCGAAATCATGGCAGCAACCGGAGCATGTCCGATGGAAGTTGCAACACCTTTTTTACCTTGATAATCAAGGCTCACCACGGCAAGATCATTCAAAGGCAGCTGGATCTCCCCTGCGGTTTGCTGCACGGCTCCACGGCCGGTAACAGAACGGTCCACTTTATTGGTCAGCCAATCCTTGCATGCGACACCTTCTATTTGCAGAACTTTATTGAGATAATCCACGAAATGCGAGGGATCGTATTTTAACTGTTTAAAATTACCAGCCACCATATCATCTGTTAAGACTGTCTTCGGTGGTTGACCAAAGAAATCCCCCAGTGCAAGATCAATCGGTTTTTCATTGCTATTCCGGTCTACAAACATCAGTCTTTTATCACCGGTTATCCTTCCCACCTCGTACATCGGAGCCCGCTCACGTGAAGCAACCCGCCTCAGGCTTTCAACATCTTTGGGAGCAAGAACCAACCCCATTCTTTCCTGCGATTCGTTCCCGATGATCTCGCGTGCTGATAAAGTAGGATCACCTATTGGAAGTTTATCCAGATAGATCTCACCACCAACCTGATCAACCAATTCGGAAAGGCAATTTAAATGCCCCCCGGCTCCATGGTCATGGATGGAACGAATAGGATTATGTCCGGACTCGGCGAATGCGCGGATCGCGTTATATACCCTCTTTTGCATTTCAGGGTTGGAACGCTGTACGGCGTTCAATTCAATCTTATTGGCATATTCACCGGTTGCAACCGATGATACTGCGCCACCTCCCATTCCGATCCTATAATTATCCCCTCCCAGCACGACAATAATATCACCTGTTTCCGGGATATCTTTCGCGGCATCCTCATCTTTACCGAATCCCACTCCGCCGGCGAGCATGATCACTTTATCGTAACCAAAGCTCCTGGTATCTTCGGCATGCTCAAAGGTCAGGAGGCTACCGCACAGCAGGGGCTGACCGAATTTATTGCCAAAGTCGCTGGCACCATTGGAAGCTTTAATCAGAATATCTTCCGGGGTTTGATAGAGCCAATTACGCTCTTCTTGGGCAAATTCCCAACTCCGGGATTTGTCCAACCTGGGATAGGAAGTCATATAAACAGCGGTCCCGATCAATGGCATACTGGCTTTCCCACCAGCCATCCGGTCGCGGATTTCGCCTCCTGAACCGGTTGCCGCCCCGTTGAAGGGTTCAACAGTCGTCGGAAAATTGTGAGTCTCAGCTTTCAGCGATATCACTGACCGGATATCCCTGATTCCGAACAGATCAGCCTTATCCTGTGATACGGGTGCAAATTGTTCAATGTCGGGACCGACAATAAATGCCACATTATCATGATAGGCAGAAACGATCCTGTTCGGATTGATTTTCGACGTCTTTTTAATCAGGGCAAACAGGGTTTCAGGCATTTCCAGTCCATTGATAATAAATTGCCCGTTAAATATTTTATGACGGCAATGTTCCGAATTGACCTGTGAAAATCCGAAAACTTCGGAATCTGTCAATGGTCGTCCCAGCCGAACCGACAATCCGGACAGATATTCAATTTCTTCCTCACTCAAGGCCAGGCCCTCCTGCTCGCTATACTTTGCAATATCTGAAATGTTCCGAATTTTATCAGGCTGATGTTCAATAGTAAAAACCTGTTGGTCCAATGACGGATACAACGCCTGAAGCATTGGATCATAGTGTGAATGACCGGCTTCAACCTGTTTAAATGTTTCGATCCGCTCAATACCCGTGATTCCCATATTCAGGGTGATCTCCACCGCATTCGTGGACCAGGGGGTCACCATTTCCTTGCGCGGACCTACAAAAAAACCGTCCAGAACCAGTGTCTCCAAACGGTTTGCTTTACCAAAGAGCCAGTAAAGCTTATCAAGATCTTCACCCGGCAAGGCATTTTTGACTCCAATCGCGTAAATTTCCTCGGGAGACTGATAAAATAGGATCATTGCCATTCAATTTGCTGGCAAAATTATGAAAAATCAGGAGGAATTGCCAGTTCGCAGATGAATGATTTAAGCTAGTTTTTAACGTCTGTTAATTTCTTCATCTGTGACGGATTGATTTGTGCTTAAAGAATATTCAGTTATTAATACATTAATATTAAAATAAATTAGTTGAATATTGTTTTTTTTTAAGAACTTTGCTATTATTAATTATTAGGGGGAAAATTAATCATTTTAATTATGGCAACGTCAATATTCTTTACTGAGAGCAAGGACTTTAAGCTAATTAAAGACCGGATTCTGAACCACGAGGATAATTACCTCGTTTATGTGTATGCGGATACTACAAACGTCCGTATTCCCAGGGAATTAATCATGCAATTACCCAGATATGGCAATAACCTGATCTGGGTGGATACCGCTGAGATGGATTCTTCGGACCTTTCACACCATATTGTCCTGACTATTGGACAGTTAGTCAATCCTGAAGAAGAGATTAATTTTTATATCGTTTCGAAATCATCGAAATTGGAGAAAACCATTTTCTTCCTGCGCAATCAGGGCATCCCGGCGGAAATGATCGCTCCTAATGAACTGAAGGTCAAGGCAGCCAAATCAAAAGGTACCGGTCGTCGTGGCCGTCCGAAAAAAGAGAAATCAGTCGAAGTGGTAAAAACCGGTAAACGCGGTCGGCCGAAAAAAGTTCAACCCGAAGGTGCCGTAACCTCAGAAAAAGTGGTAAAAACCGGTAAACGCGGCCGTCCGAGAAAGGTTCAGGCTGAAGTAGTTCCTTCTGGTGAAGCGTTTGAGATGCCCAAGAAAAAACGCGGCCGTCCAAGTATCGCAAAGGCAGCTGAAGTAATTCCTACAGAAGTCAAAGCCAAAGCCAAGGGAAAGAAGAAAACTGAAAAACCTGTGGCTAAAAAAAAGACTAAAAAAGCTCCAAAGGCAGCAGCCGAAGCAGCAGTAGCCGCTGTAGCTGAAAGTCCTGCAGAAGTTGTTGTTGTTGAAAAGGAGAAGAACGTTAAGGGCGTTAAGGGCGTTAAGGGCGTTAAGGACGTTAAGGGCGTTAAGGACGTTAAGAGCGTTAAGAAAGTGAAGAAAGAGAAGAAAGTGAAGAAAGAGAAAATAGTGAAAGCCAGGGAGAAAGTGAATCCGGAGGTTAAGGTTAAAGCCAAAAAGCAGCCTACTGAAAAGGATATTACGGAAGAATTGGTTCAACAGAAACTGGCACTTTACCCAACGACAGATACCAATCTTTCAATGGTCATGACCCGATTATTCGGAATGAAAAAGGCTGTCAGGCCGAAATTCGAAGCTAAATTAATAGACCTGGTAAAAGACATCACTTTGGAGGATGACACTATTGCTGAAGGTATTATCACCCAGCTTCAGGAACTTCAGGTTCTTGACACCACCGGCAAAGGTGGCAAGGTTAATTACAAAGACTAATTAATGATATCCATAAAAAAGCCGCCCGGAATACCGGGCGGTTTTTTTATGGCTGATCGCGGGTGGCGTGTAGAGACGGAATGTTGTGTTAATCTTTTACGCACCGGAACCCGACTGTCGAATTGCGCTCGAATCCCCTGGAGACTCTTAGCAGCATCTGCCTGTAATGAAGTTCACGGGGACCTCCCTGGACATACCACCAGCTTGAACTCGGGTTAAAATAGCTGCCGCCTTTCATGATCACATAAAAGACCGTTCCATCATCATATTCATCATTGGTCATCTGCCAGACTGATCCAACCAGATCTTCAAGACCAAATGGATTGGCGCCTTTGGGGTGTTTTCCGACCGCTTCCATTTTACCCAGTCCGATATTGCAGTATTTGGGATTGATCCCTTTTATCCGGCTAACGGTCAGTGTATTGGTCACCGTTTCGATTTCACGTGTCACCCCTTTTTCATCACCCCACGGCCATGGTCGCAGATCGGAAGTCTGGGCTGCATATTGCCATTCCGTCTCGGTGGGAAGCCTCTTGCCGGCCCATGCAGCATAGGCCTTCGCATCTTCATAGGATACATAAACAACGGGATATTTTTCCATTCCCTTGACAGGTTTCCTGCTGACCCAGTTTTTCAAGAAATTGGCGGTATCGGCCGGACTGTATCCGGTGGCTTTAATAAACTCATAATATTGTTCATTGGTAACCGGATACTTATCCATATAAAAGGAGGAAATGGTAACAGGGCCTTTGACCGGAAGATCAGGATATCCGATAAAATCATCCCCGTGCGTGGTTTTCCAGGTAAACAACCCGGCAGGAACAGCGACCATTCCTGCCGAGACCTGAGCTGAATGGCCGGTTGGAATACTCTTGCTGATCAAGCGAGCGGTCCCGGCCTTTATGGTAACAATGCGTTCATCCATTATTTCGTCATTCCGGAATAACTGAATGACAAAATCCCCCTCAAAACGACCGAAATAATCGGTAAGATTGATTGTTTTCGATTTAATGTCCAGAACTACCGGCTTCTTTTCATAATCCGGAATCCCTGCCCAAATTTTGATCTGGTCACCTGTTGGAGCCGAAATGGTCAATTGGTCAATATTCAGGCTGACATTCAAAACAGAAGGAAAACGGATCACTGAAGTCACTGCCCCTTCGTTGTTGGTTCCCAGCCATGATTTATGGAAAGCATCGGTTCTGACCGGCACATAATATTTGTTGTCCACTTTTTTAGGCTCGAGTTCCCGGTGCTCCCAGGCATCCACCCAGTGATAACCCTCAGTGGGCTTCACTTCAAAGAGATTCCCGTCAAAACCTTCGGGAAGAAGGCTGAATACGGTATAAACCAGTTTATCATTCCCCGGCCAGCAATTCACATAGACTTTATCCTGAAGAGTTGGAATTAGCGGAATGAAATTATAATCAACAAAATTTGAGGTGTTTTCGCGCAATATCCTTACGGTACGGCCAAAAAAGCGATAATCAGCTTCAATCCAGTCCGGACGGCCGGGCTTGAAAATATTCAGTTCCGTCCCATATCCATTAAAAAATGAAGTGGCATATTCCCGCCGGATCGGTTCAAAGGCCAGTTCAGCCACCCGGTAGATGGCAAAATCCGGTTTAATCAGCTTATTCAGGTTCAGCATCGGAGGATAATAGAGAGCGTTGTGCACCCGGCCTGCCACTATACCTGGCATGTCCTTAGCCACAGCCATACCCTCACTGTACATGACCACCCCTTTTCTCACACTGTCGGCTGCATGCTGCAATTCAAAAGATGAACTGCCCTGGGTATCCAGAACAACACCATCCGCACCAATGGCCTGTATAAGCTCCGCCATGCCACCAAAGTGATTTTCGGAGCGGGTGTCCGCATCCCAGGGGTTATAGCAGATAAAAAACCGGGATCCGTTTTGACGGCACATTTCCGCAGTCTGGTTAAGCGCTTTCAGTCCGCCAGGCATATCCCTGAAAAGATCCCATTGATTTCTCTGGTCCATTCCGAGCGAGGGCCAGGTAGGCCATACCCCCACAAAATCATCACCACCATACCATTTCTTGCCACGATCAAGGAATGCCTGAAGGTTGTTCTGTAACAATTTGCTGTCATAGTATTGATGGTCCCAGGCATAGAGCAGGTGGGAGACATAAGTATGCCTTATCCATTTGAGATCTTCGCGGTTGTAAAGGGTATTATCAAATTTTTCAAGATCATACAAAAGTCTTTTTTGAAACATGAGGCGCAATCCTTCCTGCCATTCCCCTGTATAAAAGTCTGCGAACAACGAATATGTAACAGAACCTCCCGGGAAAAGGTTGGTTTCAAAGCGTTTAACCTGGCCCTTAACCGATGAGATCCTTCGGGCCAAACCCGCAATCTGAGCCTTTGCGAGAACCGACTCTGAAAATCCAAGATTCCAGGCATTATCGGGGACAATGACATTGACAGGCGTGAGGCCCGGGCGTGCAAGATAGGTCCGGGATAATCCATGACGGCCGAATCCGGTAATATATACCTTGTCGGGAGCTTCACCAAAAGGAACAATATTCCAGATTTCAATGGTATCTCCAGCCGTGAGGTTCTTGATTCTTACCGTTCCTTTCCAACCCGGTGAAAACCCGGATTCATTCCTAAAAACCATTTCAAGCCTGGTATCCAGACGCGCAACGGTGGAGTCGCCAGCTGAAATAATTGCCATTTGCCTGGTATCAATCAGTTGCTCACCCAATCTAAAACTGATTAAAGGGAGTGCAGCTTCGTATACCTTTCCTGATTTATCCTGAAAACCGCTCACTTCAATGCCTTTGCTGGTATTTAGGTTAATCATTTTCAATTCCTGTGCCGTTAAGGGAAGCATGCATAGGAATGCCATACCAGTGATCACCAGTTTTTTAATCATATCAACCATTTTTAGGAAATTAATTAACTCTATTTCAAACTCTTGGCAAAGATAGAATATCTTTTATAGACCACCCCGCCGATGTGCTCATATTCTCCCCTCATGGCATAATTAGTCTCCATAACCAGATGTCCGTCAATCTCAGTTTTTCCTTCCTTACGTCCGGATTCCAGGATTTTAAGAGCCATCATCACATCGAGGCCCCGTCCCCTGTATTCTTCCTCAATGGCTCCGAGAAGGGCAACCATTCGGTGTGATTTCTTACCTGATCTCAGGATGGAAAAAATCCCGAAGGGCAAAAGGTGACCTTTGCATTTCTGTATCCCCTTGCTGATATCAGGCATTGCCACCGTATAGGCAATAACTTTGCCCTGCCCGTCCTCAATTACCTTTACGAATTTCGGATTCAACAACCAGATGAAACGGTTCGCGAAATCATCCATTTCCTTTTCTTCATATGGCATCGAACCGTAAATTTGCTGAAAGGCGCGGTTGGTTAAATGAAGCACCGGCCGGATATACTTTCTGAGTTTCCACCTGGACTCAAATTCGATCATTGTAAATTCTGAATTTAACTTTTCAATCCGGGGAAGCATACGAAGATACAGTGCCGGGGTTTTTTCAGGAATTGCAGTTTTATAGGTAACCAGGTTTATTTCAGGTACATAACCCTCATTTTCAATCAGATCGACCTGATATTTAAAATTGCAATTGGCAGCCAGAACCGTTGGCTCATCGAATCCATCTACGAGATAACCCTGAGGTTCCTTATCGGAAAAACCCAAAGGGCCAACTATTTTATCAGCCCCGAGTGCACTTGCCCAACTCTCAACCTTTGAAAGCAGTGCATGGGCAACTTCTTGATCATTAAATGTTTCAAGATAGCTGAAGCGGGCATTATTTTCGTTTTTTACCTTATTGTAACGATGGTTGATCAACCCCATGATCCGTCCAACCAATTCATTATCACGATACGCCAGTAACTGGATGTGGTCGCAGTACCCAAAGGATTTGTTCTTTGCGGGATCAAAAAAATCACCCTCGTCCATGTAAATAGGTGGAATCCAGTTTTGATGGCCCTTGTGTATCTTGGCTGGCAGTTTGACAAACTTATTTAGATCACTCTTTGTAACTACTTCTCTTACAATAATTTCCATTTTTCCTCCCGTTCCCAAGGCTAATTATATATTCGCAGAAAAGGCCGGAGTGACCGGCCTTTAATTCAATTTTTTGTTTCTCCGAGATCGTCAAACTCCACATCACCATAGTTGGTTTGCGGTGGCACTGAAGCAGTTGAGCCATTTTCCATTCCTGCGCGTAAATTGGAAATAAAGCCCACCGCTTCATCAAAACCTTCCCCGAACTTGTCAAAATCCTCTTTATACAGGAATATTTTGTGTTTCTCGTAATGGGAAGAACCGTCCATGTCAAAAACCTTTTTGCTTTCGGTAATGGTAATGTAATAGTCCTCACCACGTGTAGCTTTCACATCAAAAAAATAGGTGCGCTTCCCTGCCCGGATCACTTTGGAATAGATTTCATCCCTATCCTGCTGACCCGTTCCGTCTTGTTTATCTTTATCCACCATGTTAAATCCCTTTGTATTTGAACTGTCGTTTTGGTCCTTAAACCTCAAAAATAGAAAAAAAAACATACCTTTGCTGACCTTAAAAAAAAGTTCTTTAACCAGATGATCAGTAGAAGATTATTACGAGTCAAAGCCCTTCAGATCCTTTACGCATATCGGGCATCGGAAAACGACAATGTTTTCAAAACGGAAAAGGAACTGATATTCAGCATAGAAAAGAGCTATGATTTGTATCATCTGATTCTCCTCCTTCTGGTCGACATTTCAAATTATGCCGTCCAGCGAACCGACATAGCCCGGTCAAAATATTTTCCAACCGAAGAAGAAGCCAATCCAAATACACGGTTTATTGACAATCGCCTGATCACCCGTATTACCGACAGCAGAAAATTCAGCCAGTATCTTGAAACCAGGAAAATAAGTTGGTCGAATGAAGAGGAACTGATAAAAAGCTTCTATCGCAACCTGCTGGAATGGGATGTTTATCAGGAATATATGAACAGTTCTGAAGATTCATTCAATCAGGATAAAAAATTCATCAGCCGCATGGTGGCTGAGCTGATCCTACCGGACGAGTACCTTCAGCAAGTTTTAGAGGAGCAGAGCATTTATTGGAATGATGATATTGAATTCATCGGTTCGATGGTAATCAAAACCCTCAGCCGCTGGAAAGAAAACAGCGAGATGCCTGTTTTATCCATGTTCAGCAATGAGGATGACAGGCTTTACGTAATTGAACTGCTCCGAAAAACCATCCTCCACGCGGACGAATACCAGGAATTGATAAAAAAATTCAGTGCAAACTGGGATTTCGAACGGTTAGCCTTAATGGATATTTTGATCATGCAGATGGCTATTGCCGAAGCCATTCATTTTCCTTCGATACCGGCAAAGGTCACATTGAATGAATATATCGAAATTTCAAAGTATTACAGTACTGAGAAAAGCAGCTATTTCATCAATGGAATTCTTGATAAAATATTTATGATGCTCCGGACTGACGAGAAAATAAAAAAAACCGGCAGAGGATTAATCGGAGAGGTTTGACACCTGAAATGAATTTGCTTAATTTGCATTATGAATAATTTGCTGAAGCTCATCACCATGTTTAGATTAGCCGTTGGAATCGTGATCGTTTCATTGTTGCTTTTTGTTATGCCAGGTTGCAAATCAAAAAAGGAAAAAGACAAAAACTCCATTTCTACCGAATTAGTGAGCAATCCGATCACGGCTTCCGGAAAAAAGGTTACCGGTGGGTTACCGGTGATCACTTTTGAGCAGACCAAGCATGATTTCGGTCTGATGGTTCAGGGGGAGAAGCTCTCCTATACTTTCAAATTCACCAATACCGGCGGATCTGAGCTCATCATTTCCGATTGCTCCGCAACTTGTGGCTGTACCACTCCGGATTGGACTAAATCACCTGTAAAACCTGGCGAAGAGGGCAAGGTTGAAGTCGTATTCAATTCGTCCGGCAAAACAGGGACCGTTAATCAGACAGTCAGGTTGCTGAGTAATGCACAACCAAATTCTTTAGAGCTAAAAATTACCGCAGAGGTATATGTTCCGGATAGTAAGAAATAACTAAAACAATAATTATGATCAATTTAGCATTCATTCTTCAGGCAACTACCGCAGCCAAACAACCAAGTCCTTACTCATCGCTGATCTTCTTCGCTGCTATCATTCTTATTTTCTATTTCTTCATGATACGGCCTCAGATGAAGAAACAGAAAGAAATGAAAAATTATCGTGAAGGTTTGAAAAAAGGTGACAAAGTGGTTACCGCTGGTGGAATCTATGGTCGAATCGCCGAAGTCACCGACCGCACCGTTATGCTTGAAATAGACCAGAATGTCAAGGTTAAGGTAGATAAGGGCTCAGTAGTCCGTACCGCTGAAGACATACCCGATCAGCCGAAACAATAGTGAATGCAGCAGGCTTCCTCCTCACCGTTAGATAATCCGGCCCATCCGGGTAAAAGCCGGCGGAGACGACAGCTAATAGTACTGATAGCCTGCGTGCTGATTGCTACTTTGCTTTGGTTCCTCAGGGCACTCGAGAATGATTATACCACCCACGTGGATCATCCGGTCAGGTATATCAACTTGCCCGATAAAATGGTATCTCTAAACAAATTGCCCCAAAGAATTTCACTTGAAGTGAAAGGTTTGGGGTTTTCTATTTTGCGACACAACTGGAATTTTTCAAAGACCCCTCTGATTATAGACATAAAGAAATTAAAATCGATTCCTGCCCGGAGAAAAAAAGGATTTGTTGAATATCTTCCAATGAATCAGTATCTCTATGATTTTTCGTCGCAACTCAGCGACCTGAAGGTTTTATCTATCATTCCGGATACCCTGCTCTTTAGGTTCGGCTTAACGAAAACACGGACTCTGGTAGTAAAGCCATTCATTGTTTATGAATCGGGAACAACAGCAATTGCCGATAGTCTGATCCGGGTCAATCCGGACAGTGTGGTTGTTGAAGGCCCTGACCTGATTCTGGACACGATGCATTCGGTGAGGACTATCCAGATCAAACTAAACCATCAGGGTTCCGCGTTCAGCCGGAGCGTTGCCCTGGAGGAAATTGATAAACTGGTCAGGTATAATCCCGGAAAGGTCACCGTTTCGATTGATAAAAAAAATCGGAATTGAATGAAAACAGTCGGATTAACAGGAGGTATTGGATCAGGCAAAAGCGTGATTGCGAAGATCTTTATGAATCTGGGCACACCGGTTTTTGACGCGGATACCGAAGGCGGAAAAATTCTTGATGAAGATTTACAGGTCAGGCAACAGATGATGGAATGGTTTGGTGCCGACATCTATTCCAAAGGAAAACCTGACCGCCAGAAGATTGCCGGCATTGTTTTCAATGATCCGCAAGCCCTGCAAAGGCTTAACAGCCTGATTCATCCCGCGGTGATGAACCGTTTCCTTGCATGGCGTCTGGAGAACCAAAGCAGCCCGTATGTCATTCACGAAGCGGCAATACTCATTGAAACCGGACTTTTCAGGCACATGGACTATATTATCCTGGTTACGGCACCGGAAGAGATCCGGATTCAACGCGTTAAACATCGGGACAGGATTGACGAGGAGGCTGTTCGCCGGAGGATGCAAAACCAGTGGTCTGACGAACAAAAGTGTCCCCTTGCAAGTTTTATTATTGACAACAGCGGAGAATCCGCACTTCTTCCCAGAGTTTTGGAAATTCATAAAAAATTGATTGGTTAAATAATATGGCAAAATTTGGAAAATGGCTGGCCGGCGGATTAGGATGGGCTTTTTTAGGGCCCATAGGCGGTTTGATCGGGTTTGCGCTCGGCGCAATGATGGACGGACAAGAAGGTGAAGTTTTTCAGGGAAACCAGCGTCCCGGTGCAACCACACAGGGTGATTTCATCTCCAGCCTGGTCGTTCTGATCGCTGCTGTCATGAAGTCGGATGGCCGTGTATTAAAATCGGAACTCGACTATGTCAAGGCTTTTTTTGTGCGGTCCTTCGGAATTGAACAGGCGCAGCAGGCTGCTTTACTCCTCAGGAATGTTCTTGATCAGAACATCCCGGTTGAAGAAGTGAGCCGGCAGATCGGACAACGAATGAATTACAGTACCAAACTGGAACTAATCCATTTGCTTTTCGGAATTTCAAAAGCCGATGGCCTTGTTTCTACCCAGGAGTTAAAAACTGTTGAACAGATTTCCTTTTACATGGGAATCAAAACAGAAGATTTCAACGCCATAAAGGCGCTCTTTTCTGATAATCTGGATGCGGCCTATGCTGCTCTTGAAGTAAAACCGGATGCCCAGGATGAAGAAATTAAAAAAGCCTACCGTAGAATGGCCGTAAAATATCACCCCGATAAAGTTGCATACCTGGGTGATGAACTGAAAAATCAGGCCAATGAGAAGTTTCAGCAGTTAAATGCTGCCTATGACAAAATCAAGAAAGCTAGAGGGCTGAATTGATTTGTGTATATTTGTCGCCTCAAATTTTATTAGATCATGGATATTAAGGACTTTATTGCCATTTCCGGACAACCCGGGTTATTTAAAATGGTCTCTCAGGGAAAAAGTATACTCATAGCCGAAAATCTCGAAAACGGTCAGAGAATTCCTGTACATCCCAGCAGTCATGTCAGCTCCATGGAGGAAATTGCAGTTTTCACGGAAACCGAAGACAAGCCGCTTAAAGAAGTATTCCTGGAGATATATCAGAAAGAAGAAGGCAAAACTATCCTCGATCCCAAGAAATCCACCAATGATCAGATCAAGGCTTACTTTGCCACCGTTCTGCCCACTTACGACCGGAACAAGGTGTACGTTTCAGACATGAAGAAGATATTTACCTGGTATAATATTCTGGTCGCCTCGGCTAAGATCGACTGGACAGCTGAAGAGAAGACGGTAGACGGTGGACGGTTGACGGAAGAAAGTACTTAAATCGGCAGATTTGTCATCCCCGCGAAGGCGGGGATCCCTTCACGCTGGCAGGATTTCAACAGGCGGGGACCCCTACCCAAACCAAGAAGGCCTTCGTGCGAAAACATCCGTTGGTGCACTATGTAGAGACGCGCGTTCGCGCATCTCCCTCCGCCCCCGTTGAAACACAGTGGGAGACGGGCCACGGCCCGTCTCTACAATTTCTTCGCCTCGTTCCAGAATTTATCCATCTCCTCTACAGTCATATCCTTCAAATTCAATCCGAGCTTATTGGTCTCCTGCTCGAGATAGTTAAACCTCCGGATGAATTTCAGATTGGTGCGTTCCAGCGCATTTTCCGGATTGATCCGGTAAAGGCGTGCTGCATTGATCAGACTGAACAAAACATCTCCAAATTCAGCTTCTGTCCGGTCCTGTGAATCACTCGACTTCACTTCCTCCATCAATTCGCCGATTTCTTCCTTCACCTTATCCCATACCTGATCCCGGTGATCCCAGTCAAACCCGACACCCCTGGCTTTATCCTGTATCCGGTAGGCCTTGATCATGGCTGGCAACGAGCCGGGAATTCCTCCTAAAACCGTTTTACCCACATGCTCGGTAAGTTTTATCTTTTCCCAATTCTGTTCAACTTCGCGCGCATCACCAACGACGACGTCACCAAAAATATGCGGGTGCCTGTATACCAGCTTTTTGTTGATTCCGTCGATGACCTCTTTCATGGTGAAAGCATCCTTTTCCTGTCCGATCTTGGTATAAAAAACGATATGGAGGAGCAGGTCGCCCAATTCCTCCCTGATCCCATTCATATCGAGATCCAGAATGGCATCAGCTAGTTCATAAGTCTCTTCAATGGTTAAGGTGCGAAGACTCTCAACCGTCTGTTCTTTGTCCCATGGGCATTTGGCCCTCAGCTCATCCATAATATCCAGCAGACGGTTAAACGACTGCAAAATATCTTCCCTGTTATTGTTCATTAAATTTGATCTTAATTGGTGTTCCGGGTTCAAATCCCAGCAATTCCGCTGCATTTCCTTGTACGATAGCTATTTCCAATAATCCGGCTGAATTGAATATAGCGAGCAGTTCTCCCGGATCCGACTCGAGATAGGTATTGCTGATCCCGTAGATTTTATATCGGTTGGATTTTATTGTAATCTCAAATTTCCGGTTGGCCCCGATCTTTAAGAACTCGGCTTTCGGAATATTGGTAATCGCATTACGGTAGGAATCAATAAAAACCACCTGTCCGTCAATCTGATCCTTTCTGATTACCGGCAACCACGCATTCGAGCGGCCCACATCGGCAGAAACTGTGCCTGAGAGGTTTAAGGGAAGTCCGGATGCCAGGTATCGGGCCAGTCTGGTAAACAGCGATAATTCAGGAAAACTTGGCTCAATCAACCTGAATTCATCCCCGATGCCAGTCGTGCTGTCCATCTCCTGCATGATCTGATCATCCAGCCTGAGATAAAATTCGGGATCCGAGTCCATAATCAACGGCATGATACCATCGTCCCAACCCACCAAATATTGCTTCTTATACAGCGCGACGGCAGGCCATATCCCAGGCTGGTGGCCCTGATTGACCAGAAACAGGTGTATGGTTCCTTCGGGATATTCCGGAATAACCTGACGCAATACAAAAGAGGCCTGCAGGGTATGAAAGGGCTCGATACGCTGATCAATATCAACAATAACCGCGTCCGGAATCAAGCTCAAAAGCCGGCCTTTGATCATCCCCGAGTAAAAGTCGCTGGTTTGCCAGTCTGTAGTTAAAGTAATAAAGGCCATGCAAGAAACACGTTTCTAAATCCGTGATAATAGCTATTTTTGCGTGATTGGCTCAAAAATACGACTTTATCTCAACTGCATGATTGAAAAGATCATCTATTTAAAAGGGATCGACCTGCTGGTTTTGTATGGCACTAATAACCAACACCTCGAGATCATTAAGCGATTCTTTCCCAAGATCAAATTAGTCGCCCGCGGCGATCAGCTTAAAGCCGTCGGAGAGGCGGCGGAAATCGCCCGCTTCGAGGATAAAATGGAGAAGCTCTTCGGTTTTGTCGAAAAGTACAACCGCCTTTCCCAAGCTGAAATCGAGGGACTTTTTCTTGAAAACGGATCCACGGGAGCTACAGAACCCGGCGATGAGGATATCCTTCTTTTTGGCAACAATGGTAAACCCATCAGAGCCCGGACCGCTCACCAGCATGAGATGGTTGAGAAGAGCCGCTGTAATGACCTTCTGATCGCCACCGGACCGGCAGGTTCAGGCAAGACCTATATAGCCGTGGCACTTGCCGTTCGTGCATTGCGTAACCGGGAAGTGAAAAAAATTATTCTGAGCCGGCCTGCAGTTGAATCAGGCGAGAATTTAGGATTTCTACCCGGTGATCTGCGTGAAAAGCTGGATCCTTACCTGCAGCCCCTGTATGATGCCCTCCTGGACATGATGCCCGCACGCAAACTGAAAGAATTCATGGAAGACAACATTATTCAAATCGCACCACTGGCCTTTATGCGGGGAAGAACACTGGACAACGCCTTCGTTATTCTGGATGAAGCCCAGAATGCATCGATAAACCAGTTAAAAATGTTCCTTACGCGAATGGGGGAATTTGCCAAGTTTGCCGTAACCGGCGACATCACACAAGTCGATCTTCCCGATCCGAGAAAATCCGGACTGATACATGCAAAACAAATACTGGCTGATATCCCCGGAATTGCCATTATTGAATTCACTCATCAGGACATCATCCGCCATCGCTTGGTAGAGCAGATTGTCAGGGCCTATGACAAAAATTAATCACGATAATAATTAAACAAATGGAAGCAATAGTAAAAACCGAATTCAGTTTCCCGGGTCAGATCAGTTTATACAAAGGCAAAGTCCGCGATGTGTATAATATCAGCGATAAATATCTGGTGATGGTGGTTTCCGACCGCATATCGGCCTTCGATGTGGTATTGCCCAAAGGTATTCCTTACAAAGGACAGGTATTGAATCAGATAGCTGAGAAATTTCTGGATGCCACCAGCGATATCGTTCCGAATTGGAAGATCGCCTCACCAGACCCGATGGTCACCATCGGACGCAAAGCCGAACCACTTCCAGTTGAAATGGTTATCAGGGGATACCTTACCGGACATGCCTGGCGCGAGTATCGCTCCGGCAAGCGTTCTATTTGCGGGATCACCCTGCCCGATGGCATGAAGGAAAATCAAAAATTCGAAAAACCGATCATAACCCCTACCACCAAAGCCCATATTGGCCATGATGAGGACATCAGCCGTGAGGAAATCATTGCCAACAACCTCGTCCCAGAAAAGATTTACAAACAGGTGGAAGAGTACACTTATAAATTATTTGAACGCGGTACGCAGATGGCTTCCCGCATGGGCCTGATCCTGGTGGATACCAAATATGAATTCGGTATCCGGGATGGCAAGATTTACCTGATTGATGAAATCCACACACCCGATTCGAGCCGGTATTTTTACGGCGATACCTATGCTGCCAATTTCGAAAAGGGTATAGAGCAGCGTCAACTGTCAAAAGAGTTTGTCAGGCAGTGGCTGATCGAGAACAATTTTCAGGGCAGAGAGGGACAGACCGTTCCATTCATGTCAGAAGAATTCGTAAAGGAGACTTCGGAACGCTATATCGAATTATTTGAAAAGATAACCGGTGAACACTTTAAGCGCGCCGATGCTACCGATGTCATGGGAAGGATTGAGAAGAATATCCGTTCCTTTTTGTCGGCCCTATGACAAATTCTCCGGATTCGGGTGGAAAAAATTGGATCGCTCTTTGGGCCGGGCCCCTGACAGCGTTTTTGATCATTCTTTTTTACCATCCCGACATTAAACATCCGGAAATTGGTTATACCCTCGGCATTGCAGCATGGATGGCCATGTGGTGGATAACTGAAGCCGTTCCGCTGGCCATTACCTCCCTGCTTCCCGTAGCTCTCTTTCCGCTACTGGGCATCATGGATGGCCAAACCGTTTCAGCCGCTTACTTCAATCATGTGATTTTCCTGTTTATAGGCGGATTCCTGATCGCCCTGGCCATGCAGCGGTGGAACCTCCATAAGCGTATCGCGCTAAACATTCTCAGCATTACGGGAACAGGAAAATCCAGGCTACTACTGGGCTTTATGCTCGCAACGGCGCTCCTTAGCATGTGGATGTCGAACACAGCTACAGCCATGATGGTGGTACCGATCCTGATATCGGTTTTATCGGAAATTGAACCTGATCCGGATAAGAAAAGATCTTTCTCCACCGGGGTTTTATTAGGGGTAGCTTACAGTGCTTCCATCGGCGGGGTGATGACTCTGGTCGGGACCCCGCCAAATCTTTCTTTTCTGAGAATTTACCAGGTCATGTTTCCCCAGGCTCCCACCATTACTTTTCTCCAGTGGATGCTGTTTGCTGTTCCCGCCGGCCTGCTGATGCTCCTGGCAGCCTTCACCCTGTTGTACCTTAAGTATGCCAAGGGGATAAAAACCAAGGCGGTAAAGAACATGCCCATCCGGCAGATGCGCAAGGACCTCGGCCCGATGAGCCAGGAAGAAAAAATAGTGTTGTTCTGCTTTGTCCTCATGGCTTTGCTGTGGATCACGCGGTCGGATATTGAGATCGGCAGCACCACCATCCATGGGTGGGCTTCGATTTTCGGCAAGCCCGATTTTATCAATGACGGAACGGTTGCAATTGCTGTTTCTCTGCCCCTGTTCATGATTCCCTCAAAAAATTCAACCGGTTCAAGGATCATGGACTGGGCTACGGCCAGCCACCTGCCCTGGGATATCGTCTTGCTTTTTGGCGGTGGATTTGCACTTGCCAATGGGTTCAGGGATTCTGGATTGTCGCTCTGGCTTGGCCATCAACTGCAGGGTCTATCCGTTCTTCACCCGATTATTATTATTTTGATAATCAGCCTTCTGGTCACTTTCTTAACCGAATTGACATCCAACACGGCCACCACTGAAATGATTCTGCCGGTACTGTCGGGCATGGCCATTGTGACTCACACCCATCCGTTACTTTTCATGCTGCCTGCCACTTTATCAGCATCTATGGCATTTATGCTGCCCGCAGCAACCCCTCCGAATGCCATCATTTTCGGAACCAGGCGCGTGACAATAAGGGAAATGGCCAGGACCGGCTTTTGGCTGAACCTGATCGGCGCCGTGATTATCACTGCGGTAGTCTATTTTATCGGATCAGCGGTTTTCAAGATCAATCCCGGGGAGTTTCCTGCCTGGGCGGGTCAGTAATTCCCGCCAGATCCGCTATGGCCAGTGTGAGCAGGGTCGCCAGATCTTCCAGCGTTTCCGGCCAGATGGTCGACGGCATGTCGGCCGGGGTGTGATAGGCACCGGTCCCGCCTGATGAGGAAAAACTGACCGATGGGATACCTGCCTGCATGAAAATGGCTGCATCCGAACGCGGGCGGCCGAGATTGTTGCTATAGGAGGTCGTCAGGTTACGGTGAACGTACCTTTTATTAGCTTCATCAATAGGCTTGTACAAAGCAGGATAATTCTCTCCCCCTCCCGCATGGAGGTTCGGTCCGATACCCACGCAATCGAGATTGATGAATCCAACTGTCTTCCCGATTGAAAACAGCGGATGGGAGATATAGGCTTTAGCCCCGACAAGTCCCTGTTCTTCAGCTCCCAGACCGATAAACACGATGGTTCTTTTAAATCTCAACCCCGATAAAGCGACGGTCCTGGCAACGCCAAGCATCACGGAGATGCCCGAGGCATTGTCATTGGCACCCGGACAGATTTCCCAGTCCATTCCGCAATGATCCAGGTGGCCTCCGATGATGATGACTTCATTTTTCAACACCTGGTCCGTTCCGGGAATCAACCCGATCACATTCATACCAATCCCCTCCGGGTGAAATTGGGTGACATTGGTAATGGTCACCACCTTACCCGTAGAAAAAGATAAAGGGTTAAGTTCCGTAGTAATTTTATTCACCACCTCGGCATACCCCTTACCGGTACCTTTAAACAAATCCTCAACCACCCGGTTTCCGACCATGGTCACCAGTAGTTCCTGGTGATAATCATTATTGGTATTAGCAAGTGGCCCATAATGATACAACACACCAACCGCACCGTGCCTGATGGCATTAAGCATTTTATACTGATGGGTTGAATAGGGCTGCCAGGGAGTGAATTTTTCAGCCCCTGCCGCAGGAGTAAGCGGTGCTTCAGGGCGCATCAGTACAATTTTCCCTTTTACACTGATCCCGGCATAGTCATCATATCCAAGTTCGGGTGCTGAAATGCCATACCCGGCAAAAATCACTTCCGCCCTCGCTTTTCCTGACCCTGAAGAGCTACCGGGCATATATTCATCGAAATAATGATAATTGAAGTCCACTGAATCCTTTCCGTTCAACGGCAGGTGCATGACCAGTGAACA
>Ga0172379_10003483_pt1 | contig 24988 bp, 27 predicted proteins | sample GrowelOW334metaG_FD_119756 | JGI IMG/M metagenome (GOLD analysis project Ga0172379, IMG submission 119756) | Groundwater microbial communities from an aquifer near a municipal landfill in Southern Ontario, Canada - Groundwater well OW334 metaG | ecosystem: Environmental > Aquatic > Deep...
CGGGAATTTCACGGTCAGTTGGACCGCTTCTACGGACGCCGAATCCGGAATCGCTCGGTATGAACTGTGGCGTGCTCCTGATGTGAATGGTGCCCCCGGATCATGGGGCAACGCGCCGGTACCGGGCAAAGGGAACCTTTCTCCAGGCACCCTCTCGACGACTGATGATCCAGGCACTCCCGGTACGTACTGGTACGGTATCCATGTCGTGAACGGAGCTGGTCTCGTATCAACAGAGGTCACTGCGAAGATGGGGATACGCACGAGCGGGGGAGGGGGGGTGCCGCCGATACGCGACAATATGAAAACACTCATCATCGGTGGGTGGCCATGGAGCCAGGCGCGGTATGAGAAGCTCTACGACATGCTGCCGACGCTCAACCAAACGTACGGCGTGGATACGCTCGTCGTTATGTTAAACTACAGTTTTGAATTTCAGGACCTTCCGGGGAAACCGATGGCGCACCTGCGTGGTAATGAGCCTTTCAAACGGACGTGGGCAGCGGCACTTGTGGAGCGTGCCCGTGCGTACGGCATACAGGTTGTTCCCGCGATGAACCTGTTCGGACACCAAACGTCACGTACGGTCATCTTCGAGTTATTGGCGGAGTATCCGAGTTTCAAAAAAGCGGACAACTCCTACGCGGTTGCCTTGAATCCTAACGCGGTCGTTCAATCATCGGAGACCGGTCCCGGGAAGTACCCGGCGGGGACTTCGGTTCGTACCATCATCAAAGACCTCATGGACGACATGATCCTCGCGTTCGATGCTGATGCGTTGCACACCGGACTCGACGAGGTCGAGGAGACGAACGCGACCGAATTCTCCGAGTGGGCGGGGTACCTGCGTGACCACCTTGTATCGCAGGGGAAACAGATGTGGATGTGGGGTGATCGGCTTCTCCCGGGTGGCTCGTCGTGTACGGCATGGTACGATGGCTATTTCGAATCGGCCGACAATGGTACCGCTGCTGCAATCGATACCCTCGAGAGCCAGCATGTCGTTGTTACCGATTGGCACTACGCGGAATCGAGGTCAGCGTGGTACAGTTGCAATAGCGAAACGACCCCGCGGCACCCGGGCGAGTATCCGTCGATAAATCCAAGCCGATCGAATAGTCTCGTCTCGAAGGGGTTTGCCACCATCATTACTACCCACGATAATCTTGCGGGGACACAGGAGGCGACCCGGTATGCATTCAATCACGTGGGAGATGGTCAGCCGAGCATTCCAAAGTCCCCGAATATCAAGGGAGCAGCAACGGTGTTCTGGGGAGACCCGCTCGTATATTTGAACTGCCTCGAGAACTCAGCAACATGTCCGTCGGATGGTGTGTATACCGAGACTGTGAACGCGTTCAAGTGGCAGATGTTGAACTACAAACCGTAGAGGCACATCATTACGACGATCATTGACTTCCTGTGTGGGTGAGGTCAGAATGGTGCCACGAACTTTCACAAAAGGAGGGAATGATGGGGCGACCAAAGCAGAGCAGCAGACTCCAGTACCCGTGGTATCTTGAAGGGAACGAGATGGGAAATCGCGCACTTTCCCAACTATTAAAAGAAGAGGATGCGTGCAACGGGATACCGGACGAGAAAAGGAAACAGCACAACGTGTGGGGGTGTGAGGATATCGGCGCCGCACTCGGGCTCCTTGCGGGGTCCAATGGATTTCAGCGTGCGAGCATCTTCGTTTGGAAACGCTCCGAACGAGGTCCGTTCATGGTCTTGCGGGGCAGCGTGAATCTGAGGTAGTGCGGGGAACAGAAACCCCACACCAATAGTGGTGTGGGGTTTTTTATTTTTTTCGCTCCCAGGGGAACCGGACGCGGGGTTCCTTCCCCGAGCGGATGCGAGCGATGTTCCTGCCGTGCCGTGCCGTGATGGCGACGAGTGCGACGAGCGTGAGGAGAATGGTCGGGAGTTCCCGTCCGAGCGCGACCGCTGCGACGACCGCCGCGAATGCACCGACGAGCGATCCGAGCGAGACGTATCGGAACGCGAGGAAGAGAATGAGGAACGCCGCCGCCGCGATGCCGCTCACACCCGGATCGATACCGAGGAGCACGCCGCCGCCGGTTGCAACGCCCTTGCCCCCGTTCCAGCTGAGGAACGGCGGCCACATGTGGCCGGCAACGGCTGCAGCGCCTGTCAGTACCTCCAAGGAATTATAGAAAGCACTCTCATGCGGAACAGCGACGCCAGTGAGCGTTTCGATGAGGAGTGCCCCGCCCCGTGCGACGAGGAAGGTCGCGACGAAGCCCTTCACAATATCGATGCAGAGGACGATCACGCCGTACCGTGTCCCGAGGACCCGGAAGATGTTCGTTGCGCCCACATTCTTGCTCCCATGTTGCCGTATGTCGATACCGTGTCCTTTCGCCATCAGGAAAGCGGTCGGTATCGAGCCGAGTAGGAAGGCGGCACTGACCGTGAGGACATACCCAGCAGTTTCCATAGTATCCCTCCGTAAAGTGACTACCCCTACTATACCACCACATTTGCTCCGGTTGCATCCCGTTGGTTTGGGGGTACACTATCAGTATCAATGCCGAAGGATGTGGATCTCATCAAGGAACGACTCGATATTGTCGAGCTCGTTCGTTCGTACGTAACACTCACCCCCGCAGGGAAGAACCTGAAGGGCCTCTGTCCGTTCCACCCCGAGAAGACCCCGTCGTTCATCGTGTCGCCGGATCGGAAGACCTGGCATTGTTTCGGGTGTAGTGAGGGCGGGGACGTCATCTCGTTCGTGATGAAGTACGAGCACCTCGAATTCCCCGAGGCGCTCCGTTTCCTTGCCGAGCGTGCGGGTATCGAGCTGCAGCACGTGAATCCCCAGGCCGAACGCGAGTTCGGTGTGCTCTATGGGCTCCACGAGGCTGCGACGGCGTTCTACCGCGACGAGCTCGTGAAGAACACGAAGGCGCGCGAGTACCTCACGAGTAGAACGTTCACGCAACGGACCATCGATGAGTTCTCGATCGGTTTCGCGCCGGGCGGAGAAGCGCTCACGCTCCATCTCCTGAAGAACGGGCACGCGGTCGAGAACGTTGTCCGCGCCGGGCTCGCGGGAAAGACCGCGAGCGGCCTCTACCGCGACCGGTTCCAGAACCGCATCATCTTTCCGATAGAGAATCAGGTCGGCAAAGTGGTCGCATTCACGGGTCGTATCATGCCGGGAGCTGTTGCGCCCGCAGGTACCGAACCGCCGAAGTACCTGAACAGCCCCGAGACGTCCATCTTCAACAAGTCGAAGGTGCTCTACGGTCTCTCGAAGACGAAAGGGGATATTGCCCGTTCGCGTGCCGTTGTGCTCATGGAAGGACAGATGGATTTCCTCCTCGCGTGGCAGTCGGGTGTCACGAACGGGGTCGCGGTCTCCGGAACCGGTCTTACGCGTGAACACTTGGAGCGCCTCCGGCGCATTGCCGATACCGTCTACGTGAGCTTCGATAACGACCCGGCGGGTGTGAAAGCGCTCGAGCGGAGCTTGGACGTGTTCGCGGGGTACGACTTCCACCTCAAGGGTATCGAGCTCGGCGCGTACAAGGACCCCGGTGAGGCGTGCGAAAAGGACCCAACATTCCTCGGGCGTGCGGTCGCGGCGGCCCGCCCGGCATTCGAACAGCTCATGGCGCACCTTTTCGTAGCGGAACCGGATGACCTTGCGGCGCGGAAACGCATCGTACGGGGGCTTCTCCAGAAGGTCCGACGGCTCCGAAGCGCCGCAGAGCAAACCGCATGGCTTCGAGAACTCACCAAACAGACCGGTATTTCCGAGGTGGCGCTCTTGACCGAACTCGCCGAGATCCCGTCGGAGGAGAAAGCACCTACGGCCGAAGCGGATGCGTACGTTCCACCCACCCCGAAGCGCGTTGACCTCATCTCCGCTCGGCTACTCTCACTCGCATTTACTCGCCCGGATTTTTCTGATAGAGTGAGGGAAATCAAAGGACTTTTGCCGGAGGTGTACCGGAACATTCTCGACCATCCCGAGTCGGTAGAAGCAGGGTTTCTCGAGATGCAGTCGAGCGTTCTCGTTGGTACCGACCAGAAGGATATCGAGCTCGAGTTCACGGAGCTCATCCGGCAGCTCACGATCGAGCGATTGAAGGGAGAGCAAGCGATGTTAAAGGAGAAGGTCCGGCTCGCGGAAGGAAGAGGGGACGACGCGGCTGTTGCGGACGCCGAACGGGAATTCACGACCATCTCGCAGAAGTTGAACGATACGAGAAATTCACGCTAATGAAGAAGAAAAATACATCGAAGCGCCCGGCGAAGAAGCCGGTACGCCGTTCTGTAAAAGGAAAGAAAACATCATCCCGGCCGATCTCGAGCAGGGAGGTGCGCCAGGCGAATGCGAAGCCGGAAAAGAAGCGGAAACTGAACATCGCGCCCGAACTCCTTGAAGAGTACGAGAAGAACCTTGCCGAACTTATTCAGCGGGGCCGCGGTCGCGGATTCGTCACGGACGCTGAAGTATTGAACTATTTCCCCGCGATCGAAAAGAACCTCACGTTCCTCGAAGAGGTCTACGATCGGTTGGATAAGGACGGTATCCGCGTCTCGGAGTCATCGTCGCTCGTGAAGCACGTTGACCGCGAGCGCGACGAGGTGACCGTGAAGGAGCTCGAGGACGCGACCCGTATCGACACGGACCTTCCGGACGCCGTTCAAATGTACCTGAAGGAGATCGGCCGAACTCCACTTCTGAACTCGAAGGAGGAGAAGGAACTCGCGAAGCGCATCGAGAAAGGGGATGAGATGGCGCGAAAGAAGCTCATCCAGGCCAACCTGCGCCTCGTTGTCTCCATCGCGAAACGGTACGTGAACCGCTCGCCGCACCTCTCCATCCTCGACCTCATCCAAGAAGGGAACATCGGCCTCTCACGCGCTGTCGACAAATTCGACTACACGAAGGGGTTCAAGTTCTCGACGTATGCGACCTGGTGGATACGCCAAGCGGTCACTCGCGCGCTCGCGGATTACTCGCGTACCATTCGTATCCCGGTGCACATGGTAGAGACCATTACGAAATACACGCAGACGAAGCGGCGCCTGATGCAGGAGCTCGGCCGCGAACCGTTGCCGGATGAGATAGCTACCGAGATGGGGATGGATGTCGCGAAGGTCCACTACATCCAGAAGATATCACAGGAGGTCATCTCCCTTGAGTCGCCGATCGGCGACGACGATGAGGACTCGACACTCTCCGATTTCATCAAGGACGAGCAGTCACTCTCGCCCGACCAACTCGCAGCACATGCGCTTTTGAAGGACCAGATACGCGAGATCCTTGCGGACCTCACGGAGCGTGAGCGCAAGATACTCGCGATGCGGTTCGGCTTGGATGACAATATCGCCCATACACTCGAAGAGGTGGGAAAGGTCTTCGGCGTGACCCGTGAACGTATTCGGCAGATCGAAGCGAAAGCGCTCGAGAAGATCCGCCAGCACAAGAACGTGAAGAAGCTCGAGGGGTACTAAGGGCAGAAACAAGGAACTAGGAGATAGGATATAGGGAAGAAAATAAAAACCGGTCGCCTAAGGCGACCGGTTCGGTTGTCATTTCTGGATCACGACGTCGTGCGCACGAGGAGCCATTGGAGAAGCGTACTCCCTTTGCGTTTGCAGAATGCGGTCGCATCGCGCGTCTTTTTAACAGAAAAACAAATGAGGTATCCCAGAAGCGCTCCAAGAATGTATGCGACGAACATTGAGGCGCCGGCAGCAATCCCGAGCATTGGTCCCAGCTTCGTAGTGACTGCGACGCCGAACGCAACACCCGCTAGCACGATCAGATCAATGAATATTGAATCGAACTCATGGTGGGGATCGAAGTCCTTGATCGCGATGCCGAGGAGTTCTTCAAATATAACCACAAGGAAGAGAAAGAGGAACATCGAGAGCAGTCCCATCCCAATATCCGTTACGATATGTGCTTGGTAGGCGTAAATACCCAGGAACAAAGAAAAGAATATGATCGGGGTACGATTTTTCACCCTTGATACAAAGAGAAAATAATGCACCGTAAAGAACCCAAGTGCTACCCACGCTACGAGTGAGAGGGTGTCCCACACGAGTGGAGCCCAGAGCGAGAATTCATACGTGACGCCGAAGCCGGAGAGCACAACTGGTCGCTGTTCGGTGGTTCCGGTCATGAGGAGCACGAGCGCGCACAGGGAGCAGAGTACGGCCATGAGCAGTATCCACCGCCATGCGAGCTTCTTGAACCGTTCGAGTGACATTATGTTTCCTCCAGATGGTTCGATTTCCAGTGATTTAGTAAATAATACTAGCTTTGTTATAAACGAAAGGTCCGTCTGCGTCAACAAAAAACCGGTCGCCTTAGGCGACCGGTTCGGTTGTTACCTCTGGGCTGCATTCTTGCAACCACACGTCCGGTTTATGATCTACGCGGTTGCTGTTCCAGCCGCGATGAAAATGAAAACAATGTCGGCAATGAACCACACGAGAGTCGCGACTATGAGTATGCCGACGCTTGCGATGATTCCGGTCCCAGCGATGAGGTGCACTGCGGTTATTCCCAAGAGCAGCCATATCAAAACGAGCGCACGGCGCATGTTTCGGAAACTGCGAGGAGGCTGTATTGGCGGGATGCAGGCCATCACGGAAAAGAGTGGCCACAGCAGCAAGCCCGCCCCGACGATATTCCATATCGATTTGGTCTGCGGGGTGGACGTGGACACCGGGTCGTATATCTCCAGAACGAAGGCGATAATAGTAGCCATGAAGACGATAACAATGATGCCAGCGATAACCGGAATCATGGGAGTCCTCCGTATGTGTGGTTCTGTTTAGTGGGCTGCTCTTTTTGTACGCCCATGGGTCCCTTGCGTCAAGCGGGTGGAAAAACGGATAGGGGTGTCCTAGAATGAGAATCACGATGACATCAGCAGAGCTGCGAAAAAAGTACATCGAGTTCTTCCGAGCGAAGGGGCATACCCCCATTCCCTCCGCCTCGCTCATTCCCGAGAACGACCCCTCGGTTCTTTTCACGACCGCCGGGATGCACCCGCTCGTCCCGTACCTCCTCGGCGAACCGCACCCAGGCGGCAAACGTCTCGTCTCGGTTCAGAGGTGTATCCGGACGGGTGATATCGACGAAGTGGGGGATGCGGCGCACCTCACGTTCTTCGAAATGCTCGGAAACTGGTCCCTCGGTGACTATTTCAAGAATGATGCGATTGCGTGGAGTTTTGAATTCCTCACGAAAGAACTGAAGCTCCCCATCGAGAAGCTTGCGGTATCATGCTTCGCTGGTGATGCAGACGCTCCGCGTGACGAGGAATCGGCAGCCCTCTGGGAATCCCTCGGTATTCCGCGTTCGCGCATCGCGTACCTTCCGAAGAGCGATAACTGGTGGGGTCCGGCGGGCGAGACAGGGCCCTGCGGGCCGGACACGGAGATGTTCTACTGGACCGGTGAGGGCGTTGCTCCGGCTGACTTTCAGGCATCCCACGCCGATGTGCGGTGGGTGGAGATTTGGAACGATGTATTCATGCAGTACCGGAAGACGGAGCAGGGGACATTCGAGCCGCTCGCGCAGAAGAATGTGGATACAGGGATGGGCCTCGAGCGCACGGTCGCGGTCGTGAACGGGAAGGATATGTTCCTCATCGATACGATGGCACCGCTCATCCGGAAGGTTGAGGAGCTTTCCGGGAAAAAATACATTTTTGAAAAAGGCGATCTTGGCTATGATGAAATGCCTTCATGCTGGACAGAGACTATGCGTTCAATGAGGGTTATTGTTGACCATATCCGTTCCGCCGTTTTTATCTTGGGCGACGAGCGCGGTGTCACGCCATCGAATGTCGGGCAGGGCTACGTTTTGCGGCGGCTCATCCGTCGCGCGGTGCGGTACGGAAAGATGCTCGGCATCACATCGGCGTTCACTGCAGCGGTGGGCGAGGAGGTTGTCCGTGCGTTCGGTACCGAGTACCCGGAACTCTCGAAGAATATACAGACCATCACGACCGAGCTGACCGCAGAGGAGGAGAAGTTCGCGGTCGCGCTCGAGAAAGGACTTCGGGAATTCTCGCGTCTCACAAGCGTTGATGGGAAGGTCGCATTCGATCTCTACCAATCGTACGGATTCCCACTTGAACTCACGGAGGAGCTTTCGCGTGAGCGGGGATTTACGGTCGACCCAGCGGTCTTCGCTGCCGAGTTCAAGAAGCACCAGGAGCTCTCACGGACCGCATCTGCGGGTCAGTTCAAGGGCGGTCTTGCGGACAGCTCCGAGGAGGTAACAAAACTCCACACGGCGACCCACCTCCTGCACCAGGCGCTCATCGATGTGGTGGGTGGTACCATCGACCAGAAGGGCTCGAACATCACCGCGGAGCGGCTGCGGTTCGATTTCGCGTGCCCGCGGAAGGTGACAGCGGAGGAGCTCCAGCGGGTCGAGGCGCTCGTGAACAACAAGGTAGCGGCGGATTTGCCGGTCACATTCGAGATGCTCACGGTCGCCGAAGCGAAGGAACGCGGTGCGCTCGGTGTGTTCGAAGAGAAGTACGAAACGCTCGGCGGGAAGGTGAAGGTCTACTCGGTGGGGGATTACTCGAAGGAGATATGCGGCGGACCCCACGTGGAGCACACTGGCGTCATTGGGAAGTTCAAGATCTTGAAGGAGGAAGCGTCATCCGCAGGTGTCCGGCGCATCAAGGCAGTCGTCGGAAAATAAGAATCCCGCTCCTCGGCTAATTCGTGCGAATTAGCCGAGGGGGGGGAAGGGGCGAGGGGAGGGATGGGAAGAGTGTGGATAATTGACAAAGCCACATGTTCTGTGCTATAATGAAACCAGCGTACGAGCTGGTTTTTAACAACATCCACCTATGCGGAGGTTGTATGAGCTACCGAAGAATCGTTCGGAAGAATGAATTACCATCCGTGCCCGATACTGACCTGCCGATCGCGGTAGCAGTTATCGATGAACGCATCGGTCGTTCAGCAATCCCGATGGAGATCGATTGGCCTGAGAAGTCTTTTGAGATCGATGCCGAAGAAATGCGTCACGCGAGTGAGCTCCGGCGTCGCGAACGCTGCGGAACCGCTTTCGTCCCGATCGAGGACGTACCCGACCCGGATTCGCTCATTGCCATCGAGGATCAGTGGGAGGTCCGCGAGCAGGAGGACGAGGAGGAGTGCGAACTGTTCATCCGGAACCTCAGGGATTTGACGACAGGGACCGTCCGGTGCCTTCCGAAGGGGATTCGCAAGATCATCGGGCAGTTCTCGCTCCCGTCGAACAAGTGGGAGAGGCTCTCGTCGGTGGAGAAGCGCCAGCGCAAGCGGGCCATCCAACGCTCGATCGAGCGATTTTACCTCAAGCAGGGACATAGCTGAGAGTTGCACCCCCATCCAGAACATCGGATGGGGATTTTTTTCGAAATTGACAAACCCTACGGGCGACGTACACTCAATCCCAGTTCACCGCCAATCGGAACATCCACTACTCGGAGGGAGTATATGTACGTGAATTCGTCGATGCTCACGTCGATCGTACTTACCGTGCGGGCGCAGGCTCGCATGTGTGAGAGAGCCTTTCGCGTGGCGCAGCACCCGCACCTTCCGCGCGCTCCGCGAAATATGCCGGTCCGCAAGGAGGCCGCTTTCCCTGTGGCTGCTACGCTCCAACGACGTATTCTTCCCGACAAACACCCACCGCGGCGCCCCGGTTCCGAACCGGACGTGCGGTAGAAAGGAGACCTATGAAGATCACAGAGTCGTCGGAATGCAAGAAGGCACGTAAGGATATGGAGGTCCTATTCAGCGACCGAATGTCCCACGATGCACAGGAGGCTGCAAAGACGAGTGCGATGGCACATATGGTTGATGATTCGACCACGAAACGCAAGGTTCTCTGTCCGTCGTGCTGGGATGAGTACATGAAAGCCGAGCGTCGGTACCACGCTTCGATGTAACAAGAGACCAAACCTCAACGGGAACGTTGAGGTTTCTTTTTTTACCCGCCATACTGAATGCATGGTACGAAAAGAAATAATAGCGTGTGTGAAAAGTAGCGGTATCGGCGTGCTTCCGACCGATACGATATACGGCGTCGTCGGGTCAGCGCTCAAGCCGATGGCAGTCGAGCGTCTCTACACGGTTCGTGGACGCCAGCCGAAGAAACCGTTCATCGTGCTCATTGCGTCGGTCGCGGACCTCGCGTTGTTCGGCGTACACCCCGCCACACGAACACGCGCCCTCCTCTCGAAGCTCTGGCCGGGTCCCGTGAGCGTCATCCTCTCGTGTCCCGGGAAGAAATTCGCATACCTTCACCGCGGGACAGGCACGATCGCGTTCCGCGTTCCAGGGTCACCGAAACTTCGGGCATTCCTTAAAAAGACCGGTCCGCTCGCGGCTCCCTCGGCGAACATCGCCGGGAAGCCGCCCGCAACGACCGCACGCGAAGCGTACACGTACTTCAAGGGAACCGTCGATTTCTACATCGATGGAGGCGAGCACGCCGGTGCCCCTTCGTCGCTCATCGAGGTGAAGCGGTAAAACGAGACCGTTTGCGGTATAATCATTGCAATGGCAGGCATCGAGACCATCGATAAGGACGTCGTCTACTTCGGGCGCGTCAATTTTCGCAATTCGAACCGACTCTTCGGGGTGAAACGGCGCGATCGGCGCCAGCATATGTACGTCATCGGAAAGTCGGGTACCGGTAAGACGACGCTTCTGCACAACATGATGGTGCAGGATATCGCGAATGGGGAGGGGATGTGCGTCGTGGACCCGCACGGCGAGCTCGTGGAATCGCTGCTCTCGAAGATACCCGCCGAACGGCTGAAGGACGTTATCTACTTCAATCCTGCGGACGCCGACTACAACATCGGTTTCAATGTGCTCGAGCTCCCAGACCCGAAGTACAAGCACCTCGTCGCCTCGGGTCTCATGGGTATTTTCACGAAGATATGGTCCGGCGTCTGGTCGGCTCGTATGGAATACATCATGAACAACTGTATTCTCGCGCTCCTCGACACGCCCGGCTCCACGCTCCTCGGTATCACCCGTATCCTTGTCGACAAATCCTACCGGCAGAAGATCATCGCGAACGTGAAGGACCCGGTCGTGAAGTCGTTCTGGGTCAACGAGTTCGAGGAGTGGAAGGACCAGTTCAGGAACGAGGCAATCGCCCCTATTCAGAACAAGGTGGGTCAATTCCTCTCGACGGCGCTCGTCCGCAATATCGTCGGCCAATCGAAGAGCACCATCGACATCTTCGACATCATGAACACGGGGAAGATATTCCTTGTGAACGTCTCGAAGGGTCGTATCGGCGAGGATAACTCCGCGCTCCTCGGTGCCATGCTCATCACGAAGATACAGCTCTCCGCGATGGAGCGCGTCCGTATCCCGGAAGAGGAACGTATCGACTTCTTCCTCTACGTCGACGAGTTCCAGAATTTTGCGACCGAATCGTTCGCGAACATCCTCTCCGAAGCCCGAAAGTATCGCCTCGACCTTACGCTCGCGCATCAGTACGTTGGTCAGCTCGTCACGGAGAATTCGACGAAGGTGCGTGATGCCGTTTTCGGTAACGTCGGAACGATGATCGTCTTCCGTGTGGGAGCCGCGGACGCCGAGTTCCTTGAGAATGAGTTCGACCCCGAGTTCACACCACAGGATCTCGTCGGGCTCCCGAACGCGAACATCTACCTGAAGCTTATGGTGAATGGGGTCACGTCGCGCCCATTTTCCGCGGCCACACTTCCGCCGTTCCAGGTAGCGACATCGGAGGCGATCGTTCAGCACGTCATTGAAGCTACGCGAAAGCAGTATGCCCGTCCGCGGACGGCCGTTGAACAGGAGATCAATGAGTGGACGGGTATGGCGACAATGGGAGGCGGGGAGAGCGGCATGGAATCAGGGAAATTCCAAGCTATCTGCTCGTCGTGCGGTAAGGCGACCACGGTCCCGTTCGAGCCGGTCCCCGGGCGTCCGGTCTACTGCCTCGACTGTCTCACGAAGATCAAAGCGGGAACGATGCAGCCAGTGCGCGTGCCGAACTTCTATCGCGACACGACGCCGGCTGGTTCATTCGACCAGACGGGTCGGAGGCCGGAGCCCGGTTCGCAGAAAGGATACGGCGCGGACCTTGCGAACATCGGTATCGAGTTCGGTGCCGAGGGTGGTGGGGAAGCGCCGGCGGTGCGGCCTCAACCGGTCCCTGCGCCTCATGCAGATGCAGCACACCCAGTTCCAACCCCTACTCATTCGCCGGTCCCTCCACCGCGTCCTGTGCCATCATTCACGCCCCCGCCACGTCCGCAGGGAGTAACGCCGCACAACGTGCCCTCGGTTCCTCATGTGAGCACGCCGCCGCAACCCGGGCCGTCGCTCCCGCCGCGTCCGCCGAGCATCGAACCGCGCCGAGAAGCGCCACCTCGCCCTCCAGAGGTGCCACGCGCCCACGTAGAACCGCGGCCGGAACGCCGACAGTCCATCCTTCAGAACGAGATGCCGTATCTCACGAAAGAAGAGAGGACCGACCACGAATTGCGACTCTCGGAACTCACGCCGAGCGACGGGCACGCAGCGAAAACGAGACAGCCGGGGAACTCGGGTACCGAACCGACCATCGACGACCTACGGAAGTCCCTCGCCGATGCGCTCAAGGAATTCTCGAAATAAAAACCCGCCGTTCCCGGCGGGTTTTTTCCTGTTCTCTCTTTCTTACTCCTGCGCCTTGCTCACTCGCTCGACATAATCTCCGGTCGTCGTACTGATCCGAACAACGTCGCCCTCGTTGATGAAGAGGGGAACGTTCGCTGTCACGCCCGTTTCGAGCGTTGCGACCTTCGTGCCTCCCTGCGCCGTATTACCCTTCACGCCCGGCGGTGTTTCCGTCACCTTCAATTCGACCTTCACCGGAAGCTCTACCTTGATAATCTTCTCGCCGAACTTGAACGCAGTGACCTCGGTGTTCGGTTTCAGGTATTTCCCGGCGTTCCCGAGTATCTCATCGTTCATAAAGAAGCGATTCTTCGGGTTACCAACCTCATTGAACCAGAACTCACCTTTCGAGTGGTAGATGAAGTTCACCTTCTGGCGGTCGATCTCGACCTCATAGAATGATTCGTTCTGATGAGCGGCGTAATCCTGTACCTTCCCGGAGAGGAGGTTCTTTATCTTCAGCTGTGCGACCGGTTTCCGCTGTTGCATGCGGATGAACGCGTACTCCATGACCTCGTAGGGGTCCGGGTCCTCGTTCTTTGTGAATATCGTGCCGATCTTCAGTTCGTTGTAATCGAGCATCGGGGCTATTGTAACTGGATGATAAGAACTTTTCAAGTAATAAAAACCACCCAAGCGGGTGGTAATGGCTGTGTTGTTTCAGCCGAAAAGCACAATAACTATCGTGGCGAACCCCGCACCAACACTGACCTCTTTCAGGAGCATTATTGTGATGCTCTCCGGCTGATTTGTGATCATCGCGATCGCGGTGATCACAAGATAGACGGCCCACATGCAGATGAGAAGCTTGTATTTCGCTGCCATCGGATTCTTGGGCGTCTTCTTTTCGGATGCTTCCGACATAGCGTGTCCTTTCGATTGTGTTTGGGAACTATGATTCTTATACTCTATGGTAATGCCCACGTCAACGAAGCCACTCTTCTCAGGCGCAAAAAAGGTGCACTGCATCGGTATCGGCGGTATCGGCGTATCGGCGCTCGCGCGCATGCTCACACAGAGCGGTGTTGCTGTGACTGGCTCCGATTCGCACGCCTCCCCCATCACGGATGCGCTGAAAAAGGAGGGAATCCAGGTCACTATCGGTCACCACGCGGGGAGCGTGACCTCGGGTACCGACCTTATTATCTATACGAAAGCCATCGGTGTGCGTGACCCGGAACTCGTTCATGCGAAAAAGCTCGGGATCCCGTGCTTCACGTACGCGGAAGCGCTCGGTGAGGTATCGCGGTCACGGTACACCATCGCAGTCTCCGGCGCACATGGGAAGACGACCACGACCGCGATGATAGGCCGCGTGCTTCGTGCGGCGCGACTCGATCCAACCATCATTGTGGGGGGAGTGATGGCGGACGTTCACTCGAACTTTGTTGCGGGGAACGGAACGTACCTCGTCGCGGAGGCATGCGAGTACAAGCGCTCGTTCCTCGATCTTCATCCCCGCATCATCGTCATTACGAATATCGACAACGACCACCTCGATTACTATAAGGACCTCGCGGACATCCAGAGCGCATTCCGGGAGTTCGCCCAGAAACTGGGGAAGGACGACGTGCTCGTGTGCGACCCCGCGGCTCGCAATCTCACGCCAGTCCTCCGGGGTGTGCAGTGCCGCGTTGTCGATTACACTGACGAACCGATACTTAAGCTCTCCGTTATCGGTCGGCATAACATCATGAACGCGCAGGCGGCGCTCGCTGTTGCGCGGGTGCTCGGTATCGCTCCCGCGGTTGCCGGCCACGCCCTTTCGACGTTCCGCGGCGTGGGGCGGCGATTCGAATACAAAGGACTTGTTCGTGGTGTCCGATTCTACGACGACTACGCGCACCACCCAACGGAAGTTCGTGCTGCGCTTCGCGCTGCTCGGGAGCACTTCGGAAAACGGAAGCGTATCTGGGTCGTTTTCCAGCCGCATCTCTACTCACGAACGAAGCTTCTCATGAACGAGTTCGCGCGAGCGTTCGACGACGCGACGCACGTTCTGCTCGCCGATATCTATGCCGCGCGCGAGAAGGACGACGGTACGGTGCACGCGCGTGACCTTGCGCTCCGCATCGCAACACGCACGCCGGCCACCTACCTCGGAACATTCGAGACCATCGCCGGCTTTCTGTTGCTGAATGTCGAACGCGGCGATGTGGTCATCACGATGGGAGCGGGGGAGGCGTACTGCGTGTTCGATATCCTACGTAAAAAAATAACCCACTGAACGTGGGTTATGTATGATGCTCGGGATGGCGTAACTTCCCGACAAGAATGTCGCAGAGCCAGAAGAACTCCCAAAAGAACAGGACGATGACCCCGAATCCGCATGCCGGATCGTCGTTGTTGTGAAGAATTTCCGGATGCCGCCTCGAGATGAACCAGCTCCCGAAGAGTACCTGAATAAAAGCGAGGACGCAGACCGTTTCAGTGCCCATATACACCTCTTTTTGACAGGGATGCCTTGGTGAATACCTTCTATCGTTGTACGGCGAAAGGTATAGGAAGTCAAATAAAAGCTCCGCGTTGTTGCGCGGAGCCGTTCCTTTTGTGTTCCTAGGACATGAACACGTATTTCCCTCTCCTCTTGTACAACCAGATAATGAAACGAGTGAGTCCGCCACCGAACGTGAAGTAGCACGTCCAGACGATGAGCATGCAGACAGCATGGAGAACGAAGATTATCGGACCGAGCACGATAGCAAAGAAGATTGCGACCGACTCGGTCTTCTCGTTTTCTTTGATCTCAGTCATCGCCTTCAATGTTTCTGCTGCTCGCGTGCTCTCCCAAGCAACCGGCCCCAAGCGGAGCCTTTCAAGTATATTGTGGAGCACGAGATTCTTGATGGCGATCTCCTTTGAGAGCCACCCCAAGTTCGTATAGACTACAGCAACGAGAACAACCAGCAGAATGGTGGTAGTTTCCATCGTGATCTCCTGAGCGGTATGATAGAGGAAACCCATTAAATAAGCTTTTTCCATTATACTACCTATATCTAATTATGTCAATTATCCGAAAAAAGGTGTTCGTCGGTATGTCCGGGGGAGTGGATTCCTCCGTTGCCGCACTACTCCTCAAAGAGCAGGGCTTTGATGTGACCGGCGTTTTCATGCGCTGCTACAACCTCGATGGGTGTGCCGAGCGCGACGCCGAGGACGCACGAAGGGTCGCGAACGCGCTCGGTATCCCGTTCTACACGTTCGATTTCGAGAAGGAGTACAAGGCGAAGGTGGTCGAGTACATGATCGCCGGGTACAAGAGCGGCATCACACCGAACCCTGATGTGATGTGTAATCGCGAGATAAAGTTCGGGCTCTTCCTCGCGAAGGCGCTCGAAATGGGAGCGGAGTACGTTGCAACGGGGCACTATGTCCGTCGTGAATCGCGTATCGTGAATCGCGTATCGAAGGATCGGAAAGTGAACGATGCTGATATGCGATACGCGCTATGCGCTGCGCGCGATGCGAACAAGGACCAGTCATACTTTCTATGGACACTCACGCAAAAGGAACTCGCGCACTGCCTCTTCCCGGTCGGTGACCTCTTAAAGCCGGAGGTACGCGACATCGCACGGAAGGCGGGTCTCCCGACGGCGGAGAAGAAGGATTCGCAGGGTATCTGTTTCATCGGGGACGTGAACGTCTTCGATTTCCTTGCGCAGCACATCAAGGAGAAGCCGGGCGATATCGTGAACACGGATGGAAAGAAGGTGGGGGAGCACCGCGGGGTCTGGTTCTACACGATCGGGCAGCGGCACGGACTCGATATCGGGGAGTCCGGGAAGATGTTGAAGCGCCATGGCGACCACGCAACGACGCCGTTCTATGTTGCCGCGAAAGACGTGCAGAAGAACATGCTCGTTGTCGCGGAAGGGGACGAGAACCAGGCACTTTTCCGGAAAGAGGTCACCCTTTCGGATGTGAGTTTTATTGATCCAACGATATGTGATACGCGATGTGCGATACGCGTACGCGCCCGGGTACGGTATCGGCAGCCACTCGCAGAGGCAGTACTCGAACCGAGCACCGGTAATACCTCGACATGGAAGCTCATATTCGAGAAGCCGCAAAAATTCGTGGCACCTGGCCAATCGGCGGTGTTTTATCGCGCAAGCGATAACCCTGAGCCCGTCGAAGGGTTACCTACTGAACTTGAGATGCTTGGCGGCGGTATTATCGCCGAATATTGACATAGTTCCGTTGTGGATGTATAATGTTTTCAGTATCAATAATCGGAGGAATACCCATTGGGTCTCATAAAGAAACTCGCGAAAAAGAGCGATCCCGAACTTCTTGCTCTCTTCTTCGAACGCGGCGGTTGGATCACGAGCGACGGGTTCGTGCCCCGCGGTGAAAAGGAGGCGCAGGTTGCGCTCATGCACCTCGGTGCGAGTACCGAGGGACGCAAGCTCCTCGCGGACATACAGGAAAAGCTCAAGGCCGGAAAGATCTCAAAGCGAGGTGTTCCGAAGCCGCCGATAGACAGGGGTATCCCGGAATAACGGGAGCGCCTCGATGTAAGGTTCCCTGAAAGCATAGAGAAGTACACGCAGCCCTTCGGGGCTGCTTTTTTTATCCATTGCAAAGGAATGCGAGAGTGGGAGAATGGAGGAAATGGCCCCGCATAACGCTTTCTTTTTGGGAGCGTTCGCATTCCTCCTCGGGGTACTCCTCTCGAGCGCTGGTCTCACGTACCAGGTCCTCGTTATATTCGGGATCAGTGAAGCGCTCTGTGGTATCGGGTGGTCCGTGTACCACCGCGTGCCGGTGCTCTCGCGTATCGGGACCCGGGCGGCGTTCGGTGTTCTTGCTGCGCTCTTCATCCTCATTCCGCTCGGTTCGCTCGTGTACCGCGCTGACGATGCGCGGTTTCGTGATGCCGTGATCCCGATCGGCACATCAACGCGCTTTACCGGCGTCGTCGTGAATGACCCCGTTCTCTCCGGCGGATCGCAGCGTGTCACGCTCGAGCTTGAAGCGCCCTTGCGTGGGCGGATCCTCGTTACGTGCGCACCCTACCCCGTGTTCGCATATGGCGAGCGGCTGACCGGCGATGGGGTCATTGAGCGCCCGGAACCGGCGGGGTACGCCGCGTACCTCGCGAAAGAGCGGATATCGGGTACCGTCGGGTTCCCGCTCGTCGAACGTATAGGGAGCGGTGCCGGTTCATCTCTTCGCGCATTCCTTTTCTCGGTGAAGCACGCGGTTACGAACGCATTCGGACGTTTCCTTCCGGCGCCGCACGCCGCATTCATGGGCGGGCTCACGGTCGGCGAACGTGGCGAGTTCACACCCGAATTCAAAGATGCACTGCAGAGATCAGGGACAACGCACCTTGTCGCGCTCTCCGGTTACAACATCTCGATCGTCGTATGGGTGGCCATGGGATTCTTCCTTTCATTCCTTGGACGACGATGGTCGTTCGCTCTCGCGACGCTTGTTGTCGTTGGATTCGTCCTCATGACGGGCGCCGAGGCGTCCGTGGTCCGGGCCGCTATCATGGGAATCCTTGCTCTGGTCGCACGCGAAGCTGGGCGTTCGTTCGATGTTCGGAACGCCATTGCGTTCGCGGGGGTGCTCATGATCCTCGCGAATCCCAAGGTCCTTCTCTTTGATGTTGGATTCCAGCTCTCGTTCCTTGCGCTCCTCGGCATCGTGTATCTCACTCCGGCGTTCCGATCGGTGTTCCGCTCAGCGCCGGGCGGGGGGTTCCTTATGTGGCGGGAGAACCTCCTGACGACCGTTGCTGCTCAGTGCGCGGTCATGCCGCTCCTCATCGTGCAATTCGGTGGGTTTTCGCTCACCTCCATAGTCGCGAATATACTCGTCCTTTCCGCTGTTCCGCTCACGATGGGTATCGGGTTCGTGTTGGCCGCTGCATCATTCCTTTCGTACTACCTTGCGCTCTTCGTTGGGTGGGTTGCATGGGTCCTTCTGGCGTACGAAATGTCCGTCATCGAGTTCTTTGCGCGCGCATCGATCCCGCTCACGCCAATGGTCGGGTTGCTCGGTATCGCTCTATACTACACAGGACTCATCGTGTTCGTCGTCTATGCACAAAGAAAAGAACACTCCAGGAAATAGGTTCGGGAAGCACCGGAACGCTGCGCTCGTGCTTCTCGCTGCACTCGTGATACTCGATATCGTCGTGTGGTCGCAGATCGCGGTCCATATCCGCGACCGGTCACTTCTCCGTATGTACTTCCTTGATGTCGGGCAGGGGGATAGCGAGCTCGTTGTTCTTCCCGGTGGAGCGACGATGCTCATTGATGGCGGACCACCGAACGGTCGGGTGCTCTCGGCGCTCGCAGAAGCACTTCCGCCATTCGATCGGTCCATCGATCTCATTGTGCTCTCGCATCCGCAGACCGACCATTTCGGCGGGCTCATCGAGGTCGTGCGGCGATTCCGTATCGGCGCGTTCATCTCAACGGGTGTGACGAACACGGTGCCGGGGTATGCCGACCTCGTACGAGCGCTCGATGAGCGCGGAGTCCCACGTATCGTACTCGCGGCGGGGGATACGATCCGGTACGGCGACTCACGCGGCGACGTTCTCTCACCAACGCCTGCGTTCCTTTCCGCGACGGACGTGAACGAAACAACGCTCGTTCTCCGCATTTCGGGGAACGATGTCGCGTCGCTCTTCACCGGGGACGCCGACGCGGACGTTGAGCGCGAACTTGCGCGGACCGCAGGGAGTATCGATGTTCTGAAAGTTTCGCACCATGGATCGAAGTTCTCGTCGACCAAGGAGTTCCTCGATGCTATCCATCCGGAGATCGCGGTCATCGAGGTCGGGAAGAACAGTTATGGTCATCCAACAGCGCAGGCGCTCGGTCGGCTCGCGGATGTCGGTGCTCGCATTTTCCGTACCGACCAGCAGGGGACCATCGAGATCATTGCGGATGGGGGTGAGCTGTGGGTTTTTGCGAAATAGAAAATGGAGTGGTACGATAGGAGCATTATGGCTCGCACACTAGTGAAGGACATTGCCTCGCACGAGGGGAAAGAGGTCGAGCTTATGGGGTGGGTGGACACTCGCCGCGACCACGGGAAGCTCATCTTCATCGATCTGCGTGACCGGACCGGTATGGCGCAGGTCGTCTTCCTTCCGTCGAACAAAGAGGTACACGAACGTGCCGGAGCGCTCCGTTCGGAGTGGGTTATCTCGCTGAAGGGGGTGGTCCAGCGCCGCCCGAAGGGCATGGAGAATCCGAAGGCGGTGAATGGTGAATTCGAGATACCCGTTTCCGAATTCGTGGTCTTGAACGAAGCGAAAACGCCGCCGTTCGACATCGCGACCGATGGACTCGATGTGAACGAGGAGGTGCGCATGAAGTACCGGTACATCGACCTCCGCCGTGCACGACTCCAGAAGAACCTCCGAAAACGCGCGGCTATTTTCAAGCTCATCCGTGATTTCCTTTCTGCTCTCGATTTCGTCGAAGTGGAGACGCCGAACCTCTCGAACCCGACCCCCGAGGGTGCGCGGGACTACCTCGTGCCGGCGCGCGTTCACCCCGGGAAGTTCTACGCGCTCCCGCAGGCGCCCCAGCAGTACAAGCAGCTCCTCATGGTGGCAGGTGTTGAACGGTATTTCCAACTCGCGCGGTGCTTCCGCGACGAGGATACGCGTGGCGACCGGCAGCCGGAGTTCACGCAACTCGACCTCGAGATGAGTTTCGCCGAACGTGAGGATGTGATGCGAGTGAACGAAGAACTCCTCGTGAAGCTCGTAACGGAGCTCTACCCCGAGAAACGCATCCAGGAAGTCCCATTCCCGCGCCTCTCGTACGCCGAGGCGATGGCGCACTACCACACGGACCGTCCCGACCTTCGGAAGGACACGAGCGATCCGAATCTCCTGGCGTTCTGTTGGGTCATCGACTTCCCGTTCTTCGAGAAGACTGATGGTGGTGGGTGGACATTCACACATAACCCGTTCTCCGCTCCGAAGCCGGAGTGCATGGAAGACCTCCTCGCGAAACGGAATATCCCGGAGATACTCACGAACCAGTACGATATCGTGCTGAATGGGTGGGAGATCGGTGGTGGGAGCATTCGGAACCATCGCTCGGAGGCACTGCGCGCCGCGCTCTCCATCATGGGATACGAAGGTGAGCGGGTTGAACGGAACTTCGGTCACATGCTCGAGGCATTCGATTTCGGTGCGCCACCGCACGGCGGTATTGCGTGGGGAATGGACCGGGTGGTGATGATACTCGAGGGTGAACCGAACATCAGAGAGGTCATCGCGTTCCCGAAGACGGGCGACGGACGTGATTGTATGATGGGCGCGCCCTCGGAAGCATCACCGGAACAGCTCCACGAATTGAGTATCAGCGTCGAGACAGGGGAGGATAAAAAATAAAAACATGACCACACAGAAACATCCGAAAGAAGAGATCACATTCGTGATGGTAAAACCGGACGGCGTTCGGAAGGGGCTCGTTGGCGAGATCATCCGGCGTATCGAGCAGCGTGACCTGAAGCTCGTCGCGCTTGAGATGTTCAAACCAACACGCGAACAGATACACGATCACTACCCAAAGGATGATGCGTGGATCACGCGGCTGGGGGGAAAGACACTCGCAACGTACGAGAAGTACGGGTACGATCCCGTTGAAGAACTCGGCACGAAGGACCCCCAGGAGATCGGGAAGCAGGTGCGCGAATGGCTCGTGGACTACATGACATCTGCACCACTCGTCCGGATGGTGATACAAGGAGTTCATGCCGTTGATATGGTACGGAAGATCGCCGGTGTTACGTTGCCGGTACTTGCGGACATGGGAACGGTTCGAGGGGACTTTTCGGTTGATTCGCCGGCTCTTGCGAACAAGGAGAAGCGGGCAGTGATGAACCTTATGCACGCATCAGAAACACCGGAAGAGGCAGCGCACGAGATCGAGCACTGGTTCGGAAAGGACTTCAAAAAGTTCGACTACAAGCGTTTTGGCGTTGATGAGTAGTATGTCTGATGCGCCTCCCACCGCTACGCAGAACAAGCCGGATCCACGGCTCCACATCATTACCGTTACCGGTATCATTGAGCGTGCAGGAAAGTACCTGATCCTCAAACGTTCGGAACGGGAGATAGCATACCCGGGATTCTGGACTGTTCCTGGTGGAAAACTCGTGCGGCATGAGTATGAGCATTTACCGCGGACCGAAGGGACAGAGGCATGGTACGACATTGTCGCACGCACGCTCGAAAAGGAGATAGAAGAGGAGGCCGGACTCGGGGTCAGGGATATTACCTACCTTACCGACATGACGTTCCTTCGTCCCGACAACATTCCCGTGCTCGTACTTTCGTATTGGTGCCGACACGAGAAAGGCGAGGTCATTTGTGGAAAGGATATCGTGGACCATGCGTGGATCACACCCGAGGAAGGGGTGCAATACAAGATCATTCCGGGGATCCTCGAGGAGATAAAGCGAGTACACCGGATCGTGGAGAGAAAGAACTAGCCTCCCTATTCCCGAAGCCCCCCAAAAGAGGGGGTTTTGCATGCTGGTGTTCCGAAACGATGAATTTTTACCGAGCAACGAATCGGCGGACGTTTCGTTACACGGCCGTCAATTTTTTGCGCGTACGTCAAGGGGTTTATCCACTCTATGCGACTCGTTTCGCGGTGGTACACTGAAAGTAGATCCCGCATCTTAGATTCGGATCAAGTAGATTTCAACGAGGGACCCCGACATAACGCGACCCAACAGAGAATTCTTTTTTACGAATGAAATTTTCTTACGGACCGCGGTGAGGGAACCCACTTATCTCAATTCCCGAATCATCTAAGGCGGGATTTTTGTACCCAAACGATCCACGGAGCCGAATGGCTCCGTTTTCCGTTATCGCAGCCTCAGAATGAAATCGGCGAACGCGCTTCCCGAATTCCGCGCATCCTCATCGCCATTGAATGTGAGTCCGTGTTGCCGTCGCACCTCTTTGTCCGCGGCTGTTGCGTACTCGTGTGCCGGGTCGTACGCAATACCGCGCGCCATGAGCCTGCATTCGACCGCTTCGTGGATGAGGTGGTAGGGGAGTTCTTTGGGGTCCATCTTCGAATCGAGCCAGATCTCTCCCTTCGGAACGTACGGGTACACTTCCGTGTGCCCACCGATGATGAAGAGCGGGTCGATGGTCGTGCGAATGACGCTGCCGTTGAGTTCGCGGACGAGAAATCCGTACTTCCGATACTTTTTCTCTGTGAATGTATCGAGCGGTGGGCGCGGCTTCGTACAGAATCTTTTTCTGAGGAGTGCCCGCGCGCGACGTGGCTCGATACCACTCCGGTCGAGCGAGATCTCTGCGGCGTCGACTGCGAGAAGGAACGCGGTCTCATCTTTCAGTCGCCGATCTATCCACACCTCTCCCTCCGGGATGTACCACGTTGGCGCGAACCCTTCGGTCGCACGCCAGTTTATCGTCCCGAAATCGATATCGCGCGTCTGGCGGACCTTGAACCCATCAACGTACACGATTCGCATCTTCTTTTCTTTTTTCATGTTTGTGTATCTGCGGAGCGTCGGTTGCATCTCAATCATACCAAGCGTACTGGTGCGCTACAAACGCGCTCATAACAAAAAACCGCGATAGTGACGCGGTTCATTCCGATACGTCCCACGCTAGTTCCCGGCCTGGTGTGGATGGTCCTTTGAGTCTTTCACGTCCCACCGGACCGTGATGATAGTTCCAATGAACGCACCGAGGGCTGCCGGAATAAGGTATGCGGCGTTATCCACGTATTCCGTTACAGCGAATCCGCCGAGAAGGACGATAAGGAGACTGAACGTCGCCGCCGAGAACGCATGACCGGAGCTTGCCCGGCGGATATAGAGTGCCCACAGGATGTCGCTCACGAGCGTCGCGAGAAAAACGAGGACGAATATGCCGCGCTCCATTCCCGAAAAATCGAAGGTCATATGGTTTATATTACAATACATTGAAGCATTGTCAAGTTTGACGTGGCGCGGTGGCGTGCTAAGAATAGGGTGCTATGGAACCCCAGAAATCCCTCATCCGCCCTCCGCGGCTCAAAGCAGGCGACGTTGTCGGGGTCATCTCGCCCTCGACTGCCGTCACGTCCCGAAAAGAACTCACGCGCGGCATGCGCGTGCTTGAATCGCTCGGGTTAAAGCCGAAACTCGGACCCCGGGCACTCGAAGTGAGCGGCAACTACCTCGCGGGAACCCGAGAAGACCGGCTCCGGGACCTCCATGCGATGTTTCTGGACGATGAGGTAAAGGGTATTTTCTGCACGAGTGGGGGATACGCCTCGATCCAGCTCCTTCCTGATATTGATTGGGAGGTCATCGAGAAGCACCCGAAGGTGTTCGTTGGGTACTCCGATATCACCGCGCTCCTCACCGCGATAGGCGAGAAGGCAGGAATGATAACGTTCCACGGACCTATGGTAGGCGGGCTCACGCACGAAACGAAAGGGGGCAAATTCACACTGAAGAGCTTCAAGGAGACCCTTATGAAAGGGGAGACGGGCAAGCTCTCAGGATTCACGGAGTGGACGGTGCTCCGCCCGGGGCGAGCAGAGGGTATGCTCGTCGGGGGGAACTTCAATACGATGCTCTCCCTCATGGGAACGACGTACGAGCCGAAGTGGGACGGGAAGATACTTTTCTGGGAGGAGGTCGGGGAGACCATCGAGGGACTCGACAACTACCTTTGGCGCCTCCGGATCGGAAAGGTATTCAAGAAGCTCGAAGGCATGGTGGTCGGGAAGATAACATCCCTCCAGTCCATTGAGGATGACGCAGAAACGTGGTCGAATATCGAGAAAGCACCGACCGTCGAAAGTGTCATTTTGAGAGCGACCGAAGGGTTCAATTTCCCTATCCTGTACGGAGTTGATTTCGGGCACGACGTGCCGAGTATGACGCTCCCCGTTGGCGCAAAGGCCCTACTCGACTGTCCGGCAACAGGCCGCATCGGCAAGCTCTCGATAACCGAAAAGTATCTTTCTGAATAAGCCGGATCCGACGTTCTCACACCCCCTTCCCGGGGGTGTTTTTGGGATCAGGGAGCCACTTGACACATAAACTCCCTATACTGTACAATAATCGGACATTAAGTCACAGAAACGAAGGTCTTCACCGGACCACGAAACCCCTGTTGATGGGCGTCGCTTGACGGTGGATATCATATTGTGCTACATTAGGTATCATGAAAAACATCGACCAATTCATTGAGAGCGCACTCGCTGATTTCACTCCGAACCAGCGCAAGGTCCTCACGTGCCGTTTCGGC
>Ga0172379_10003484_pt1 | contig 24987 bp, 17 predicted proteins | sample GrowelOW334metaG_FD_119756 | JGI IMG/M metagenome (GOLD analysis project Ga0172379, IMG submission 119756) | Groundwater microbial communities from an aquifer near a municipal landfill in Southern Ontario, Canada - Groundwater well OW334 metaG | ecosystem: Environmental > Aquatic > Deep...
GATCGCGTGACGCTCTTCAACCGCTACTTCCTCGGCGGCCCGCGCACCCTGCGCGGCTTCCGCTACTCGCACGTTGCACCGGTGGACTCTCTCGGCGAGCCCTTCGGCGGCAACACCTACTGGCTCGGCTCCGTGGAATACAACATTCCGATCGTGGACCGCCTGCGCTTTGCCCTGTTCTATGACATCGGCAATGTTTACAGAAGTTCGTTCAGCTTCGATGCGCGCAGCACGGCCGGTGAACGTCTCTATCAGGACAACGTCGGCGTCGGCTTCCGCATCAACATCCCGAACCTCGGCCCGCTGCGTCTCGACTACGGCATGCCGATCACGACGGACCTGCACCAGAACAAGAGCGGCCGGTTCAACTTCGATGTCGGCTTCACCCGCGACTTCTGAGCAGGACACGGAGATCAAGATCAGGAGCAAGATTACGATCAAGAAAATCGCCTCGCTTCCGGTCCGCGTCTCCCCCTGCCGCCCTTGATCTAAATCGTAATCTTAATCCTCTCCTCCCATGAAACGCTCCTTCGCCCTTCTCGCCCTTCTTCTGGCCCTCGTCTTCGCCCCGGGGGCGCAGGCCGCCGCCCCGGCCGCAGGCACCATCGCCGTCGTGGATCTCAAGAAGGTCTTCGACGGCTACTGGAAGACCAAGCAGGCCGACCTCAACCTCAAGGAAAAGGCCGGCGAGCTGGACAAGAAGCGCAAGGACATGGTCGCCGACTACCAGAAGGCCAATGACGAATACAAGAAGCTGATCGAGGGCGCGAGCGACTCCGCCGTGTCCGTCGAGGAGCGCGACCGGCGCAAAAAGTCCGCCGAGGTCAAGCTCCGGGAGCTCCAGGAAATCGAGTCCAGCATCGGCCAGTTTGACCGCAGCGCCCGCACCCAGCTGGGCGAGCAGCAGCGCAACATGCGGGACAAGATCGTCGCCGAAATCCGCGAGGTCGTGAACAAGAAGGCCCGGACCGTCGGCTATGCCGCGGTCATTGACAGCTCTGCCGAGAGCGCGGTGGGCACGCCCATCGTCCTCTTCAACCTCAGCCTCCCCGAATTCACCGAGGAGATCATTTCCCAGCTCAACGCCACCGCCCCGGCGGGCGCCCTGCAGACGCCCTCCACGCCGGCTCCAAAGCCGATCAATCCGAAGTGAGCGATCGCGGGGTCCGCGTCGCGCGGAGATTCCGTTGACGCGCCGTTTTCCTTGCCGCCACCATGGGCGCGCAATGGGCCACGCCCCCACCCACCGTCCGTCTGAAAAGGCCGCGCCGAAGCGCGTCGGCCCGCTGCTCGGCGCGCTGGGCTTCCTCTCCCGCAAGACCCCCTACTTTCGCGGCAAATGGCGCGTGACCGGGTTCATCTTCGAGCGGTGGCTGCTGCGCTCGCGCAAGCAGCAGGTGATCAGGCTTCCGCGCGGGATGCGCATCAACTGCAAGCTCTGGGACGAGGTGCAGAACGCCATCTGGTGGAACGGCCCGAATTACGAGCGCAAGGAGTCCCGGTTCATCCGCCGCTACCTCAAGCCCGGCATGGTCTTCTTCGACGTCGGCTCCAACGTCGGCTACTACACGCTCCTGGCCGCACCCATTGTCGGGAAGCACGGCAGGGTCCACGCCTTCGAGCCGGTCTCCGAGCAGCATGATGATTTGCGCGCCAACGTGGAGCGCAACCAGCTTCAGAACGTCGTCCCCGAACGCCTGATCATCACCGACCGTGCGGGCACCATGGAAATCAACCTCGGCTCCGAGGACAACGCCGGCACGGCCTCCGTGGACCTGGTCTATCGCGAGAGCCGTCCCACTGAATCCGTGAGTTGCACGACGCTGGACGAGTATCTCCGTGAACGGGGTGTGGCGCAGGTGGATGTGCTGAAGATCGATGTCGAGGGTCACGAGCCGTTTGTCCTTCGCGGCATGGCCGGGACCCTCCGCACGCTGCGCCCGCTCCTGCTTGTCGAGGTGCGCGGCGACATGCTCGAGGAGGTCGGCTCCAGCCGCGAGGCGCTGTTTGAGCAGATTGCCGCCCACGGCTATGTGCCCTACGCCCTCACGCGCGGCGGCTGGCCCAAGCCCATGGTCATCCCCGCCGACGGCAACCTCATCATCTTCAGCCCCGACGAAAAGCTGCACGAGAAGCACCGGCCCTTCGCGAAGCTGCGGCGGAAGAAGAAGACGGAGTAAGATTAGAGCCTGTCTGAAAATTGGGTGGGGTCCTGTTTTCAGGGAGAAGGCCGGATGGCGAGGCGTGACGAAGGAGAATATCCCTCGTGGATCTTCGACTGAGGAACAACGAAGCCAGACGGCCTTCTCCCTGAAAACCCTCCGGGCGGCGGGTCTTTTGCCGGTGGCCTGCGTTGGCTCGGACGTCACAGCCCGCTGCGGGGATGCTCCGTCGGCCAGTCCGGCTCGGACCTCCCCGACTTGGCCACCGCCAAAATCCCCCGCCGCAGGACCCCGCCCAATTTTCAGACAGGCTCTGAACGAATTCGACGAGCCCGCAGCCAGCCGGTCGGTCGCCGGGAAGGACGACCGGCAAACAAAAAGGCCGGCAGTTGCCCGCCGGCCTTCGCAAATGAAATCTCCCGCACCGGTCACTTGTATTTGCCGAGCTGCTTGAGCGTCTCGTCGAGGCAATACTTGACGTAGTAATCCGGCTTGTCGGGGTTCGCTTCCTTCTCCAGCGCGCCGAGGGCGACCTCGGCGGCGGCGCTGGTCTGGAAGAAGCTGCAGGCACGGATGGCTTCGAGGCGCACGCGCGGGTGGTCGTCCTTGGCCTGAGCTTCGAGCAGCTTGAGCGGCTCCTTCACGCGGTCGCGCCAATAGCAGAGGACGCGCGTGGCGGCGGCGCGGGCACGGTAGTCGGGCGAGCGGAGCACCTGCCTGAGGAGCGCTTCATCCACGACGTTGTTCCACTGATGGACCCAGAGGGCCTCCATCCGGTGGTGCTCATATTCCGGGTCCGTCTTGCTCAGGCCGGCGGCCCACTTCTTCGTGGCGGCGATGACCTTGGCGGAGTCGTGCTTGCTCAGCTCGATCTTGGCGCGGGTGCGGACGTCGTTTTCCGGCGTCTTGAGGGCTTCGAGCAGCTTCTCGACGGACTCGCCGTCAATCTTCACGGGCTTGAGCAGCGGACAGCCCTCGTAGGTGATGCGGTAGATGCGACCGTGGGTCTTGTCGCGGTTGGGGTCGCGGAGGTGATGCTGCATGTGGCCGATGAGCTCCTTGGCCCAGTCGCAGAAGTAGATCGAGCCGTCGGGGGCGACCGCCACGCAGGACGGGCGGAAGTTCGGGATCATCGCGTTGTCGCCGACGACGAGGCCGCCAAGTTTATCAACCTCTTTTCCGGCGGCGTCCTTGACCTTGGTGACGTCGAGCGTTTCGCCCTTCAGGCCGGCCCCGTCTTCCGTGACCTTCACGCGGAAGATGCCCTGGTAGCCGATGACGTTCGCATTGAGGAAATTTCCCTGGAAGTCCTCCGGAAAGTGGCGGCTGGAAATCATGCCGGTGCCGGCGCACGGGCGGAACGGGCGCTTCCAAAACTCGTTCATCTTGCCGTGCTTCGTCGGCTCGCTGATGAAGCCGCTGAAGGCCGGGGCGAAGTAGTTCGCGTTGCCGGTGGCGTCGGTGATGATGTCGTTGCCCCAGCGGTCGAAGACCTTGCCGTGCGGATTCGCGAAGCCGTAGGAGACGTAGCGCTCCAGCTTGTGGGTGAGCGGCTCCCAGCGGTAGATGCAGCCGTCGCTGTTGCGGACAGGGCCGAAAGCCGTTTCGAGCTGCGTGCGGTGGAAGACGCCGTCGCTGAGGAACGTGTCACCACCCGGCCCGTAAGCCATCGCGTTCGCCGTGTGGTGCGAGTCGGCGGAATCGAGGCCCATCATCACGCGCTCCTTCCAGTCGGCCTTGCCGTCGCCGTTGGTGTCGCGCGCGAACCACACGTCCGGGGCCTGCACCGCGAGCACGCCGTCCTTGTAAAACTGGAAACCGGTCGGGCAGTTCATGCCGTCGAGGAACGTCGTGACCTTCTTCGCCCTGCCGTCCGCGCCGAGGTCGAAGACCAGCAGCTTGTCGAACACCCTGTCCATCGGGCGCAGCTCGGGATAGCTCGGCCAGGCGGCCACCCACAAGCGGCCCTTGGTGTCGAAGCCCATCTGCACGGGGCTGGCCAGTTCCGGGAAGCGCACTTCATCGGCCACCAGCGTGACCTTGCAGCCCTTGGGCACGGTCAGGTGCTTGATGGTTTCCTCGCCGCTGAGGAAGGGCTTGATGTCGGGCTTGTTCGAGGAAGCGAGCAACCGCACGGGCGGCAGGTTGTCATCGGCAACCTTGAGGTCGCCGCCCTTCGCAACGGCCCAGACGCGCTTGTCACGGTTGGCGGTCTTCGCGTCGCGCTGCCTCATCTCACCCTGCATGGTCTGGTAGTTCGAAAGCAGCGGGGCCTCCGGTTCCTTCAGGTTCTGCTTGAAGCCGCCCTTGCCGGCCTCGAATGCAAGCCCGGAACGACCGCCATAAACATTGTAGCCGTCCACGGTGCGATAGCGGCGGTGCCACTCGTGGTTCTTGTCCAGCACGGCGGAGCGGAGCTTCTCCAGGTTTCCGCCAGGCGCGGTCTCGCCGAACAGCGCGCGGAAGGCTTCGGGCGCGAGCGCCTTGTCGCCCGCCTCGGTGAGGTGGACGCTGTCGAAGGTGAGCGACTGCTTCTGCTTCGCCGCGCGGTCGAACAGCTCGGTGGAAATGCCGAAGAGGTCCACGAACGGCACGTCATTCGCCTTCGCGACTCCGGCCATCGCCGCCCCGTATTTCTTCAGGTTCACGTTGAGCGGGGCGGCGGCGGGCCGGTTCGGATCGCTGCTCGCCTCGGCGGCGATGGGCGCGAAGAGCACGACGCGCGCGCCGCCCTTGCCGCTGTAGCTCTGGCCGCGCGTGTGCTTGATGAACGCCGCGAGGTCGGTCTTGAACTTCTCCAGCCCGGCGTCACCGCCGAAGGACTCGTTGTAGCCGAAGAACGCCCAGACCACGTCGGCCTGCACGCGCTTGAGCCAGTCATCGGAAGTGCCGAAGTTCTCCGAGCGCATCCGCACGCCGGGGTCCGGCTTGTCGGTGAAACCCGCCACCTCGTCGCTCGCGACCGCAAGGTTCCGGAAGACGAGATTGTGCTTGGGATGCCGGGCGTGCACGTAGGTTTCGAGCCAGCCATGGTGCTGCATGCGGTCGGCGAGCCCGTTGCCGACGAGGGCGACGTTTTCACCGGGCTTCAGCTCAAAGCCGGCGGCGGCCAGTTGCGATGCGGCGACCGCCAGCAACAGGCCGGCGGCGAGGAGGGATTTGAGTTTCATGTGATGACTTTGGGCCAACAAGTCAGCGTTGGACGAGAGGCGCTGTGATTTATTGAGCGAGAAATCGTCCGAAGCGAATCAAATCCGAATCCACGGCGGCCCGCTTGCCAGCCGCGGCAGGCTGCCGCTACGCTGCACGCCAATGCGCCTGCTCGACCGCTATCTGCTGCGCGAGTTGATGGTCCCCCTGCTTTTCTGCTTGGGGAAGTTCTTCATTATTTTCATCGCCGCCGATTTGATGAACGAGCTGCCCATGCTGCAGGGGCGCGGCCTCAACGGCTGGGATGTCACGGAATACTATGTCTGCAAGACTCCGGAGCTGTTGGCCAACGTGCTGCCGATGGGGCTGTTGCTCGCGGTGCTCTACGCGCTCGCGCAGCACGGCAAGCACCACGAGCTGGTTGCCATCCGTGCGGCCGGCGTGAGCTTGTGGCGGCTGTCCGCCCCGTATCTCGCCGTCGGCCTCGCGTGCAGCGCGGCGCTGTTCGTCGCGGGCGAAATCATCGGCCCGCGCGCGGAGGAGGCAAAGGAGGACGTGTTGAACCGCTACCAGACCAGGCTGGAACAGCAGACGGAACTCCAGTGGCACCGCCAGTTGAGCTTCAACAACGACGTCGCGGGGCGCGCGTGGAAGATCGCCGCCTACGGCCTGCTCTCGCACGAAATGCTCCGCGTGAACGTGGAGTGGACCGGCCGTGACCGCGTGCGGCGCGTGCTCTTCGCCGACCGGGGCAGCTACACCGACGGCGTCTGGCAGTTCACCAACGTGCTGCTTTACGTTTACAACACGCCCAACCAGGAGTTCCCGACGCGCACGCAGACCAACCACATCACCTTCCCGGAATTCGACGAAACCCCGCGCCTCATCAGGAGCGAAATCAAGGTCAGCTCCCTGAGCGCCCTGCGCGCGGCGAAGAAGCTGCGTTTCACGCTCATGGAAATCCTCGACTACCAGCGGCTGCACCCGCACCTCACCGGCAGCAAGGCGGACGTGCTGAAGACGCAGTTTCACGGACGGCTGGCCGCGCCGTTGACGTGTCTCGTCGTGGTCCTGCTTGCGCTGCCGTTTGGGGTCGCCCCCGGCCGGCGCAACGTCGCCGTCGGCGTGGGCGTGAGCATCGGCATCGGGTTTGCGTTCTTCGTGCTCGCACGCCTCTCGCTGGTGCTGGGCACCGGCGGCCATGTGCCCGGCTGGCTGGCCGGCTGGGCGCCCAACGTGATTTTTGCGGCCGTCGGCATCACGCTGACGCAGCGGCTGCGCTGATGAGCGACGAACTGGAACAACTCAGGGCCCGGTGCGAGCGGCTCGAACTGCTCAACCAGGTCGGCCATGTCATCCACTCCACGCTCGACGCGCAGGAGGCCCTCCAGCTCATCCTTCGCGAGGCGGTCCGGCTCGTGCGCGCCGCCAGCGGCTCGGTCGTGCTGGTGAACCCGACCTCGCGCTTCCTTGAAATCCAGGCGGCACACGGCCTGCCGCCGGATCTCGCCGACTTCAGGCTGCCCGTCGGCATCGGCATCACCGGCTGGGTCGCCCGCACCGGCAAGCCCGCGCGCGTCGGCGACGTGACCCGCGACCCGCGTTACGTCCGCCTGCGCCCCGAGGTGCGCTCGGAACTCGCCGTGCCGCTCCTGCTCAAGGGCGACGTGCGCGGCGTGCTGAACGTGGACGCCGACCGGCTCGACGCGTTCACGGCCGACGACCAGGCCCTGCTGGAGGAACTCGCGCTGCAGGCCGCCCGCGCCATCCAGAACACCTGGCTTTACGAGCAGCTCCGCCTCAAGGCCCGCCTGTTTGAATCGCTCGCCAGCGTCAGCCAGACCATCAACTCCACGCTCAACCTCGACGACGCCCTCCGCGTCATCACCCGCGAGGCCTGCCAGCTCATGGACGCGAAGATGGCGTCGCTGCTCCTGCTGGACGACCGTCACGAGTGGCTCGACCTGCGCGCCAGCCACGGCGCGGGGCCGGACTACTTGAACAAGCCGCGCCTGGGCGTCGCCGAAAGCCTGGTCGGCAACGTGGTGCGCCGCCGCCGCCCCATCCAGGACGAAAACGTCCAGACCTCGGGCCGTTACCAGAACATCCCGATGGCCCGGCGCGAAGGGCTGGTCTCGCTGTTGAGCGTGCCGCTGCTCTTCGGCGGGCAGGCGCTGGGCGTGCTGAATGTTTACAAGGGTTCCCCGCACGTCTTCTCGAACGAGGAGGTCCGCATCCTGGCCGCGCTCGCCGAACTGTCCGGCATCGCCATCGAGAAGGCCCGGCTCTACGAGCGCATCGTGGACGTGGAGGAGCAGCTCCGGCAGAACGAACGCCTCTCCGCGCTGGGCCTGCTCGCCGCCGAGGTCGCGCACGAGATCCGTAATCCGCTCACGGTGATGAAGATGCTCTTCCACTCGCTCGACCTGAAGTTCGCGCCCGGCGACCCGCGCACGCAGGACAACAAGATCATGGGCGAGAAGATGGACCACCTGAACCGCGTGGTGGAGCAGATCCTCGACTTCGCCCGCAGCACCGAGCCCCGCCTCGCGCCCGTGAACGTGAACCAGCTCCTCGACGACCTCAGCCTGCTCACGCGCCACAAGCTGCGCCAGCAGCGCGTCGAGGTTGTGCGCGATCTGGACCCGGATCTGCCGGACGTCCAGGCCGACGCGACGCAGCTGGAGCAGGCGTTCCTGAACCTCACGCTCAACGCCGTTGAAGCCATGCCGGACGGCGGGCGGCTCACCATCACCACGCGCGCCCTGCACCAGCCCCGCTCCAGCAAGTCCCCGACGCATGTGCTCGTTGAATTCCAGGACAGCGGCGCGGGCATGACCGAGGAGCAGCAGGCGAAGGCGTTCAGCTCGCTGCTGGCCACCACCAAGGCCAAGGGCACCGGGCTGGGCCTCGCGATCGTGGCCCGCGTGGTCGAGACGCACCGGGGCAAGGTGTCCGTGAAATCCAAACCCGGGCGCGGCACCACCTTCAGCCTTCAGCTCCCGGTTCACTGAGCCGGCGCGCCGCAGCGGAGAGCGGCCTTCATCGTCCCGCTGGTTTTTGTTCGCCGGACGCCGCGAGCCATTGGAATATCCCCGGCATGAAAGCCGTCCGTAACTCCATGCGTTTCCACGTCGTCGTCGCGCTCGCCGCCCTGTTTGCCACGCTGTCCCCGTCATCCGCCGCGCCGCGTGCACTGCCGGAGGGCCGGCTGCCCGACGACAGCCGCCTCCAGCCGCCCAAGGACTTGAACGGCTACTTCCCCTTCACGCCGCCCGCGACGAAGAGCGCCTGGCCCGAACGAGCGGATTTCGTGCGCCGCCAGATGAAGGTCGCACTCGGCCTCTGGCCCATGCCGGCGAAGACACCGCTCAACGCCGTCATCCACGGCCGGATTGAGAAGGACGAATACACGGTCGAGAAGGTTTACTTCGAGAGCGCGCCGGGCTTCTTCGTCACCGGCAACCTCTACCGGCCCAGGGGCAGGACCGGCAAGGTCCCCGCCGTGCTCTTCGCGCACGGGCATTGGAAGGACGCTCGGTTGTCCGAGGAAAGCGACGCCGCATTGCAAAATGAAATCGCCACCGGCCAGGAGCGCTTTACCGAGGGCGGCAAAAGCCGCTTCCAGTCCCTGTGCGTCCAGCTCGCGCGCATGGGCTGCATCGTCTGGCAGTGGGACATGATGAGCGACTCCGACGCGCTCCAGCTCTCCCGGGAGACCGTCCATCTGTTCGCCAAGCAGCGCCCGGAAATGAACACCCCGGAGAACTGGGGCCTCTACAGTCCGCAGGCCGAGGCGCACCTCCAGGGCATCATGCACCTCCAGACCCTCAACGCCATCCGATCGCTGGACTTCGTGCTCGGCCTGCCGGACGTGGACCCCGCGCGCATCGGCATCACCGGCGCCAGCGGCGGCGGCACGCAGACGATGATCCTCGCGGCGATCGACCCGCGCGTGACACTGTCGTTTCCCGTCGTGATGGTCAGCACCGCCATGCAGGGCGGCTGCACGTGCGAGAACTGCTCTCTGCTCCGCGTCCACACCGGCAACGTCGAGTTCGCCGCGCTCTTCGCGCCCAGGCCGCAGGGCATGACCACCGCGAACGACTGGACGAAGGAGATGTCAACGAAGGGCTTTCCCGAACTGAAGCAGCTTTACGCCACGCTCGGCTCGCCGAACAACGTGCTGCTCCATCGCGGCGAACACTTCCCGCACAACTACAACGCCGTCACCCGCTCCGGCTTCTACACCTGGGTGAACCAGCACTTCCAGCTCGGCCTCAAGTCGCCCGTCATCGAGCGCGACTACGAGCGGCTCAAGCGCGAGCAGCTCACCGTCTGGGACAGCAGCCATCCCGCGCCCAAGGCCGACGACGCGGACTTCGAGCGCAGGCTGCTCCGCTGGCTGCACACCGACGCGGAGAAACAGTTGAACGCCGCCGCCGCGTCTCCCGGGGCATTCCGCCAGCTCGCCGGCAACGGCGTCGAGGCCATCCTCGGCCGCACACTCGCCACGGCGGGCAAAGTCGAATGGCAGCTCAAGCACAAAACCGACCGGGGCGGCTACGTCGAGATGACCGGCCTGCTCCGCAACGAAACGCACGGCGAGGAACTGCCCGTCGCCTGGCTGTATCCGAAGAAGTGGAGCGGCCGGGCCGTCGTGTGGCTCGACGACTCCGGCAAGGCCGCGCTCTTCAACGCCGACGGCTCGGTGAAGCCCGAGGTGAAGAAGCTCGTGGACGCCGGCGCAACCGTGCTCGGCGCGGACCTGTTCTTCCAGGGCGAGTTCACCAAGGACGGCCAGCCCGCGAAGCAAAACCGCCTCGTCGCCAACCCGCGCGAATTCGCCGGCTACACCTACGGCTACAACCACCCGCTCTTCGCCCAGCGCGTCCACGACGTGCTGACGCTCGTGAAATACCTCCGCAGCTACGACGCCCCGCAGCACCAGAAGCCCGCCAGCGTGGACGTGGCCGGCTTCGGCAGAGCCGGGCCGGTGGTGGCCGCCGCGCGCGCCGTGGCCCGCGAGGGCATTGACCGCGCCGCCGTGGACACCGGCGGCTTCCGCTTCGGCAAGCTGCTCGACTACCGCGACGCGAACTTCCTCCCCGGTGGCGCGAAGTATGGCGATGTCCCCGGCCTGCTGGCCCTCGGCGCACCCGGCAAGCTGTGGCTCGCCGGCGAAGGCGCGTCCGCACCCGACCTCGCGAAGAAACTCTACGGAGCCGCGAACGCCCCCATCACCGTCTCCGCAAAGTCCGACCGCGCCGCCGCCGCGCAGTGGCTCCTGAGCCAGTAGCGCTTGGGGTGATTGCCTCTTCGATGTGCCCCTGCTTCAAGCGGCCAGGCTATGCTGCTGAACATGTGTTTTAAGTTGAGCCCGACATCGGGACTGACGACAATCCCAACAGCTCGGGACACAAGCCAGAAATGAACACCAACAAGGGGAACAACAAGAAGTTCGCTGAGTTTTTCGCCGGCATTGGTTTGATGCGGATGGGGCTTGAACGCGGCGGTTGGAGCGTCCGCTTCGCCAACGACATTGACGAGGACAAGCACCGCATGTATCGCGACCACTTCGGCGATGCCCACGAATTTGTGCTGGGGGATGTGCATCAGTTGGAAGCGACGCAGATTCCGGACATCACGCTGGCCACAGCCTCATTTCCCTGCAACGACCTCTCGCTGGCAGGCGGGCGCCTGGGACTTGCGGGTGAACAGTCCTCCGCTTTCTGGGGCTTTGTCGCAGTGCTCACCAAGATGGGCTCTCGCCGTCCTCCGATGGTCTTGCTGGAAAACGTCACCGGCTTTCTGACCTCGCAGGAGGGAAATGACTTCCGAGACGCGCTGGTGGCGCTGAACCGCCTGGGCTATGCCGTGGATGCCTTCGTCGTGGATGCCTCCCGATTTGTCCCCCAAAGCCGCCAGCGCCTGTTCGTCATTGGCACGAAGGCGGCGAACCATGCGGTGCTCAACGATACGCCCCGCTTTTATCAGAGTGACTGCCGCCCGCCCGCCCTCGCTGATTTCATCATGTGGAATGCCGACATCAACTGGAAGATTCGGCCTTTGCCACCGCTGCCGACACCCCAGCTCCAACTGCCTGACCTCCTCGAAGACCTTTCGCCCAACTCCAAAATGTGGTGGAGCCGTGAGCGAGCCGAGTATCTCCTCAACCAGATGAGTCCCAAGCACCGGGCGCAAGCCGAGGCGATGATACAGGGTGGCCGTGTCACCTATGGCACCGTGTTCCGACGGGTTCGCAATGAACGGTCCATGGCGGAACTCCGCACCGACGGAATTGCCGGCTGCCTGCGCACCCCGCGAGGTGGAAGCGGAAGGCAAATTCTCTTCGCAGCCGGGAAAGGACGCTTTGCCGTGCGATTGCTGACCCCCCGCGAATGCGCCCGCCTGATGGGGGCGGATGACTTCGTCATTCGTGTGCCACTGAACCAGGCGTTGTTCGGTTTCGGAGACGCCGTTTGCGTGCCGGTCGTCGAGTGGATTGCCCACAACTACCTCAACCGTGTCTGGGAAGAAGATTATGCCACTCAAGAAATCGCCAAAGCCGCCGAAGGAGCCGTCTCCTACCGGAAAGCCAAGCGCAGGTAAGGAGAAGGCCGTGGGGCTTCCGTCCGACGTTGCCGCCATACGCCGCGAGATCAAGGCCTTCTTCGAAAGCCTCGACGAAGATGGAAACAGGGTTGGTGGCCGCAAGTGGGGTGTTTATGCCTTTTACGACTACGATGGGGAACCCATCTATGTTGGTCAGACCTTCGAAGGCCTTGGCAGCCGGATCGGCCGCCATCTCACCAACCAGCGAACAGATGCCGTGGCCATGAACGTCCTTGACCCATTCGAGGTTGCCGAGATTTGTGTCTGGCCGCTGGAGCTGGGGCATCTGAACCCCGATGAACAAAGGGAATATCTCGACCGCGCTGAGTTCACCGTGTTCCAGAAGGTCGTTGCGGAATCCAAGCTCGGTGCGGTTCTCAATGAAAAGCCGCCTCGTCCGTTACCGCTTGTTGATCTGCCCAAAGCCTACCGCAGACGGATCATTCCCGATGATATTTTTCCGCATCGCAAGCACCCTGACGTCCGCATCGCCCGCCGCGCCAGCACCATCGCCAGTCTTGCCCGCGTCATCAGCGAGCGAAAGGTTTCCAAAGGTCTTCGGCGAACGCTTCTAACCCAGGCGCAACGCTTGGAACGTCTGGCTGAAGAACGCCTCAAAGATTTTCCGGAAGACCTGGCGGACGGCAACAGCGAGTGAGCCCGGTTCAACCGGCTGACTTCTCTCTTTTACTCATTTCCTCCGCAGGTCCACCGCCACCAGCTTGCCCTTGTCCCGCGCGAAGAGCCGGCCGTCGGCAAGGGCGGGCTGGGCGCGGCCTTCGCGGCCGAGGATTTGGGCGCGCGCCTTTTCCACGAAGGCTTTCGGATCGGCGGCCACACGCACGAGTTCGCCGCTGTCGGAGGTGATGAGCAGGTCGCCGCCCGCGAGGAGGATGCCGCCATGCACCACCTTGTCCGTGCTCCATCGGACCTTGCCGGTGGCGAGTTCCACGCAGCGCAGCACGGGCCTGGGCCCGGTGTCCACGCGGCCTTCGAAGCCGTAGAGGAAACCCTCGCGCAGCACGGGCGTGACGTATTGGGCCGTGAGCTGTTCCTCGCCGGACCAGAGCTGGTCCACGCCGCCGGCCTTCACGCGCAACGCCGCCGCACCCGCGCCGTAGCCCGCCGAGATGAACACCACGTCGCCGCTGATGACGGGGACCGCCGCGCTGACGGACGCCTGCATCTTCGGACCCCACGGAAAGGCGAAGCGCACCCTGCCGGTCGCGGGGTCGAGCGAGATGAGCTGGTGCCGTGCGAAGAAGAGGGCGTGGCGCTGGCCGCCGATAGTCGCGGCGACGGGCGAGGAGTAACTGGCTTCTTCGTTGTGAGCCTTCCAGAGCTCCTTGCCGGTGGTGGTGTCGAAGGCGACGATGCCCGCGCCGTTCTTCCCGCCGACGTTCACGAGCAGCGCCCGGCCCTCGACCAGCGGCGAGCAGGCGAAGCCGAAGAAGCCCTGGTCCGCGCCGAAGTCCCCCTGCGCGTCCGCGCTCCAGAGCGGTTTGCCGGTGGCGAGGTCGAGCGCGTGGAGATTGCCGTTCGCGCCAAAGACGAAGACGCGTCCGTCCGCGATGCTCGGCGTCGAGCGCGGGCCGTTGTCGAAGCCGAAGCGGTCCGTGTAGCGCGTGGGAAACGCCTGTTTCCAAAGTTCCCCGCCGGTCTTTGCGTCGAGGCACTCGACGAGTTCCTGATCCGCGACGCGGTGGAAGACGATGACCCTGCCACCGGACACGACGGGCCCGGCCCAGCCGGAGCCAACCTTCTTCTGCCACGCGAGGGCCGGGCCTTCCTTCGGCCAGGTGTCGGCGAGATCGGTGCCGGCGCAGACGGCGTTGCGCGTGGGGCCGAGGAATTGCGGCCAGTCGCCGGCGGAAGCGGACGCAGCGGCAAGCAGGAGGAAGTTCAGGGCGGCGATCCGCGCGGACAAGTGCATGTCGGTCTGGATACGCGAGGAGGCAAATCCAGGCGAGGAAAAGTCTGTGACGGCCGGGCTTTTTGCTTTGCGGCTCCGGGCGTGGCCGGTAGAACTTTGCGCACTGCGAAAAAACAACTTTCCACCATGCCATCACGTCTTGCCGGTAAATGGGTTTTGATCACGGGCGCTTCCAGCGGGTTCGGCGCCGCCGCCGCGCGCGCCTTCGCCGGGGAGGGCTGCAACCTGATCCTTGGCGCACGCCGCACGGACAAGCTGGAAGCCGTCGCCGCCGAGGCGCGGAAGCTCGGCGCGCCCGCCGCCGTCTTTCACAAGCTGGACGTGAGCGACACGAAGAGCGTGAACAAGTTCGCCGACGGCATCCCGGCGCTGACCTCGCAGATTGACGTGCTGGTCAACAACGCGGGCGGCGCGCACGGCCTCGACACCGTGGCCAACGGGAGGGACGAGGACTGGGAGGCGATGGTGCAGACGAACCTGCTCGGCGTCATGCGCGTCACCCGCGCGATCCTGCCGTTCATGGTGAAAAACCCCGGCAGCTACATTCTCAACATCGGGTCGGTCGCGGGCCGGCAGGCTTACGAGGGCGGCTCGGTGTATTGCGGGGTGAAGGCGGCGGAGATCATGATCACCCGCTCGCTGCGGCTCGAGCTCTGCGGCACCGGCGTGCGCGTGGGCACGATTGACCCCGGCATGGCGGAGACGGAGTTCTCGATGGTGCGCTTCAAGGGCGACGAGCAGCGCTCGAACAAGGTTTACGAAGGCGTCGTGCCGCTGACGGCCGCTGACATCGCCGAAATCCTGGTCTGGTGCGCCAGCCGTCCGCCGCATGTGTGCATTGATGAACTGCTGGTGAAATGCACCGACCAGGCGGCGGTCCACAAGGTCCATCGCCGGATGGTCGCAAAGTGACTATTTCCCCATCGCCGCGCGCAGGAGCCTGGCGACGTCCTCGTGCTTGCGCTTCCCGGCGATGACCAGGGCGGTTTCCCCAAACACATCGGTGAACGCGGGGTTTGCCTGGCGGGACAGCAGAAACTTGACCGCCTCGGTGCGGCCCTGCTGGGCGGCCTGATACAGCGGCGTCTGGCGCTGATGGTCGCGGCTGTTCACGTCCAGGCCGCGCTCCAGCAGGAGCTTGATCAGGTCCAGATGGCCTCCGGCGGCCGCGCGGTGCAGGGCGTTTTCCCCCATGTTGTCCGCCGCCTTCACGTCCGCGCCGGACTGCAGGAGCGCCTCGGTCGCGAGAAACGAACCGCTGGAGGCCGCGTGGAGCAGCGGCGTGACGCGCTGGCGGTTGGGCACGTTGGGGTCAGCCTTCCGCTCCAGCAGGAACTTCACGATGTCCGCCTTGCCCGCCTGCGCGGCCGCGTGCAACGGCGTGTTGTCCGCGAAGTCCCGGGCGTTCACATCCGCCCCGTGCCTGACCAGGAGCTGCACCAGCAGCAGGCCCTGCGAGCTGGCGAAGTGCAACGGCGTGAGCCGCAGATCGTCGCGGCCGTGGACCATCTCCGGGCTTTTCCGCAGCAATTCGTCCGCCTCGGCCAGCAGATTGTTGCGCGCGGCGATGCGCAGCGGCGCGCTGCGGGTGACGGGCGTCTCCTTCGCGCCATGCTTGAGAAGCAGGGCGATCACGTTCGTGTGTCCCTGATCGACGGCGACGGAATAAGGGGTGCCGCCGTAGTGATTGGTCGCGTTTGGATTTGCGCCGAATTTCAGCAGGGTTTGCACGGTGTCGATGTCGGGCGTCTCTCCGGCGACGGCAAAGGTGAGCGGCGTCTGCCCGAAAGCGTTGCGCGCTTCAATCAAGTGGGGGAATTTCGCAAGTCGGGCGGCCAGGGCGGACGGATCCCGCCTCATCGTCAGATAGCGGATTTCCGCGCCTCGTGAGAGATCATCTTCCTTCGCACCGGCGCGGATCAGCGTCTCCGAGGTCTGGCGGAGGTTCCGCTCCCGCGCAATGGAGAGGGGCGTCTCCATGCGAAGGTTGGGCGCGGGGTTCGGGTCCGCGCCAAACTGAAGCAGCAGCGGCAGCATCTGCTTGTAGCCGCGGAAGGCCGCGATGTAGAGCGGCGTGTCGCCCTTTTCGTTTCGCGCGTTGACGAGGTCCGGATGCTCCAGCAGCAGCTGTCGCACGCGTGAGATGTCATGCGCGAGGACGGCGTCGTGAATCTCGGCGGCGGACAGCGCCAGAGGCAGCGCCAGCGCCAGCGCCAGCAGTGCCCGGCGCGCCAGAGGCATCAAGGCATTGCCGGGTCGGATTGACCTGCCCTCTGAAGCAGAGAAAGCCGGTGACGCGCACGCCGCGTGCGGAGCGCGGCGTTCACGCCGCAGAAATCCAAGGCAGTAAAAATGCCCCCGAACGCCAGCAGACGTGCGCACGCTTCTGCGGCCTGAAGGCCGCGCTCCACGCCGCAAGCTGCTGTCAGCTTCGGAGTTTGGAATCAAGAGTCGTTGGCAGGACATCAACATGGGAATCTTGACGTCGCACACGGACCGCGCGCACTCGGGAAAAACCCGCAGGCTGCTACTTCTTCGCATCCGCCTTGGCCGCGACCGGAGGCTTCGGCGCGGTGGTCAGCGGGAAGTTGTCCGAGCGGAACGGGTGCGCCGGCAGGCCGTCCTTGTTCCAGAGGTTCACGACCGGGAAGTTCGCCCAGCCGAAACGAACCGCCGTGGGTTTCTCCACGCCCGGGCAGGACAGCTCGACCTTGTCCTTGCCCGTGATCTGAGCGCTCGCCCAGACAAATTTGCCATCCTCACCGCAGATGGAGAAGCCCTTCAGCTCGCCGCCGCGCGCCTCAAGGCCCTGCCCCACGTTGCCGAAGGTCACGGTCGCCTTGCCGCCGCTGAAGCCCGCGCTCTTGAAGGTCGGGCCGCTGGCGACCACGTTTTCTCCATAGGTCAACTTGCGCGCAACCAATGCCAGGCGCGCGCCGACGGGCTCCTTCTTCGTCGGGTGGATGTCCGCCTCGTCTCCCACGTCGGTGATGACCACGGTGCCGGCGTTGCCGACGTTCTTGCTGGCGACGATCTGCGCCTCGCGCAACTCGGCCCAGGTGCTGTCCGCCGGCGAAGGCAGGATTTTTGTAAAGGGCGCAAGCTGCACCGTCAGGAACGTGAAGCTCCCCTGGCCCCAGTCCTGCCGCCAGTTTTGGATCATGTCCGCGAAGAGCGTGCGATACTGCCAGGCGCGGCCCGAGTTCGACTCGCCCTGATACCAGATGGCGCCCTTGATCGCGAAGGGAATGAGCGGATGGATCATCGAGTTGTAGAGCTCAGTCGGACGCCACGGCTCGCGCGGGGCCTGGGGCAGCACCTTCGCGCGGGACTGCTTGGCCTTGGCGAGCTGCTCGGGGAAGCGGGCTTTTGCGGCCTCGTAGTTTTTGTAGGCCGCCGGATAGGTGTCCAGGATGTCACGCTTGTAGGCCGGATTGCCGCCCAGCACGCGCTCGCTCATCCACACCTCGGCCGGCGATCCGCCCCAGCTCGTGTGAATGATCCCCACCGGCACGCCGCGCGCCTTCTGCAGCTCGCGGCCAAAGAAGTAGGCCACCGCCGAAAAGTCCGGAGTCGTGTCCGGGCTGGCGGTCACCCACGCCGGTTTGGCGTTTTTGTATTGGCCCTGGATGTCCGCGACAGGCGCGGGGGCCTTCACGAGCGGCACGGAGAAGAGCCGGAGGTTCGGATTCGCGGACGCGGCGGCGGCGGCCTCCCAGTTCGCGGCGCGGCGCAGGGACATCTGCATGTTCGACTGGCCGCTGGCCACCCACACCTCGCCGACCACGACGTCCTTCAGCTCCACGCGGTTGCTGCCGAGCACCAGCAGGCTGGCCGGGCGCGCGCCGGCCTTCATCGACGCGAGCTTCACCTGCCACTTGCCGTCCTTGGCGCGGGTCTGCACGACCTGATCGCGATACTGGACGATGACCAGCTCGCCCTCGTCCGCCCAGCCCCAGACCGGGACGCTGATCCCCTGCTGGAGCACCATGTGATCGGAGAAAATCACCGGCAGTTTGACTTCGGCACGCAGGCCGGTTGCGCCAGCCAGCAAGGCCAGACCGGCAACGAGAACACGAAGGAGCGAGACTGGAGAGGCTTGGAGCATACGTTTGCGCATGGCGGAAAATACAAGCGATCGCAGCCGGGGCGTCAATTGGAAAGGCGGCGCTCGACAGCCCGCGAGGCCGGCGGAAGATTGCGCGCATGACACCGTCCTTGCGAATTGCCCTGACGCTCGTCTCCGTGGCGCTGGCTTCCGGTCAGGTTGCCGGCCACGCAGCGGAGCATCTCGCCCGGCAGGTGGAAGGCTGGACGGTCCACGTCAGCGAACGGCTGCTCGCCGAACAAAAGGAGGCGACCGGGCAGGCGCTCGAACTCCTGCGCACCCAGCTCGCCGAGATCGTGCGCTCGGTCCCGTCGAACGCCGTCGTCCGGCTGCGCGAGGTGCCGCTGTGGTTCTCGCCCGAGTATCCCGGCGTGCGCCCCCGTGCCGAGTATCACCCGGATGGCGGCTGGCTGCGCGCCAACCAGCGCAACCCCGACATGGCCCGGGCCGTCGAGTTCACCAACATCCGCATCTTCGCCGCCGAGGCGCGCCGGATGCCGAACTTCGCCCTCCACGAGCTGGCGCACGCCTTCCACGACCGCGTGCTCGGCTTCGGGCAGCCGGACATCAAGGCCGCCTACGAGCAGGCCAAGGCCGGCGGGAAATATGACCGCGTCGAGCGCCAGGATTCCGAGGGACGCAAACGCTTCGACCGCGCCTACGCGCTGACCAACCACAAGGAGTATTTCGCCGAGACCACCGAGGCGTTTTTCTCCCGCAACGACTTCTTCCCCTTCACCAGGGCCGAGCTGGAGACGCACGACCCGGAGATGTTCAAGCTGCTGGAGCGGTTGTGGAAGTGCCCTTCGAAATAGCGGCTCGTCTGAAACCCAAACCCCGAAGCCCGCTGTGGCCGGCGGCGCGGCGCGCGGCCTTCAGGCCGCAGAAACGTGCGCATTCAATGGTGATTCATGCACACTTTTGCTCCCGGAGCTTTCTGCGGCGTCAACGCCGCGCTCCTCGCACCGTCTCCGTTTCATCAGCGTTCTCTGCTTCGGCGTTCGGGTTGAACGCTACTTTGAGACTGCTGTCTTCAATTCTCGATAAAACTCAAACCAGAGGTATGCGGCGATGCCAGCGGAAACCAACAGTGCAACCGCCATCCAAACCGTGCTGCCAGACTCGATGACAAGCGAAGAAAAGGAGGCAAGACCGAACACAAAGTAACCAATGAACGCCGTCAGCGTGCTCGCTGCCGCGCCCCACGCAAAGACCCTCACGCGCCGCCGTGCACGAGATGACAGCCAGTCGAACCATAATGCTCCCACTCCGCCAGCGATGCCGATGGCGGCAACGTAGAGCAACCGCTGTGGTTCAGCTGAGAAATACCGAATCGTCTCGTTAGCGAAGAACTCGCGGGCAGCGTCCACGACCAGCCAAACTGCCACTGCTGCTGTTGCAATGGTGACGCCCCATTTTTTCATGCGCGTAGAAAGTGGCATTGCCTCTGATTTCCCGGGGCCTCACTTCCCCAGCACCCGGTTCACATTGTCGAGCTGCGTCTGGGCCCTGTCGCGAAGGGTCTGGGAGTCCGCGTTCTTCACGGCCTGCTCCAGCAGTTTCCTCGCCTCGGAGTAGTCCTTCTGCACGCCGTTCTCCGTGATGTAGCGGAGGGCGAGGTCAAACGACGCCTGCGGGTCGCCGCCCTCGGCGCGCCTCGTCTGCAACTCGACGACCTTGCGCGTGGTCTCCTCGGCCGACTGCGGCGGTTTGGGCGTGTAGGTGCCCGACGTGCCGGTGCGGCTGGTGCTCGCGGTCGAGGTTGAGCTGCTGGCGGTCGCCGTGCCCTGCCTCGCGGCGGCCGCGCGGGCGCGCGCGGCCAGCTCGGGCTTGATGGCGTTCTTTCCCTCGATGCCGGTGAGCGAGTAGAAATAGTTCAGGTCGTCGTCAGTCTGCCAGGCCTTGTCCGGCCCGGCGGAGAGGACGCTGAAACCGTTCTTCGGCACGTCCACCACGAGGCGATACTCGGTGCCCCACGGGTCCTTCGACTTGTCCCGCGTCTCCCGGCCGCCCTTCTCGCGCATGTTCTCCTTGAGGAACGCGCCGAAGTCCTCGACGGGCAGGTCCTTGGTGTCGAGGAAGTCCTGCGCGACGGCCTCGGCGATGCCCTGCATCTCGACGCCGGAGGTGGCGGCGACCTGGACCTTGCCGATGACGTTGAGGTTCTTCTTGAGCGCGTCGGCGTTCATCACGGCGACGCCTGCGGCGGCGGCCAGCGGGAGGAGTTTCAGCAGTGCGCTCAATTCACGCCTCCTCTCCTCCGCAGGGCGACGACGCGCCGGTCCGAGGTGCGCTCGATGCTCAGGCCGGTGAGGAAGTCCCGGCTGACGAGCTGGAGGAAGCTCTCCTTGCCAAGCCTGAGGCAGCGGCTGTGGCGCAGCGCCGCCACGTCGGCGGAGGCGGCGGTGCCCTGCAGCAGGCTGATCTCGCCGCAGAAATCCCCGGGGCCGAGCACGGCGACCTGCCGGCCGCCCTTGCGCACGGCGAACTCGCCCTCATAGACGATGTAGAAATTCTCGTTGTGCCGGCCCTCGTGCAGGACGGTGGTGCCCGTCTCGCAGTCCTGGAAGACGAACTGCCCGGACATCTTCATGAGCGCGTGCGGCGGCCAGTCCGCAAAGATGGAGTTGCGCCGCAGGAAGGCGCAGACCTGCACGACCTCCTGGATTTTCTTCGCGCCCAGCGTGGAGAGCAGCAGCCGGTCGAAGTCCGTCTTCTTGAGCGCGAGGAGCTCGGTGGGCTCGATCGCAACGACGGAACTGGTGCGCGGCACCTGTTGCAACAGGGCGATTTCGCCGAAGACATCGCCGCGCGCGAGCTGCGCCACGGGCCTGTTTGCGCCGGCCTCGTCCTCCTTCTGCACCTCCACCCGGCCGTCGTGGATGACGAACATGAGGTCGCCCTGGTCGCGCTCGCGGATGATGTGTTCGCCGGGTTTCACGACGATGAACTCCATCGCCCCGGCGACCGCGCGGAGCTCGTCGTGCGGAAGCTGCGAGAAGAGCAGCGTGCCGGAGAGGAACTTCACCGTTTCATCCACGTCGGGCCGCGGCTCGCCCGCGAGGCTTCGCCGCAGGCCCGCCTCGACGGACGAAAGCTTCGGTGACAGCACGCGGTGCGCGGCGAGGACCACCAGCCACAGGCCGTAAACCAGCGGGGCAGCGACGACGAGGGCGAGCAGGAAGATGACCGTCTGAGCGCCCGGCTCGAAGAGGCTGTTGGTGTTGACGCTTGCCTGCCGCGTCAGCAGCTCCGAGGCGAAGCGGAACACCGCGCCCAGCCACAGCACCGCCCACGTCGAGTGCATGATGAAATAGCGTTCCTCGGTGAGCGACTCCTTGAAGTTGAGCAGTTGCGCCAGAAACTTCCGGTTCAGAAAGGTGTCCGCGCAGCGCGGCAGCTCGTGCTGCCTGCGGAACAGCGCGTGCAACAGCGTGTGCGCGGGCGAACCGCCAAACGGGGAGGACAGCAGCAGCGCCATCACGTAGCCCGCCAGGAAGACCGGCGTGGAATTCGCAGCCCAGCCCACCAGCGCCATGCCGAAGGGCGCGGCGAGCATCTGCAGCGCCGTGAGCGCCTCCACCCGCCGCCCGCCCATCAGCGCGTCCCGCGTGTCCACCGAGAAGAACGGCACCACCAGGTCCAGCCGCACCTCGGGGCGATACACCTCGCGGCCCAGCCCGCTGAGGACCGCGCCGGCCAGCAGGTTCGCCAGGCTCAGGCCCAGGGACACGCAGAGCAGCGTGAGAAACCAGCCCGGGGCGTCGGGGATCAGCGGCACCTCCGACACCGCCACGGCGGAAGCCCCGGCGCCGATCAGGCACAACGCCAGCGCCAGCGCGGTCGCCGGAGAGCAACGGACGTTCCAGCGCGTGCCCCTGACGTAGTCGGCGTGTGTTGTAGTCGCGCCCACGGGAGCGAGGAAGCCCTTGGTGTGCGCGGCGATCACGAGATCGTAGAACGCGCCGATCTTGGGGTGGCCCTCCAGATGCAGCAGGCGTTGCAACACTTCCTGCACGGTCCGCAGGCCGTCGAACTCCCCGAGGATGTTTTCCTGCTGGGCGGAGAGCGCGAGATACTCGCCGCGGTTGGTCTGCTTCAGGAGCCGCGTGCCATCGGGCAGCTCCTTCCGTTCCAAGGCACGGGTAAGCCGCAGCTTCTGGTCGTTGAGCGAAGGCGTCATGGTGTGAGGACGCCGGAATTCCTAGCAAATCCAAGCCGTCCGGGCAAGGCGGAAGGCGAACCGAAAATCGGTGGAAGACGCAGCCTGACTGATGTCCCGGAGCGCCGGTCTCTGACCCGGCGTTTTTTTCAATTTAGTTTCCAACACGCTGGATCGGAGACCGGCGCTCCGCTGCGTTCAGGTCATCCGCATCGGCATCAGCACGTAGTGGAAGGGCGTGTTGACCTTCACCGAGCCGGGGCTGAGTTCGTCGGACAGCTCCAGGAAGATCTCATCCGTCTCCACGACCTTCAACGGGTCCATCAGGTAGCCGGGATTGAACGCGATGCTGATGTCCTTGCCCTTGTAGTTGATGGCGATGGATTCGCGGGCCTCGCCCACGTCCGCCGTGTTCGCGGTGATGGTGAGGTTGTTTTTCGTGAAGGCCAGCTTCACGGAATTGGACTTGTCGTTCGTCATCAACTCCGCGCGGCGCAACGCCCCGAGGAATTCCTCGCGCATGAGCGTGATCCGCTCCTTGGCTTCTTTCGGGATGACCTGCTGGTAGTTCGGGTAGTTGCCTTCGACCAGCTTGGAAATGAGCAGGACCGAGAACGGCGTCTCGTCTTTGAGCCGGAAGGAAACCTGGTTGTCCGTGAAGCGGATTTCCACTTCGCCCTTGGTCTGGAGCAGGCGGTTCAGCTCGTTCACGGCCTTCGTCGGCACGATGATGTCGCCGGCCGCGGTGGAACCGGCGGGCAGGTCCTCCTCCGTCAGCGCCAGACGGCGGCCATCGGTGGACACCATCACGAGCTTCTCCGGCGTGAACTTCATGAAGACGCCGTTCAACACGTAGCGGGACTCGTCGGTCGAGATGGCGATGGATGTTTTCTTGAGCAACGCACGCATCTTGTCCTGCGGCAGCGTGACGGAGCCGGTTTCCTTGAACTTGGGGACCGGCGGAAATTCCTCCGCGCTCAGGCCGTGCAGCTTGTAGAACGACGCCCCCGCGCTCAACTTCGTGATGTTCTTGTCGTCCGTGTCCAGCTCCACCTCGCCCACGGGCAGCTCGCGCACGATGCTGAAGAGCCGCTTCACGGGGATGGTCGTCGTGCCGGGGCTGCTGATCTGCGCCTCGACACCGCAGGCCACCGTCACATCGAGGTCGGTGGCCGTCAGATAAAGCCGGTTGTCCTCCGCCCGGACATGGACGTTGGAAAGGATGGGCAACGTCGTGCGAGTGCTCACGACGTTCTGGACAGCTTGCAGACCCGCGATGAGCTGTTCTTTGGCGATGCTCAGTTTCATGGCTTACTAATCAAAGAGTAATTGAAGAATCACTCGTAGTATTAAGGGCTGTGAATAGGGAAAACAAAGTGTCATGTCAAGGTAACATCAAGGAGTTGCGTTCCCCTGGCATCGCCCTACAACCCATCGCGCTTTGTCCGGTAACTCCCCAAACTCCGGGTTGTTCACATTATCCCCAGACTGTTCACGGTCTGCTGGACAGTTCTTCGGGAGGCGTCTCGTTGGTGCGCAGGGCCAATCAGCCTCATCCGCCACCGTTGACAACTGTCTTGGAAACTCGGTTCTCTCGGGCCGCAGCCGGGTCGGAGACCGGCGCTCCGTTTCGAAAAGGGCATGAGAGAACTCAACAACCGAACAAGGCTTTCGCCCGGTGTTGATTGGAAAGCCAAGACTGACAGGCGGCTTCACTTGGCCTTCTGCTTCTTGGCGGCTCCTTTGCCGGCTCCCTTGGGGGCTGCCGGAGCCATCACCTTCTCACCGGGCTTCGGGAGGGTGGCCTGCACCTGCGCCCAGTTGGGATTCAGCGTGGCCTCGCTGATCTTCAAGTTCCGGAGGTCCACGGACTGACCGCCGACGGTGAAACCGGGGGCCGTGCGGTCCTGCTTGAAGAGGTCGCTGCTGCCCCAGGCGGTGAGGTTGTCCACCTGCCCAAGCATCGTGTCCCCGACCATTTCCATGCGCACCTTGTGCCAGGTGCCGGGCTGGAAGTCGGCGGGGAAGCGCGCGAAGATAATCGCCTTATCCGGACCATCGTGATCGTTATCATCCCGCTGAACGGTCACGGAATTGGGCGTAATCATCACGCGCGCCATGTGATCCTTGACGGCGTTGATCGAGAGGCTGGTGGACTTGCCCCCCGCGAACTTGAATTCGTATTCGATCACGAAGTCCGGCAGCTTGTTCGGCAGGCGTGTCACCGCGCCGTGCTTGTCTTCCGGCTTTTCCGACCCGCGCAGGACGCCGTCAACCGCCTCCCAACTGCCCTTGGCCGTCTTCCACGGCGCGCCGAGGGCGGAATCGAGCTTGCTCTCGAAAATGACCTTGCCCGGGATGGCCAGCAGGGGTTTGTCTGCGGCGCAGACGGCCTGCGTGGCGGCGATCAACAGTGTGGTGAGGAGGAGGGAGGTTTTCATGGTTGGAGGAAACAGGAACAGTCAAAGGGCCAGCGCCCCGACGCGCTCAGACGGCGAGCGCACGGACCCGGTTACAGGAGGCACCAAAGGTTGCTCAACCACGATTCCGACTTCGTTGAGGTGCCCTGGGTTTGTCCAGACGGTGTTCCGACGGGGGCAATCGGGGGAGAGAATTGCCTTCACACGGAGCCCTGCTGACACCCGTCACGAACGCAGGATATTGCCGAGGTCAATTTGACCGGTATTGCGAATGCCGGTCGATCCGCCGTGCCATTTCACTCGTGTAATGAAGACCCAGCGTGCTCCGGTGCTCCGCGATCCATTCGGTGAGCTTTGTCGGGCCCAGCGGCGGGGCATCCACAAACAGGCGGCCCTCCATCAGGCCCCGAATTTCCTCGCGAGTGATCACGACATCA
>Ga0172379_10003485_pt1 | contig 24985 bp, 20 predicted proteins | sample GrowelOW334metaG_FD_119756 | JGI IMG/M metagenome (GOLD analysis project Ga0172379, IMG submission 119756) | Groundwater microbial communities from an aquifer near a municipal landfill in Southern Ontario, Canada - Groundwater well OW334 metaG | ecosystem: Environmental > Aquatic > Deep...
GTTGGCGATACGGATCAGGGTCCGGCTTTGACTCGAGAGTTCAACGGATACCCTGATTTTACGGTTTTCGGTGATCTCTTCGAGCGCCTCCATCGCATTGTTCAAAATGTTTATAATGACCTGTGTAAGAAGTTTCTTATCGCCTGTCAAATCACGGACTTTATTGTCGATCCTCAGCTCAAGTTGAATTTGCCGGTTCTCCATCTGTTCCTGTAAAAGCAGACGGATATGTTCAAGCCACTCCGATATCCGGAAGTTTTCAAATTCCGGCTTAGGGATTCGCGTCAGTTTACGGTAACTGTTCACAAAATTCACCAGCCCCTTTCCCCGTTCTTCAATGGTGTCGAGTCCCTGTACCACATTTTCGATAGTTTCTTCGTCAACCTGGTCTGGCTGAACAGGCTTTCCTTCCTCAATGAAAAATTTGCGCAGGGTACCTGTAAGTGAAACGATGGGCGCAATACTGTTCATTATCTCATGGGTGAGCACCCTGATCAGCTTTTGCCAGGAATCAAGCTCCTTTTCATCGAGTTCATGCCGGATATCCTGCATGGAGATCAGCTTGGAAACCTTGCCGCCAAAGCGGATCTCCCGGGCACGGATCAGGAGGTTGATCTGCGATTCGCTGGTAAAACGCTTGTAAGTGTGGGCCTCTCCGGGTTGGATCACTTCAAGGATATTGAACAGATCCGGATCACGCGAAGGGATCAGATGAAGAGGTGTAAAGGAAGGGATGCCGGCATATTCAAATGCTTTATCATTCATTATCTCCACTTCGTTATTGTCATTAACTGCCATGAGCCCGGTAGCGGCATGCTGAATAAAGGTCTGATAGTATTTCTCAAGGTATTCATTCTGCATCTTGATTTCATTGATCCGTTGGTTAAGACTGTTAAGACTTTGGTACAAACAACGCAGCGACTTTGTGCGGATTGCAGTTGGAAATTTTAGCGATGAGTCTTCGTTTCTAATGGCATCAAAAAAACAGGCAATTTGCCGGTTCGACTGATTAAAACTGTTGATGACGGAAATAGCTGCAACCGGAACCGGCAAAAGAAAAAGCAAATACCAGGGATTCAGGTGGAATGCGGTCAGATAACCCGCTGACAATGCCGATATAACCATTATCAGGATACTGACGATGGTTGTCAGTGTAATATGTTTATATCCCATACTTTTTCATTTTTTTGTACAGGGTGGTACGTGAAATTCCAAGATTCTGCGCAACCAGCGTGAGGCTCTGACTGTTCTTTTTCAACTCCTTCAGGATATATCGTTTTTCGATCTCCTCCAGGGTAAGGGTTTCATCGGGTTGTACCTGATGCGACAGGTTAAGGTAAAGATCACCGGTACTTATGCTGTTGCCATCGCATAAAATTACCGCCTTCTCAATGGTATGCTGCAACTCCCTGATATTTCCGGGCCATGGATAATTCTTGAGCCGGTCGATCGCCATAGGTTGAAGCTTAAGGCAATCTTTTTTGTACTTCACACCATATTTGCCTATAAAAAAGTTGGCCAGGATTTCAATGTCTTCGATCCTCTCCCGTAATGGCGGGAGTTCGATTTGTATCGTGTTTACGCGGTAAAGAAGATCCTGCCTGAACAGTTGTTCCTGGATCATCTGAAGGAGATTTTTATTGGTGGTACTGATCAGCCTGATATCGACCGGGTGTTCTTTGTTGGATCCAACCGGAATAACTACCCTGTTTTGTAGTACATTAAGCAGTTTAGACTGTAGTTGCAAAGGCAGGTTTCCGATTTCATCCAGTAACAGGGTCCCTTTGTTGGCCAGCATGATCTTGCCGATGCGGGCCTCAAAAGCATCGGTAAACGATCCTTTGCTATGGCCAAACATTTCACTTTCAAAGAGTGTTTCGGACATCGACCCCAAATCCACCGTCACGAGGAGTTCATTGCTTCGGTCTGATAACCGGTGAATCTCTTTGGCGATCAACTCCTTACCAGTTCCGTTTTCACCAGTGATCATTATGTTGGCATCTGTACGGGCTACTTTTTTAACCAGCTCCATTAACTTCTGCATGGCTGGCGAAACGCCAATAATCATACGTTCGTCGCGATTCAGTTCCGTCTTCAGGTCGTGCTCGCGTTTACGCAGATCATCAACGGTCTGATTTGATTTGCGGAGTTTCAGCGCTGACTTCAGCGTTGCCAGCAATTTTTCATTTTCCCAGGGCTTGAGAATGAAATCCGCGGCACCTTCATGAGTGGCTTTCACTGCCGTTTCAATATCCCCATACGCCGTAAACATGACCACTTCAATATCCGGCCTGCGCTTTTTAATTTCCCTGAGCCAGTACATCCCCTCGTTGCCGGAACTTTCACCCGCTTTGAAGTTCATGTCCAGCAATACAACATCTATGTCATGGGTCTCGATCTCATAAATCAATGAATTCGTACTGGAGATGATGGTTACCTCCAAAAAATTGAACTTCAAAAACATGCGTAATGCATTCAGTACGCTCTTGTTGTCGTCAACAATAAGCAGCCTGCCCTCCTTTGTTTTATTTCCCATATCCGTACGTTTTAGCAACAACCGGAATCCGTCTATAAATGTACAGAATAATTACAATTGCTTGTTCATTATGTGAACAATTTGAGATATTCAAATTTATAATAAGTTGATAATTAAATGTATATGATGGTTGGCACTATAATTGAACACGAGGATCGTAATTCTCAATAAAACAACAATGATACAAACAGTCAATCTCACAAAACGGTTTAAAACTGACGATATCGAGACCACCGCGTTAAACAACGTGAGCCTGACGGTAAGGAAAGGTGAGTTTATTGCCATCATGGGACCTTCCGGGTGCGGGAAATCGACTTTGTTAAATATCCTTGGGATGCTCGATAGCCCCAGCGATGGAACATACCTTTTCGATGGAACGGATGTTTCAAAATTTAAGGAGTCAAAGCGAACCCAGTACCGAAAAGGCAACATACAGTTTGTTTTTCAGAGTTTTAACCTGATTGAGGGACTCAATGTTTTTGATAACGTGGAACTACCCCTGATCTACCTGAAGAAATCGGGGGCTGAACGGAAGCAAATGGTGACGGACATTCTTGAAAGGATGAAGATCGGTCACCGGAAAAACCACTTTCCGCAGCAGTTGTCCGGAGGCCAGCAGCAGCGTGTGGCCATTGCCCGGGCTGTTGTTCCGGGGCCACAACTGATCCTTGCCGATGAACCCACCGGAAACCTGGATTCAAAAAACGGGATTGAGGTGATGAATCTTTTATCTGACCTGAACAGGCAGGGCACAACCATCGTCATGGTTACCCATTCGCAACGCGATGCCACTTTTGCCCACCGCATCATCAATTTGTTCGACGGCCAGATTGTATCCGAAGAGATTGCCCAACGTCAGCAAGCCTTATAAAAGCCAAACTCATGATAAAGAATTATTTTAAAACGGCATTGGCTCATCTCAAAAGGAATATAACCTATGCTTTTATCAGCATCCTGAGCCTGACCATTGGATTGGCAGTGTGTATACTGCTTTTGTTATATGTTCGGTATGAGTTGAGTTATGACCGGTTTAACAAAAATGCAGACCATATTTACAGGTTGTGCCAACCGGGTGCCGTTTATCAATCGCCTCAAACAGCAAAATTATTAGCCGATAAGATTCCGGAGATAAAAGATTATACCCGGCTTTTACCACGATATAATGAGATTGTCGAATATAAGGAAAACCGGTTTAAGGAAACCGCTGTTACTTATACAGATGCGGGCTTGTTCCGTATATTCTCCTTTAAATTCAAGCAGGGAAATCCGGAAAGCGCACTATCGGACCCTCTCACTATCGTCATCTCTGAAAAAACGGCCCGTAAGTATTTTGGAAATGAAGACCCAATGGGTAAAATACTCAAATTGAATAGTGAAGAAAATTATACCATTACCGGCGTATTGGAAGATATGCCTCAAAATTCCCATTTCCGTTATGAGATTTTTATAACACTTGCCGGTACCGAGAATGAAGAAGCGTTTAGTAATTGGGGCTGGCAAAATTTTCTGGTGTATTTTCTGTTTCAGGATCATTTTTCCCAACCTGATGTTGAGGCAAAATGCAGTCAATTACTCAAAAATCCCAATGAACCTAATGCTCCGCTGATTAAATACACCATACAAAACCTGAAAGATATCCACCTCTATTCTGCGCATATCAAAAATGATATCCAGCCACAAAACAGCATCACTTATGTTCTGATATTTTCAGCGATCGGTTTTCTGGTTTTACTCATTTCCTGCTTCAATTATATTAATCTGCTTACTGCCAATGCAACTACCCAGGTAATAGAAATCGGCATGCGTAAAGCAAGCGGGGCCTCACGCTTTCAACTCGCCATCCAATATATTTCGGAATCCTTTTTGGTGGTTTTCCTGTCTTTCTGCCTGTCACTTCTTATTGTTGGATTTTGTTTACCCATTTTTAATGAGCTTTCCGGTAAGGATCTGACAATTTTGTCACTGACTCGGATAAATACAATTTGGGGCATTCTTGGTATCCTATTTACCGTAGGTATAGTGGCAGTATGGTATCCCGCTTTTATTCTTTCATCTTATGATCCTACCAAAGTGCTTAAGGCATCAAAAAGCACCGGGGAATCTAAATTCCAATTCAAGAAGATCCTGGTTGGCGCCCAATTTACCATTGTTATTGTCCTGATAACGAGTTCAATTGTCATGTTTCGTCAGATCAGGTTTCTTCAGAACACGGATTTAGGATTTGATAAAGAAAATGTGATTACCTCTGAAGTTCAGACGTTTGGCAATGAAGAGAAATATATGACTTTAAAACGGGCACTACTCGATCAAAGCATGGTTGTCTGTGTGTCTGCAGGAAGCCGTATTCCTTCGGAAGATCTAAGTAATTATGGGGGTGTAATACCGCAAGGGCAGGAAAAGCCGATAACGATTCCATATGCCCATGTCCATTTCGACTATTTGAATACATTGGATATAAAGGTCGTAAAAGGACGACTATTTTCAGATGAATATAGAACGGATGCCACTGAGGCCGTCATTCTGAATGAGGCAGCTGTAAAAAGTTTGGAAATTCAAGGAGACCCGATCGGACAGTCGCTTAAGTGTAATTGGCCCAGATCAGATCGAAAAATTGTGGGTATTGTCAGGGATTTTCATTTTGAATCGCTGTATAAAAAAAACAAACCTGCTGTTTTTGTTATTGCCTTCAATGAATGCGGGCAATTGCTGGTTAAAGTGAAGCCATCGAATGGTTTAAGCTCCCTCCAGACAGTAAGTGATATCTGCAAAAAAATCTATCCCGATCAGATATTTGATTTTCGTTTTTTAGATGTTCGGCTTGAACAACTTTACCAGGCCGAGAAAAAGACGTTTCGCTTAATGGGATATTTTGCCGTGCTGGCAATTATTCTGTCAAGTATGGGGTTATTTGGTATGGCTTCTTTCATCATAACCAGCCGGACAAAAGAAATAGGTATACGCAAAGCAAACGGAGCGGCTGTTTCAGAAATCATGCGGATGCTTAATATCAGTTTTGTGAAAGGTATTGCCATTGGATTTGTCCTGGCAACGCCTGTTGCTTATTATGTCATGTCGAGGTGGTTAGAAGGCTTTGCCTACCGGACCACGCTAAGCTGGTGGATTTTTGCGCTGGCAGGTATTCTTGTTTTGGCCATTGCCTTGCTCACCGTGAGCTGGCAGAGCTGGCGGGCAGCCACAGTCAATCCGGTGGAAGCTTTGAAGCATGAGTGAATGATCCATGGCTTTACCGGTTGCCTGCCTTTTTTTCGCCTGGCAAGGTGAGTTCAATGGTGGCATGAACCCAGCCATTGTCCTCGATAAGCCGGAATGAACTGTGTTCCTCGTAAAGCAGGGCAAGCCTGCTCTTGATAATCTCAATACTATGGCTTGTTTCATCGGTGTTGTTTTGAATAAACACCTTTGCAACCATCAGTTTGCCGGTGTTTGAAACTCTGATTCTAAGGACCTTTTCGAACAAGCTAACTGACAGGCGGAGAATCAATTGTTGTTTGTTTTGTCCGATCCCATATTTTACGGCGTTTTCAATGAGCAGGTGGATCACAAATGAAGGGATCAATACCGCCCGTGCTGCTTCGTCAACCGAAATCTCAAATTCAAATCCTTCCTCGAACCTTGTTTTCTGGATTTCCAGATATTTCATGACGGACTGGATCTCCTTTTCGATGGAAATGGTCTGATCCTGCTTGTTCAGGGTAGACCGGTAATAGTCCGACATTTCAACCACCAGATTCTTTGCCTTATCTGGATTTTCGTCAATCAGAGCATGGATGGAATTCAGCACGTTAAATAAAAAGTGCGGGTTTATCTGGTAGTGCAACATTTTTAGCCGTATCTCCCGCGTTAAATTCTCAGCCTTATTTACTTCATCTCTCTGCCTGGTAAATTGAAGCCACAAGTGCGTAAGGTAAAATGTTGCACTCAGGAACAAAATAACGGCCGAACACCCGGGTGTGTATTTTTTCAGTATATCAAATGTGACTGGTCCGATTTTGTCGCTCCAAATAGAAATCTCAAGCGAGGTGGTCAATAGTTGTACCAGGGTTGGCCCAAAAATGGCAAACACAAGTATTAGGACAATATGCAGAATAACTTGTTTTCTTGCCAAGGCCCACCGATAACTGTAGATTATCAGTAAAACCAGGGGGAAAAAAGACAGGAATTCAAACAGATGACTAATGAGAATATAGCTTGTTCTTTTAGGGTCCGGCGGAATCCAGGCATACTGGTCAAGTATCCTGATCATCATCAGCAAAACCAGGACGACCAGCAGGTTAAAGAAATAAGGGTATTTGTTATAAAGCGTTTTAAACAACATGGAATTTCTGTCCCATAATTATACTATAATTCTGGAATCCAAGACTTAATGACCTCAAAGAAAGCCATTCAACATTCCGTTACAATGGTTAATATGATTAGCGGTCAAAGAACAGGATTAGCGGTTACGGAAGCTAAAAAAGCCACACTCTTGTTTATCGTATTGATCGGTGGCTTTGTAACATGCAGAAATTTCTTGCGTCTTGGGCGTGATAACACATCTATCCATACCGAAATTTTAAAACATGCGACACTTGTTATCCCTTATTTTAAGATTAAACCGTTATCATCGGTTTCTAACCCTGATCAATGTACTCGGTTTGACGACCGGCATGGTCTGTACCATTTTTATCTTTCTTTGGGTAACAGGGGAAAAGAGTTTCGATAAGATGCATCCTGATTCCGACCGCCTGTACCGGCTGGAATGTCTGATGAATTTTGAAACGCCAACGTTGTGGACGATATCGCCGGACCCGCTGGTTGAAAATTTAAAAAAAGATTTTTCGGAGGTTGAAGAGGGTACACGGTTGATGAAGGGATATAAGCTTATCGTGGCCAATGAAGAAAACAGTTTTCGCGAGGAAAATTTCCTTTACGTTTCACCCTCTTTTTTTAATCTGTTTTACTATCCGGGACAGGCTGATGGCGATTCCCGGTCACTTCAAAACCCATTTGTCATTTTGTTGAGCCAATCCATGGCAAAAAAATATTTTGGGAGTGGAAATCCGATTGGGAAGGGGCTTACCATAAGCAACCGTCAACACTTCACCGTTGCCGGAGTTTTCCCGGATTATCCGTTGAATTCCCATTTGAAAATTGATTTTCTCGCTTCGTTTGAAACCCTGCTTTTTACCGGTGAACGCCTTCAGGATTGGGGAAGATACGACTTCCCAAGCTATATCCGGTTGAAAAAGGGGGTTGATCCAGGGGCTTTCGAGGCCAAAGTAACAAACTATTTATCAGGATTTGATAGCAACTCCAAAACCAAACTGAAATTACAACCGGTAACGGACATTCATCTTTTTTCAAGTTCAGGAGGGGGAAGTATAACCAAAGTAAGAATAATAATGCTCATCGGGATCCTGATTCTTGCCATTGCATTTATCAACTTCATTAACATTTCCACTTCCCAGTCGATTCGCAGGCAGAAAGACATATCCATTCTGAAAACAGTGGGAGCCTCTCGAGGGAAACTGGCTGCTCTGGTATACTTTGAATTGGGGCTTTTAACCCTCATGGCGTTGTCCTTATCGATTCTTATTGCGAGGATCCTCCTGCCGGTTTTTAATAATTTTATTGGCGCACAGATCCTCTCCATTACGTTTTTCAGCTATAACCTGATATTGCTGTTTTCCGGATTGATTTTGCTTCTGGTCCTTTTGTCAGGTCTTTATCCGGCTGTTTTTCTCTCCTCATTTCAGCCGGTCGGGCTGATGAACAAAGGATCTTCGCCAGGTAACCGAAACTGGGTTCGCAAATCGCTGGTGGTTCTCCAATTCTCCGTATCTGTTGTCCTGATCCTGTCGACTCTGGTAATCAACAGTCAATTCAGGTATATCCGGAACAAGAATCTCGGATTTTCGACAGATAACCTGATGTATGTGCAATTACCAATGACAGCCGGGAACCGGTCGGGTGTTCTTGAAAACAGGTTTGCTCAGATCAGCGGGAGTGGCAATCTGGCTGTTTCGTCCAGGATCCTGGCCAATATGGGGACCTTTACAGAAATCAATAAATGGGAGGGAAATACCGATGAGAACAAGCTGATGGTAAACCAAATGGATATTGACCATCGATTTATCTCATTACTTGGAATGGAGATCAGGGAGGGCAGGGATTTCCGCGAAGGTGACAATTCCCTTAACCTGATCATAAACGAGGAAGCAGCCGAAAAAATGGGTCTCGGCAATGCCACTGGCAAGCAGATATTTATCGGAGATGATGTCTATGAGGTTATTGGTGTGGTGAAGAATTTTCACTTTAAACCGCTTAAAGATAAGATTACCCCGTTGCTTCTTCATTATTCGCCCGAAGGATCCTTTATTAATCTGAAAATCAATCCGGATCGGCTCTCCACCGATATCACCGCCCTGCAAAAGGCTGCTAAAGAGGTATTGCCTGATAGTCCGTTCATTTATGGCTTTCTGGATGAGGCGATCGAGAGTTATTACTCCAACGATAAAAGGGAGGGCGACATCATCAGCCTGTTCTCTTTAATTGCCATCCTGACCTCCTGTTTGGGCATATTGGGCCTGTCGGTTTTTTGGGCCCAGTCAAAAACCAGGGAGATTGGAATCCGGAAGGCATTCGGAGCTTCCCGGGGCAACGTGATATTTCATGTCGTCAAGGACATATTGATCCTGGTGGTTGTTTCCAATGGAATCGGATTGATTGCCGGCCGGTATTTCATCGAAAACTGGCTGGAGAATTACAGCTACCGGATTCATCCCGGAATCTTCCATTACGGGGGAACCCTGGTATTATCGGTATCCCTGGCCCTGGCAGCGATCAGCTTTTTCGCCTTCCGCTCGGCCTCGGTTAATCCGATAAAGGCGCTGAGAACGAATTAATACCTCGGATAATACAATCATTTGCCCTAATTCCCTGTCATTTCTTGTCAAATATTGCTTTCAACTTGTCGTCCAACTGACCTCTGCCCATAATTTTATCAGCGATCACACCATCGGGGTTTATCAAAAAGTAGGTGGGAATGAAGTAAACACTGTATGTTATCGGGACATCACCATCAAAACCCTTTAAATCTGAAACGGTAGTCCAGATCATGCTATCCGTTTTTACCGTATTTTCCCAGGTCTGTTTTGTTTTGTCAAGGCATATGCCAATAATTTCAAACCCTTTATCCCGATATGCTTTGTAGTTTTTCAGCAAGTTTGGATTTTCGATACGGCAGGGTCCGCAGTTTGAACTCCAAAAATCAAGTAAAACGTACTTGCCTCGATAATCACTCAAAGAAACCGATTGATTTTCAAGGTTTGGCAACTGGAAATCTATCGCCTTATCGCCGACTTTGATTTCTCTGCTCAAAGTCAGGTACTTGTTCACGGACACCCCATATTTGGTTGATTGAATTTCAGGAGTAAGAATGTTGTAAAGCTCCCTGGTGAGATCTTTCGGGATAGTATAAAGCATTAAGTTTTTCAGGGTGATCGCACTATACAATACATTGGGATGGTTTCTGATAAAGTTGACATCAGTGTCGTTTATCGCTTTTTCAATTATTCCTCCTTCGGCGCGCACAGCTTGTCGTTTCTCCGTGAGTTCTGCTGGTATGGCCTTGTATTCATTTATTATGCTGTCAAGTTTACTTTTCAAAATAGCTTTACTTTCCTCAAGTATGTCTACTGTTTTTTGAATTTCAGAACCTTCAATCCGGGCATCATTAAGGTTTCCGTTTTCTATCTTAATTATTACCTTCTTATTCTCCTTCCAGAAACTCCGGTGCTGCAAATTTTCTCTCGAAGTGTAAACCGTATTAATAGAAAAGAGGCTCGGTTCTTCTACCGGTGCCAGGAAAACCAATTTATTATTTACGATATAGCCGGAATCCCTGGTTTCGGTCTCTATATTGGTTATGTAGATTTTAGTACTATCCGCGAACCCATCGGCTTCCAATACAATCTTAGAATTAGTATTGTATTTGTTACAACTTACCAGGAGGATAAGGGAAAAGGTGTAAAAAATGTAGTTTTTCATTTTCTGATTGGCATATAAGTCACAGTGCTGCATTGAGCAAAATTTTTGTCAGCAGGTAATTGGAAACGATATTCAAAAATAAATCCGGAATTAATTCCACTTGCATATACGCTATCCAAATGGGCACTACTCAAACCTTGTTCTTTAGCTTCATTAAATGTCAGAGCCTTCTGTCCGTATGAGAAATAAACCGACATCAAAAGGAGAAAAAGTGATAAAAGTGTTCTCATTTTTTTTTACGTAAGATAGTAATTGTTATACCGATTAAGAAAGTCAAAATTACCCAGATCCAAAAACGTGGTTGTGGTACGTTTTTTTGCATAACGAGGGTGGGCATTAGGGGGATAAAAGCATTAAAAAGTCCATGTATAAACAGTCCTGAAAATGGTTTGTTACCCGAGATTTCCCGAAACCAGGAAAGAATGAATGAATATCCAACTATCAGCAGAATAAACCCCCCGAAGTTCATATACGATTGACTTGCACCATTAATGAAAAACAGGGGAAGATGCCAGCAGGCCCAAATCAGGCCTAAAATTAAATTGGCCAGCCATATTCCGAATTTTTTTTCAAGAATAGAGAGGGCATAACCCCGCCAGCCAAATTCTTCCTGACCTCCGCCCAGAATGATCATCATGATCAGGTAAGGAATAAAAATCCAGATTGAAGGTAGCAGCATGGACAGACGTTCTTCACCAAATAATTCCGGTAAAAACCATGCAATAAATGTACTGCCGCCAAATATTATGATTGAAAAAATGTAAGTTTTCCAACCTAAACGGAAGTTGAAAAAACTGCGCAGATATTTTCTCGAAGAACCTTTACCTTGCTTCTGGTATATAGCAAAAAGTGCACCAACAAGTGGCCCAAAAACGCCGAGCATTAATACAGGAATTGTCAGGATAGACATAAGTTTATCCGGAATCGCTATAATTTTGAGACTGCCCAGAACGAGTGGAGTCCAGATTAGCCAGGACCAAATAAAAGTAATTACGAAAAACCGGTAAGGAAAATGGACATTGTTATTCATGGTAAAAGTGTTTTTGTCATGTTATCAATTCCGGCTGATCAGCTGTCCTGAACCGCTGTCGCTGGAAACGATTTCCGGACTCCCTTTATAGTATACGTTACCGCTGCCACTGATTGTCACGTTAAGGTTGTTGCTAACTTTTACCTCGCAATTGCCGCTCCCTGAAGACTTTACCGTGCAATCGCCAGTAGTGGCCGGAAAACCCATGAATGCTCCGGAACCCGAAATGGCAACCATGAGTTTCTTCAGGTCGGGCAAAGATTCATAACATTGTACTGCGCCACTTCCGGCCATTTTTACGTCAAGCACCTCAGTGCCGGTGACAGAATGCAGACTGATTTTTCCGGAACCGTTATTTTCGATATTGCGATTACCCACATTGGTGAAGTTCTCAATCAGAACGTCACCCGATCCGTTAGCCTCCACCTTTTTGAGATCCGGTATAGTGATATAAATCTTCATTTCATAGAAATTATAGCAACCCGGTTCAAGCGCGATTTCCCAGGTTCCGTTCACTACTCTGGTGTTAAGCTTTTCAATAATATTGGCGTGACCCCTGGCCACAACTTCTTGTTTTTCTCCATAAGAAATTACCACATTCTCCGAACTCTTGAGATCAATGGAATTAAAACTGTCAAGAGTCAGAGTGATTTCTTTAATCAGGCCCACACCATGCAAGCAGGGGTCTTCCTTTATACAACCTGTTGCGATGAGCATCATCGAGGTTGCTAAAATAATTGAGACTGTTATTTTCATAAATGTATTTGTTAAATGATATTTAAATAATAGCCGCAAAGGAAAATAAATTAATTTCCAGAACTAGGGGAAATATGATAAGCGGACCTATTATGGGATAGGCGGTTAAGGCCGGGATCTGGAACGCAAATTCTTCAGGCTATCAGCCATGTTATAGTGTTTTTTTGCATTTGCGGAATCATTCAGGGAAATATATGCATCTCCGATAACACTATGAATCCTGTATTTCGACGGATAATACTTTAGAAACTCTTTAAAGTTTTCAATCGCGCTCCTGAAATCCTTTTTTTCCAGATGGGTATCACCCAGATCATAATAAGCGTGGTAAAATTTCGGATCTGTTTCCAATGATCTTTTATAATAGAAGATTGCCATCTGGTAATCCTTTGACCATAATGAAGCCATACCTGCCAGCCAGGCTGCAATCTTGCTGTCGGGGTACCTTCTATAAACTTCGGTATATTGTTTTAGTGCCGCAATGGTATCATTTTCTATCCAGTAGCTATAATCACCATCGAAGATAAGCCTATGAACAGTGGTATCTTTCTGTGAATATATTTTCGCCAATTTTAATTTTTCCAGATCAAAAGGCCATTGTCCGAATGCCTGAAAAGACAATGCTCCGTAAAAGGTTGAGTCTATTGATAATATTTTATTTGCCAGACTATCCATTCTCGCAAATTCAAAGTTGAAATACGATTTCTCCATCTGGATAGACATCAAATTGATACTATCATTCTCCGAGGGAAGCGGGAACATGAATCCCCATTCCTTTTTCAAGGCCAGAACTTCCTCCCGGAGCGACGGTTTATGGTTGCAGCCACTTAAACAAATGCAAACAAGTAGTACGGAAAATGAAAGTTTAATCAATATAAAAGTTCTGTTTGTCGCAATATTCTTATACAATTTCATAATAGGTTTATTTTCAATATTTGCTCACCTACAATAGACATTGCAACTTTTAATTGGTGCCTAAATCCATCGTAATCAGTTTGTTAATCATTTGACTGCAAAGATCCTCGGTACTGCTGAAATCTCGGGAATTGGTCACCACAACATAGGCTCTGTCTATCTTAGTCGCCACAATAACGGTCGCATACCAAATTCCATTACTGCCATTATGTGTGAGCACCTTCCCATTAGCCCAAGGCCGGTCTTCTATGATACCCCAACCTCCGGCATAGAACCCGACTGGTTCAACCAGTTTATTTAGGTAAGTCTTGTCCAGGATTGGGTTTTTACTAACCAAAAACAGGGAAAGAAACTTTGCCCAGTCCGCGATGCTGCAATGAATCTCACCAGCGGGGCCAATAGCTTCCGCATCGTAGGAGGTACTTGGTTGCCACGTTCCCCCGGATCCGGAATGGCCCCAGGGTTGAGCAATTGATTGGTGTTTATCCGGGACTCCAAAACCGGCCGATGACATGCCAAGTGGATCGAACAAACGTTGCTTCATCAAAGTTTCCCAGCTGGAGCCGGTCACCTTTTCGGCCATACATGCTGCAATCACATATCCAAAATTCGAGTAATTGAATTCCCCGGGTTGTGTTGCAGGAGGAGAGCTTAAATTATCCTCCAATATTGCCAGGCGCTTCGCCATGATTTCTTTCTTACTATATGCCCACCAAGCTTTGGGATTGGAGGGAACTCCTGCGCGATGGGTGAGGAGTTGCCACAGAGTGATTGACTGATAATCAGGATGGATACTCCCCCTGAGTTCGGGAATGGCATCGATCAGTTTCGTCTCCCAATCCAGTTTTCCTTCTGCTACCAAGGTGGCAATCATGGTGCAGGTCATCGCCTTGGTGCATGATGCGAGATGTGCGAGATCATTGCAGGTCATGGGAATATCAGAACCCATTTTTCGAACCCCCGCTGAACCGATGGCAATGATACCGTCACCTGAGATAATTGCCGCAATCATCCCCGGTGCTTTATCATTGCTCACGAGTTCCGAAAGTGCCTTGCCAATCGCATCAGATTTTTTCGGGTCAGGTTTTTGCTGCGGATATACAGTTTGGCAAAAAGCCAGAAAGAAAAGCAGTATAATCAGTTGATTTCTCACTTTAAACCTGCCTTATATCGTATGCCATCAAAGTCTTTCCATGCCTGATAAACAAAATGCCATTGCCTATTGACAGTTGTGCAAGGTTTGGGCCGGTACCCAGCTTAACTTTAAAGGACCCGGCTATATCAATGTTATTATCCATTGGTTTCAGCAGACTTACCACTCCATTACCTTCATAACTGTAAATCATGCCATCAGCTGCCAGGAGGTTCGCTCCCTTGATTTCGCTGGTAAAGATTTGCTTTTCACCTGTTTTCCAGTCTATGCAAAGAATGCCTTTTCGATTATACGTTCCGAAAATCCGGGTACCAAGCCTAACCGCTCCGCCCATAAGATTAATTTTTAAGCTATCGCACCATGTGAAGTTAAAACTGCTCAGGTCATCGCTTATATTCAGCATTTTTCCACCATCCGTTAAACCCGTAAAATAAACTTGTTTGTTTCCAGGGAGAGGAACATAAGTGGTTTTGCCCTTTTCCTTCCAAACAATTTTTCCCGTATTAAAATCTACAGCCAGGTAATAATTTTGGGTACTGGTAACAATCAGTTTTTTATTCTTTCCCTCAATCAATACAGGGGATACAAAATTGCCAGTATCGGCAACACATTCAGAAGCCCAAACTGTTTCTCCGGTAAAGCTGTTCAAGGCAACCAGTCCGGCTTTTTTTCCGCAAGTTGTAAGAATAACTTTATCGTCTGCCACCAGGGGCGATTCGCAAAACATGATTTTACTTCCAATAGCTCCTTCAAATTTTTCAGGAATGCTTATTGTCCATTCTGATTCGCCGGTAGCGGCATTCATACATACAAGATCGCCCGAACATGTAAAAGCATAAAGCCTGTTTTTATAGAATGTTGGCGTACTTCCCTGAGCCACCCAACCTTCAGCATCTTTAAGTGCTTTCCCTGATTTTTTCTGCCATATCAATTTTCCATTTAAGTCGAATGCAGTAAGTATTTCCGAGGAATCCTTGGTACCGGTAACATAAATAACCTTGTCTTGCATGATTGCAGATCCATACCCGTCACCGATAGTATCGGACGACCATAACAATCCGGGCCCTTCGGCAGGCCAAGCTTTCAGCAGATTGGTTTCGGTACTGGATCCATCGCGCATCGGGCCTCGCCATTGGGGCCATTGAGCATATGAAAGCTGATGGATAAACAGGCACGCTACAATAGCTGTAAATCTTGTATAATGATTTTTCATGGCATCATTGTTTATTTTTCAATGTGAGCTAATTTACCTTTTACCAATAATACCCTAAAGGAAATGCTACACCATGTCCTTTCCAAGGAGAATGTTATAAGCGGTCGAATAACAGGATAAGCGGAAGGTCAGAGGTTAATATTTATTTGGTTACGGTAATGGCGGCTGTTTCGATCGAATCAAACCCCTTAACTATAAGCCATATGGCCAAAACTAAATCAAATAAGATTAGCGGGAGATTTAAAGATAAATAGATAGTCGTAATGATGCCTATGATATTGAACATGATCAGGAGGCTTGCAAATATGGTAAATATAGTTCCTGCCATCCCCCAGATTGAAAGCCATCGTGGAATGAGTTTTGTTTGATACAATAGGAAATAGAACATCAGGTTACCAACACTAACAGCCAGTATCATTGCAATATGGTTCACAAAGTCACGACCCGACCGCAATAAATCTCCCAAAGTCTGAAAATAGGAGGAATCTGGTGCGCTTGCTCTTACAAATTGCTGGCTTAATGATAATAACAATAGCAGGCTTATAAATCCAATAATGTTTAATACTGCTGCAATAATCCTGAAACTGAGAAATCCAATCGCCAGACTCTCGTCATGTTTTCTTAAAATCGGATATAATGTTATTGCAAAACCTGCATAGGTGACTGTCATGATAAACTGAAACAGTGCTCCATACAATACCTGGTTTGCATTGGCAGAAGCTTTTAGCAAATAATCTGAAGCATCAATGGCAGGAGCAATGCTTAGTATACCGGCAAGGGTTCCGATAATTATTAATGCCCCGGCAATAATTGTTTTTTTTCGGTTTGAGTCCATTCTATTATTTCAATTTCTCCGCAATTGTAAAATATTGCGGAGATTTCTTTTTCAAACGACCAGTTTCAATTGGCTCAAATTTTTCCTGGATAAATAGGCGCTCTAATTCGGAAATCTTAAACGACTTTATTTTAGGCATGATTCCAATTGTACTTCCAACCGAAAACAGACTATTCAAAACCGGCCTTTCTCCCATACAGGGCGTAGCCGAAATAATAAATCCTCCGGGTTTTAAAAGCTCATATATCCTGTGTATATCCTTTTGTGGATCTTCCAATAAATGCAGAATATTAACAACCAGGATTGCATCAAATGAACCCGGTTTCAGTCGTTCATCAAATAATGTTGTTTGAAGAAATTCAATGTTTTGAATCTGTCGCCCCACTGCCTTGTTACTTGCTATTTCCAGCATTTTTGACGATATGTCAATTGCATAAATCATTTTTACCTGGTCAGCTATTTCATTGCACACCAACCCTGTTCCACAGCCAAAGTCTATAACAATATCATTAACCCTCAGATACTTTCTTACCTTTTCAATGAAATTTGAGTAAGTCAGTTCATCTTTTTTTTCTACGCCGTCGTAATATTTTGCAGTCCTGTCCCAAAACTGTTCTGCCTTATAAGGAGTATTCATATTCTTTGATGGTTATGGTTATTCGTGAGAAGGACCAGAGTCCTTTTCATCCGTTTTCAAATCTTTAAAGCTTTTCTTAATTGGTTTAGCCTGGAAATTATTCCTTTATTTCAAACATCAACTCGGTTTCTTTGGCTTTTTCGTTATAAAACGTAATCAAAGCCGGCATATAGCTCTCAAGTGTTGGGTAAGCATTCCTGTTTTTCTCATAAACCCCCAAAGATTCAACAAGGCTTTTCATCCAGAAAAAGCCCCTGCCAAAATCGGATATCAGCTGGTACCTGGCCGCTTTACCATCCGGTTGGTGTTTTAACAGGTAACGAATTACAGAAGCCCTGACCAACGCCTCATTCATCATGATTTGCCAACGGGTATAATGTCCCATGTTAACTTTAACTATACTAAAAAGTGAGGTACCGGAGGCATCAAAATCTTTCTCGTATTTTTTGATCAGATGGTTCACATAGGAATGGTTAAATTCATGAATCAGGGTCGGCAGGTAATTATCAACAGGGTAAAATGGTGTATTGCTAATATCTATTGACCAGGTTCCCATGATTGCATAAGTGTCTTCCTTTCCGTCAGGATAGATTAGTTTCGGGCCATAATTATTACCGCCAAGGCCCAATCCAATTATTACGTTCAGGTTGCCTTGGGGTTGCACGCCATAATACTGATTGTACCAGTTTATATCCAAGGCCTGGTATACCGGCATGAATTTCTCCTCAGCTCGGCCATACAACTCTTCCTGTTCTTTGAAAAATTCCTCGCATCTGGCATCCGTATAAAACTGCTTGAGCAGTCCGACAAATTTATTGGCATTGTCCTGCCCCCAACGGCCTTCCGGGACAGTTGACGAAAATGGAATAACCGGATTCAGCGATGGCGGCTGCTCCAGGTGGATAGCCATAGCCATAACCGCGTCAAAGCTTACCCCCTTTTTGTCGCGCAGTTCAATCGCAAAAGCAATCAGGGGATGGTCTTTGTATGGATCAAAGTGGCTGTGAATATCCGATACATATTTTCTATAAACATCATCATTGTACTCCGGATTGCCCGCCAGACGAAAGACGATACTCAGCAGCTCTGTCCGTTTATCAACCTTTGGCAACGGATAATGATTTAATAAATTCCGGTTACCTGTTCCAGTATCCTGGCCAAACATCGCAGTTGATAGTAACAGGCAGAGAATGAATAAATTGCTCTTTCGCATCGTTTACGGGTTTTTATTTTGCAAATGTACTGACTTTTAAAATTTGACCCCAATATATAAATTGGGTTCAAATAGGAAATAGTTTTTCCATCTACTTTCTTTCTCTTCAAAACCTTGTGGCGCTTTGGTATCAATTGGCCAATAATTGCAATGTATCTGTGGTTCGATAAAAATTCTATTTTTAAATAAGGGGATATGATACCCAAGGTGATAAGTTGTATATAATTTGAACCCGTTACCAATTTTCTTGTTATCTTCATCCAAATACGTCTTCAATTGTGGCAAAATCTCTATTGCAGCGAATAATCCTTTCCATAGCATACGCTGATAAGTAATGCCTATGCCTCTTTCTTGGAGTTTACCCGGGTAGAATTCACTTTCTTTCATTAAAAGTGAATCCCATAATTGGATGCCCATAGGTTCAAAAAGTTTCCAGGTGGTTACTTTGATACCGATTTTGTCTTTAGGAGTCAGTTTATAGTCAAAATGAAACTCATAATGGTGTGTATTTGTTTTTTCCGGTCCAAAATTGTTGAAGGTCAGCCACGGAGTGCTTACTGAGAATTTGTAGTCAGGCATTTTGTCTTTGATAGTGCCTCTCGCCTTGTGTGGGAGGTTTTGACTAAATGCCAGTGTTGTGAACACGGCAATCATTAATGTTGTTGAAATTAGCTTTTTCATTTTTTCGAATTTTAGCTCAAAGAAAATGATCCTCTATTTTCAATCAAAGAATAAAGTGATGAGTGGTCGGGTAAAAGGATAAGCGGCTAACCCTGCGGTTATTGACGTGGCATAGCTTTCAACTCCATCGGCAGGATACAACTGTAAACAAATCGGTTAACCGGTACGCTGATTCCGTGTAATTCTGCGAGTTTAACTATTGTGCCATTTTGATATTCAATTTCGGATGGCTTTCCTTCCCAAACATCACGCGTTAAGGAGGAGGTTGATCCATAAGGAAATGAATCTATTAACGCAACCGTTCGGTTGATATAATCTGGTTCTATATTAATCCCGATTTTTTGCGACAACTGATAGATTTCGTTTAGCAATTCGATCATCAACACCCTGGTTTCTTTAAGTTCCCTCAATTCACCGTAGGTTGTTTTTGAAACTGCCAGCAAGCCACTTACACAGATGGCAATAAACTTCTTCCACAGGTCTGACTGAATATTTGAGGAAATATGCGATTTTATACCAGCGGTATCAAATACAGCTTTAAGCTTACTAACCCGGTCAGTTAGTGAATGGTTGAGCTCGCCAAAAACTATTTCCGGCTCCATTCCAAAATGGGTGATTACTCCGGGAGAGCTGATTTTACTGATGATCCGGCATAACCCACCGATGATGTGGCCCGGATGGATTTGTTCCGACAATTCATCAGTTGCCGAAATGCCATTTTGAAGCGGCATAACCAGGGTGTCGGGTTCCAATATGTTGTGCAGTTCTTTCGCGACTTCCCTGACCTGCCAGGCTTTAACAGCAATGATTACCAGGTCGGCCAAACCAATAGCCTGAAAACTGTCGGTTGCCTTAACAGGGTCTACAGTGAAATTTCCCTGGATACTTTCAATGTTGAGGCCTTTCTGTTTAATGGCTTTCAGATGTTTCCCGCGTGCAAGAAAAGTCACGTCGAAGCCGGCCTTTGCCAGTTTCCCGCCAAAGTATCCGCCCACTCCTCCGGTTCCAATAATCGCTATTTTCATTTTGAAATCGTAAAGAATCCGTGCTTACTATTGAAATGCAGTATACGGTTTTTTAGTTCTTTCATGCCCAGGATACCATCTATATCAAACAATACGGTGGTATCGTTACCTATTATATGGCTATTATTTTCAAGAGTTGTAATTGCTTTTTCATATTTTGCCTTGCTTACATATTGAATAACCTCCTGCTTAATGTTTTCTGATATAGTTTGAGCATAACCCAGGTGAAAACATAAATTAAATACAACAAAACAGGATAGTTGAATGCCTGTTCTTATTTTTGTTCTATTTTTCTGAGCCATGCGTTTATTGATCTATAACGAATCAAACCTCAAAGAAAATGATTCCCCCTGTTTAATCAAAGGGGAAAGTGATTAGTGGTCTGATAATAAGATAAGCGGACTCTACCCAACTTTAATTTTGGACCGCTTATTACTAACAATAGGGACAATTCGTGTGATGCGATATCACCTCTGGTTCAGTGTTGCCTGTTCAATTGAATATTCCTCCCCGCTTGATGACCGAAACCCCTCAGGAAACCCATTCCTGGCAATAATTCTGACGATATCATTGGATAGTGGATATTGCATCGTCAGGTTATATTCCCCGGATGAACCTCTTTCTGATTTGCAATAGATTACCTGACAGTTTTTACTATCAGGAATGAGATACAACATGGATAATTCATCAACATCATTCCAATCAATTATAGAAAACAGAAACGGAATAAACTCCTTTGGGTAAACCGGTTCGGCGATATCGTAATGCACATGATGAAACCTGATTGTTTTATCATTGATATCCTGACTGAAGATCGTATCACTGCCGGCGATGAAGCGTATGGGGGACAAAATGTCTGTAAGCTCCAAAATAGATTCGGAATTATCATCCTTCTTATGGATAGCGATACCTTTCCTGCTTTTTGAAAACCATAGTTTCAGCTGCCTGTTTCCCTCTTTAGAAACATAGGTTACCGTATCTTCCGGTATCCTAAAAGCGCATCGCCCTTCGGTGAATGATTTCTTCTGATCCTTGATAATGGAAAACAGCCGCGCATCCGGATCATATTTTATATCTATTTCGTTTCCTTCCACCGGCATTTCAAAAACAGTCGTTTTCCCCTGAACCGGGATTACCTTCCGGAAAGTGTTGTTCTTAGTTTTGATCTCTACTTCCAGGTGAAGGGTAAAATAAGGCTCATCCTGCACCACCGTGATTTTCACAATACTTATACCCCGATTTATTTCCAGCTGTCCCTGTACGCTCAGAACCGGATTTTGTTTGCGGTTAAGCCATTGTTCTTCAAATTTTTTCAGATCCTGACCTGATACTTGCTCAAAGATTTCCAGGTATTCCTGCGTAGAGCTCAGCCTTGTACCTGCCATGGTACCCATCCGGAACAATGCTTTTTGAAAATTTTCTCTACCGATCTCCGATTCAAGCATTCTGAATACCCATGAGGCTTTTGAATAAGCTGACCAATAGGTCGGAATGCTTGTGGAGGTGATGTTTATCAATGGCTCTTCGAATAAGTCAAAACAGTGCAGGTATTTTCTTTTTTGATTCTCCCAAGTTTTGGCATCCTTCTTTTGCTCCTGCAAATATTCATAAGACAAGAAATTGGTAAAGCCCTCACTGATCCACAAATAATTTCCGGCAACTGTAGGTTTCGGAGCGCTGTGACAAACTTCATGCAAATACCCGATCCCATCGCTGCCAATGATTGCAGCATTCTGGGCGACAATCGAATGGCCGTCATTGAGCAAGCCCCCGTCCGTGAAATTGTCCAGAACCACGAAGTTGATCCTGTAACTTCCATAATTATTGAATTTCCTATTGATCCATTTCAGCAGGGTGTCAACCTCTGCAATCACAAAGTCACGTTCCTTCTGATCCTGCCGGGTGAAATAAAATCCGATACGGGTATTCCCGTTTACTATTTCCTTTTGATCCCAATTATTCCGGGCATAAAATGCGATGTCGTCCATCCAGGTACCATCCAGGATTGACTTTGTTTCCTTTTTCCCGTCCGGCAATGACTTTTCAGTCGCTTCGCCATATTGTAATAAGGTAAATTCATCCGGATAAGTGTAGGTGATTTCAAAATGAGTGCTATCACCTGAAAAGAAATTCCGTCCCGAATTGCCTGGCGGAGGAGATGGAACCGCAGCAAAACCGCCAAGCCGGATAAAGAAAGAATTGCTGTTCATGCTGATGAACTGGTTAAGTGTTCCGGGGGATTTCAGGCGCCCGGTAATATGGACTTGGCATTTCCCGATTGTGTCCATTATACAGTGGACCAGATATCCAAACCGCTCATAATCAGCTTTCCGTCCATTCAGAATAAAGCCGATGATCTCAAAATCCTTAGCAAGTTTGAACAGCAGGTGGTGCGACTGTAAGCTCATAGTGATATTGCAGTCAAACGAAAAAAAAGAGGCGCCAGGATTGACGTTTAGATTTAGCTTGTAATCAATGAAATCTGGTGTGAAATCATCCATCACTCGCTCGGTGAGGAAATAGTTGCCTGCTTTGTTTTCCAGTTTGTAAACGCGGTAGATAAAGTCGAAATACTCGTCATGGTTATCGCCGTCATATGGAGTGTTGTTGGTTGGTATATGCAGAAGAACAGCATCAGTGTTCAATCTGATTATTTTCGTGGCATTGAAGTTTAAATGCCCCCGTCGCAGTTCATATTTCCATGTATCCAATTCCCGTTGACAGAAATCTACCGTGAAGAAAGGTTTTATTGCCTCAACATCAGCCGATTTCAGAGCGTTATGAAAATTCTGCTCCCACAAATCATACGATTGTGCGGAACTGTGAACAAAGGAACTTATAGCAAAGATCAGGATGAATGCCATCCGCTTAATCGAATGTGTTGTTTCCATTTGGCTTGCGTTTTTGGGTGCAAATAGAGACAAACCTCCTGGGGCAGAAAACTTTTCATAGACTATTTTAGTACTAGTCCCTGGTATGATTTTTCAGTTTGGCAATCAATTCCTGCCTGTTGGTAACGTTTAGTTTCGAATTGATATTTCCGATGTGCGTTTTTACCGTACTCAGGCTGATGTACAATTGGGCGGCTATTTCGTTGTTTGATTTGCCTTCACTGACCAGATGGGCTATTTTCTTTTCCTGTGCTGATAAATCAGATAACCCCTTGCTGGTTTCCTGTTTATTTCTCCTTCGTAGTTTTCGTAAAAGAACCAGGAGAGTCGCCAAAAGAGACAGGATGATCGTCGCTAGTAAGTAGTTTAATCTTTTTTGAAACAGGTACTTCTGGTGAATGATCGAGGCTGAAAATTTTGAGATTTCCTCTTTAAATTGTATGCAGTATGATTTGCCTGAATAATAGCCATCCAATTGCTTAAGAAGGTCATCATAGAATTCCGGATTACCTTTAAAATCTTCGTTTAATCCATCGACATTTCTTCTGATATGGGCAAAGGCCAGCAACCTTACTAATGGATCGGACAAGGAATCAGAACCATACTGTTTGAAATTATCCAGATAGTTTTTCTTTGCCTGGCCGATTGCGTCGGTATTTTGGTTTTCGCTCAATTCCTTGAGAAGGGAAAGCTCGTAACCGATTGATTTCCTCCAATGTTTGTCGGCCTGATTGGTATTCCGGGGATTGGAGAACCAAGCGCCGTTTTCCTTTGGAAAAAATAGGGTATCGGAATTGGAAAAAATGAAATTGTGATAATTTTTTTTCGTGCCAGTTTCTTGAAAATCAAGCCCATAAGAATTTTCGCCAAGGTTGCAATGAATCCGATACAGCATGTTCTCATTCGGCAACAGCTTTCCGGCAATTTTGAAATAGCCAGTGCTGTCGGTTTTTGTCGAAATCAGAACTTGTTCAGGATAGATCGCATTCTCTTCATTATATCGCAACTGACTCAGGTATACAGTCTTACTCGATTCCTTCGTGCTGATATACCCGGATATGGAATATTGGCAGTATCCCGTGCGGACAATCAGTAAAAATAATACCAGGATTGAAGCGTATCGTCTGGTCGCGTTAAGCTTGGTGTTTACTAATACTGAGGGGAAAATTATCAGCCTATCAATATATTTCATCTAAGTTGTATGCCTATTCTACATTTTGTTCAAGTTTTCTGAACCATGCGTATGTTGATCTTCTACGAATTAACTTCAAAGAAAATGATTCCCCCTGTTTAATCAAAGGGGAAAGTTTGGTTTTTTAATACTTTTCTCAATTGTTCTATATGATTTCTTCCTTCCAAATAGTCTGGATTTAATTCTACTGATTTCTCATAGTTAATCAATGCTAAATCCTCTTGTTTGTTTTTCAAATAGGCATCGGCCAAAGTGCTATAGGTAATCCAGGAATCAGGCGATATTTTTATACCGATCTTAAAAACACTGATAGCTGCACCATAGTTATTTTTTTCAATCCACGAATTTCCAATTTCATTAATCTTATTTGCAAATCTGCCTATTAGCCTGATATCTTTTTCGAAAAGTACACCTGTGACATTTTTATACCTTATTGAATCACTTAAGATATCTTCACTTTTATATAAATCCAGAGAACTATTTATTGCATTATAGTTATTCAAAAAATCCCGCCCCTTTTTATTCTCTGGAAATAAGTCGGGAATGACCAAACTGTAGTTCTTTTTTTTAAGTTCTTGATTTAAATTGAATTTCACAACTTGAGTATAATCTCGAAAGAAGTATAGATTTATAGTACCTTCCTTTAAATCATAAATGGTTGTATACATTGTACCTGCACCCCAATTTCTTTCCTGATGCATGGTATCCATTACAGATGAACAAAAACTGATACTTGTGTCCTTTGGGCCTTCCAATAATCTCTTCCCTTTATAATATATAGGAATGTTTATTTCACTCTCATCTTTTATTTGGGAAGGGTAAAAGTTAGAGAGAACATAGGATTGATTATTTCCAGTAATAA
>Ga0172379_10003486_pt1 | contig 24974 bp, 24 predicted proteins | sample GrowelOW334metaG_FD_119756 | JGI IMG/M metagenome (GOLD analysis project Ga0172379, IMG submission 119756) | Groundwater microbial communities from an aquifer near a municipal landfill in Southern Ontario, Canada - Groundwater well OW334 metaG | ecosystem: Environmental > Aquatic > Deep...
CGTAAAATAGTTAATATTTGCTTATTATATGTTTAAAGAAAACTCGCAACAATTTGAACGACCCGCGTCTCCCGAGACAGAAAATATCATATCTTTTGAAGAATTGTATGATTTTATAGAAGCTCAAGGAGAAATTCACGGTTCTATAAAATCCTACGACGCGCCTATGCTTAGAAAAATCATTGAAAGAGTTAGACATGGCCACAGACCCATTGAATTTGTTACCAATACCATGGGCATTAGAGACACTGTGCAAAGATTACTGCCTGATGATCCCGTGTATTTAAAATATACGAAAGGAAGTAAAGCTAAAAAAAATTAATTAAATCTTATAATACTGAATATGCGGTTTGGAGCACCCCACCTGAATTTGTCTCACAAAACCTTAGATTTGATAAGGTGTTTGGCAGAGTTTTTACAGAACGGGCTGCGGCTTCGCCTCGTTCTGCTTGCCGCTACCTGCCTGCCGGCAGACGTGATATCGCAGAGATCGGTATATACATAATGTCGCTAACCCCTTGCGGGCTTATCGCCACTCCGCATATACCGCAGCCTTGTCAGGAATAAAATTAATTTTTATAAAATAGGAATTGGTTCAATGTAATTTATTGATAAAATTTTTGAGTATCGTGAAAAATTTCGGAAACTGAGATATGACGCATTTGTCGCAGATCTGCAAAGCGTTAAGACAAACATAATAATTATGTCTATTGATAAAATAAAATTAGGCGATAATGAGTATCTGGTGGTGGATTTAACCCAACCGCTGCCCTTAAACGCCGAGGTTTATCCCGGCGATCCAAAACCGGAGCGGAGACTGTTTAGCGATATAGACAAAACCGGGTGGCATCATTATATTCATGTTATCGGGGATCATGTTTTCCAGCCGCATGTTGACGGGCCGAATCACCAAAATCCTCAACTGAAAAGCCAGGGAGTGGAAACTTTTGGTATTGATTTTTGTTTTAATGATGCGTTTTTAATGGATTTATCCACTTCATCGGAAAGCCAAACCGTCAGAAGCATAAATTATCTGTTAGAAGTAAAGAAAAAACACCTTAAACCTTTTGTAGAATTATTTTCGCAAAAAAGCGCTGTTTTAATAAGAACTGGCTATGATAAGTGGCTGGAAGCGAATAACCCTCACCAGCCGGAAAATCTGCCTTATTTAAGTAAGGAAGCTGCCGAATTCATTGCCTCTTTTCCCAACATCAAAGTCGTAGGAATAGATTCGTTATCTGTAGACCCTGCCAAAAGTCATGTGGCCCACCAAGAATTAAAACGCGTAATGATCGTTGAATCGTTGGTTCATCTTAATGAAATCCCTCAAGAACATAGATTGAATTTCAGCTTGCAAACCTCGCCCATTAAAATAATCGGCGCGACAGGCGGTCCCGTTGTGGTTTATGCTTTTATTAAAAGTTAAAATTACTAGAACCATATGTCGTTAGAAAAAAGCAAACTAATTAACCAGTTGATTTATTGGGCGCCCAGGGTTTTGGGGCTGGTGTTTGTCGGTTTTCTGGCCCTGTTTTCTCTTGACGTTTTTTCCCTGGGTTTGGGTTTTTGGCAAACGGCGCTCGGCCTGCTAATGCATAACATTCCCGCCTTGATCCTTTTGGCGATCATTATCGTTTCTTGGAAATACGAGATAGTCGGCGGGATTGTTTTTGTTTTGTTCGGGCTGGCGTATATTGCCATGGTGCTCAACAATCCTTTTGAGTGGTATATGCTGGCCTGGCTGGCAGAGATTTCCGGAGTGGCGTTTTTGGTGGGGATCCTGTTTCTGATTAATTGGCGCCGAAGAAAGAAACAAGATCATTCATAATAAAATCAATTATGTTGCTTATTATCAATACAACTCCGGCCGATCATTTTGAATTATTATTGGCGCGCAACCGCGATGACTTCAAGCGCAAAAAAGTGACGGGCAAATTCCATCATTCGGAAAAATTGGTGCCGGCTATCGCTTCATATTTAACGGCCAACAAGCTTGCCTGGGATAAATTGCGGGGCATCGGCGTAGTCGTCGGGCCCGGCGGGTTTACGTCGGTGCGCATCGGCGTGGCCGTGGCCAACGCTTTGGCCTTCGGTCGCAATCTGCCCATTGCCGGCATTAAGGCTGACGAGTTTGCTTCGGCGGGGGAGCTGGTGGCTAAGATACAGGAACGGCTTAAGGGGGTTAAACCGTCGCAAATCGTGTTGCCGTATTATGATCGCGAGCCCAATATAACCAAGGCGAAGATAAAATAATCAGCCGATTGTGGATAAGTTTTTCGGTTGATTTTCATTAAGCAAAAAAGTTATCCACCGTTTGAAAAATATTAAAAAATCTTAGTTAAAAATAGCCAAAATTGGCTATTTTTTTATTATATAAAAATGTTGAATTATGGTTGCTTGGTGGTGCTAAGTGGTGTATAATTATATCAGAGTGGTGAAATGTGGTGAAATATAAGCCGCAAAAGCCACAACCTTGAGAGAATCCTTATTTATGTTTATCGGCCAATACAATCATAACTTGGATGATAAGGGGCGCGTTGCCGTGCCCGCGAAGTTTCGTCCCGAACTCAAGAAAGCCGTGGTAACCAAGGGCTTGGACAGCTGTTTATTCTTGTATCCGCAGAAGGAATGGCAGAAGATGGCCGAAGGCATTGCTGATTTGCCCATAGATAAATCCGGCAACCGCGCTTTTTCCCGTTCCATGCTGGCCGGCGCGGTGGAAGTGGAGTTTGATAAGCAGGGCAGGATAATTTTGCCTGACTATCTGCGCCGTTTTGCCGGCTTGAGCAAGAATGTCGTTATCGCCGGTTTGTATAACCGTTTGGAAATCTGGGATGAAGCCAAGTGGAACGGTTACCAGGCCGAAACGGAAAAGAATTACAACGAAATCGCCGAGGCCTTGCACGATCTTAAGCCATAATTTATTTTCAACTTTGACTTTATAGACTTTAAAAGTAACAGCCATGCCCTCCATTCATGAACCGGTCTTGCTTAAGGAAGTCTTGCGCTATCTTAATCCTCAACCGGGCGACAATTTCATTGATTGCACCTTCGGCGGCGGCGGGCACTCCCTGGCGATTTTGGAACTGGTCAAGCCTGAGGGCAAGGTGCTGGGGATTGACTGGGATGCTGAAGCGATTCAAGACAGCGCCAACAATAATCTTATCCTGGTTAACGATAATTACCGCAACTTAAAAAAGATAATCGGCGGACTTCCGGATTTCGGGCCGATTAACGGCATCTTGCTGGATTTGGGCCTTTCTTCCGATCAGCTGGCCGCTGACGAACGCGGTTTCAGCTTCCAGTCAACGGGCGCGCTGGACTTGCGCTTTAACCAAGCAACCGGCCAAAGCGCCGCCGAGCTGATTAATGCTTCAAACGAAGCGGAGCTGATCAAGATTTTTACCGATTACGGCGAAGAACCGCTGGCCAAGCCGATTGCGCGCGCGATAATCGCCGCGCGTCAGCAGGGCCGGAAAATAGAAACGGCGGAGGAATTGGCTGAAATAGTCTCCGATATTTATCAGAAGAAGTTCAAGACGCCGTCCAGGAAGCATCCGGCTACGAGAGTTTTTCAGGCCTTGCGCATAGCGGTCAATGATGAATTCGGCAATATCGCCACCACCCTGCCTCAAGCCATTGATCTGTTAGCGCCGGGCGGACGATTGGCGGTTATCTCTTTCCACTCCGGCGAAGATCGGTTAGTCAAAAGATTCTTTAAGGACATGGCCGGCAGCGAAGCGCCTCGGATAAAACTCATCACCAAGAAGCCGGTAGAAGCCGGAGCCGAAGAAACGGCCGCCAATCCGCGCAGCCGTTCCGCCAAACTAAGAGTCATAGAAAAAAATTAATTATAAAATATAATCCTATGTGCAAATTTTGGAAAAAAGAAAAATGCAATCATCATTTCCAGGAGCTTAAAACCAAAATTAGCTGGCGTTTGCAGGTTTGGAACGGTCTGACCAAAAGACGCTCATTAATAGGAATAGGCATCGTAGTCGCCGTTTTGGGTATTGTTTATCTGACCCAAACCAATCTGACCGCCACCATCGGTTATCAAATTAAGGATTTGGAAAACGGCATCGCCAAACTGCAATCGGAAAACGGCCGCTTGACCATTAATTATCTGAAATTGCAGTCCATGGATCAGATCACCGCTTCCGCCGCCGATCTCAATCTGATTCCGGCCGGCAGTCCGGAAATCGTCATGATAAGAACTTCTAACCAGATAGCTAAGCGTTAGCCCGTTACGGTATCCGACGGATATGACAGTTTATCAACGACCCAAAACCAAAGTTTCTGACAACCGCGGACGTATTACCGTACTGTCGGTTGTTTTTTTAATTATCGGCGCCATACTGATCGGCAGGTTGTTTGATGTGCAAATCCTGCGCGGTGCTTTTTATGCCGCGCTCGCCGCCGATCAGCATGAAATTTATAAAAAATTATTTCCCGAACGCGGTTCCATTTTGGTGCAAGAAAAAGCCGGCGATAAGACCGTTTCCTATCCCTTAGTCACTAATCGTACGATGCATGTCGTTTACGCCATACCCAAAGAAATAGTTGATGCCACCACGACGGCGGAAAAGTTGCTTGAAGTCTTGGGTTTGAGCGAAGAAGATCGGCAAGCAGCCGAAGATTTGGCCGAACGCCTGCGCGGCAACGCCACCTCCACTGATTTTTTGGAGCTGGACAAGTATGCCGGGCAAACGATCAGGGATGCGACCAAGAGCGAACTGATTAATGTTTTTAACCAAAAAGAGAAATCGTATTTTTTGGTGCGAGAGCGTTTGGAAGACAGCGCCTTTGAAATATTGAAGGGACTACAGCTTAAGGGTGTCGGTTTCAATGATAAGAGCTATCGTTTTTATACGGAAAAATCCCTGGGCGGGCAGTTATTCGGCTTCTTGGGTTATGACGGAAACGATCGCAGCGGCAAATACGGTTTAGAAGGATATTATGATCAGTTGCTGGCCGGCCGAGCCGGTGAAATTTTTTCCGAACAGGACGTTCTGGGCAATGTCATCGCTTTGGGCAAGAATTATCTAAAGGAAAAGGTGGATGGCGCCAATCTGGTTTTGACCATTAACCGCCCTCTGCAATACCAAGCTTGCCAGTCATTGAAAAAATCTTTGGATCAGCATAAATCAAAAAGTGGCTCGGTTATCGTGATGGAGCCGTCCAGCGGAAAGATTTTAGCCATGTGCAGTTTTCCCGATTATGATCCGAATGAATACAATAAAGTTGAAGACGCCTCGGTGTATAACGTTAAAGCAATCAACGACGCTTACGAACCCGGCTCTATTTTTAAGGCCGTTACCATGGCCGCAGCCATTGATTCCGGCGCCGTTCTGCCGTCAACAACCTATACGGACACGGGCGTAGTGGATTATACCGATTACAAAATCAGGAATTTTGAAAATAAATCATACGGCCTGTCCACCATGACTAACGTTTTGGAGTATTCCATCAATACCGGCGTGATCTTCGCCATGCGTCAGATGACAACCAAGGTTTTCACCCAATATGTCAAAACTTTCGGTTTCGGCGATTTTACCGGCATTGATCTGTTTAAAGAAACTACCGGCAACATTTCCAACTTGAGCCGCAAGGGGGAAATCAATACGGCCACGGCCACTTTCGGCCAAGGCATCAGCGTGACGCCCATTCAGATGCTTACCGCTTTTTCAGCCATCATAAACGGCGGCAAGCTGATGAAGCCGTATGTGGTGGATCAGATAATCATTGACGGCCAAATCAAACAAATCCAACCGCAAGAAATCAAACAAGTGATTTCGCCCAAAACCTCGCTTCTGATGAAGGGCATGCTGGTGTCGGTGGTGGAAAACGGCCACGCCAAGAAAGCGCAGATTCCCGGTTGGCGCGTAGGCGGAAAAACCGGTACGGCGCAAGTGCCGGATATGCGCGGCGGGTATAAATCGGATGACAGCATTATCGGTTCGTTTGTCGGCTTTGCGCCGTTTGAAAATCCGCGCCTGGCTGTTTTTGTCCGCGTGGACGAGCCGATTGAAGGCCGGCTGGGCGAGACGGTGGCGGCGCCGGTTTTCACGGAGGTTGCCAAATTCGCTCTGGAGTATTATAATGTACCACACGACAAGTAGGCCCTGAAGCCTCGCCCGCAGCCCCTAATAAGTGTTGATTCAAAGCTAAGTTACAGCTACTGCTTAAATTATGAAATCATTTTTGAAAAAAATTTTACAAAAAATATTATTTGTTTTGGCGCAAGCCGTTTTGAACAAATACGAGCCGAAAGTTATCGGCGTAACCGGTTCCATCGGCAAGTCTTCAACCAAAGAAGCGATTTTTACCGTGCTCAAAGACAAATTCCGCGTCCGGCAAAATATCAAGAATTATAATAATGAAATCGGTTTGCCGCTGACGATTTTGGGCGAATTGTCGCCGGGCGGCAGTTTGTCGGGCTGGTTAAAGCTGTTTTTCAATGCTGTAAAATTATGGGTGATTGACGATAAAACCTACCCCGAGGTATTGATTTTGGAAATGGGAGTTGATCGGCCCGGCGATATGGCTTATTTGGTCAAGCTGGCAAAACCGGATATCGGCGTCATTACCAATATCGGTCCGGTGCATTTGGAGTATTTTAAAACCATAGAAAATATCGCGCAGGAAAAGGGGATATTGGTGGAGCGGTTGCGCGCCGGAGGTTGGGGGGTTTTGAATGCCGATAACGAGTACACGGCCAAATTGAAAAACAATGTCAAAGGCAGATTTTTGACCTACGGTTTCAACTCTGAAGCGTCAGTACGGGCCCATGATGTTACCCTGTTAAGCCAAAAAAATGATTTGCAGGGCGTTAGCTTCAAACTGTCTTACGATGGCAAGGTGGTGCCGGTGTTTTTGCCCGAGGTTTTGGGCGAACATTTGATTTATGGCGCTTTGGCCGCCGTCTCGGTAGGCATAATCATGAATTTGAACCTGGTGGAAATAACCGAGGCATTGCAAGGCTTTCGGGCGCCGTCCGGACGGATGCGGCTGATTGAGGGCGTTAGGGATTCGCTTATTATTGACGATACTTATAACGCCAGCCCCGAACCGACGGTTGCGGCGGTCCAGGTGCTTAGCAAGTTGCCGGCTAACGGAAGAAAAATCGCGGTACTGGGCGATATGCTGGAGTTGGGTGATTTTGAAGACAAAGGCCATCGCTTAGTCGGCCGGACTGTGGCGCAAGAGGGGATTGATCTGTTGGTTGCGGTGGGCGATCGCGCCAAAATCATCGCTGAGGCGGCGGTGGAAGCCGGATTTGATAAAAAACATGTGGTCAGGTTTGTTGACAGCGAAGAAGCGGGCGAGTATCTGTTAAAAGAACTTAATGCCGGCGATTTGGTCTTGATTAAGGGCTCGCAAGGCATGCGTATGGAAAAAGCGGTCAAGATAATCTTAGCTGACTTGTCTTTGGCTAAAGAATTATTGGTCCGGCAGGATGACAGTTGGTTGAAATAATTCAGACGCATGCAAAGCGCCGGAATAATACGGCTAATAGAAAATTATGAGGAATTTAACACGTGCACCAATTGATTTTATTAAACTGGAAAGTTCAGAGATGCCGTTTAACCCGAAACTGAATATTTTTAATGAAAGAGGTTTTGGCACGATACCGGAAGATGAACCCGATTCTGATTCAGTCGTGAGGCTTTTGCCTGGTTGGGATAGGGATCGGGATAATTATTTTGAATTGGCAGATCTCAAGGACAATCTTAGCGAAGCTCAGAAGGTTTTCCAACAATTAAGGGATGATTACCATATCAGGATTATTCCGTTTAAGTTTGCAATCGGCAAAGACAGTGAGGGTAAATTGGCCGCTTATGTTATCGCTAAAAAAGCGGAAGGCATTAACCTGGATTCCTTGAGCAAGGAGGACCTTTCCCCTATAGAAGCGGAAACTTTAAGGCAAGACTTGATAGAAACATGGTCGGGATTAATTGATTATTATTTTGACTGCCTATCTTCTGATCAAGAATTATTTTGGGATGTTTTTCCGGCCAAACAATACGTCTATGGGCGTGTGGGCAAAGAAGAAGAAAAACACCCCTATATGATTGATATTGAAATTCGCATTACTAGGGGGCAACAGTATTTGTTCCGGCTGGCGTTAAGCTGTTTGGCTGAGGACCCTGAAGCAATTGGGGACAGTTTAAGTATGGATTTAAGCCCGATAAAGGAAAAGCTCAAGTTAAAAATTTCTGAATTTCTGAAGCAGCCTAATCTGGTGGCGGATGCGAGTTTGAAGAATAATATGCGGGATTATTTGAATGCGTTATAAAAGCTATGCGAATTGCCATAATACCCTGCAGTTTAAAGCGAAAGTTTATCGGAGTTTACCGCTGTTGACAAAATATTTTCAGTATGGTAATATGAGCTGTCAGTCAGCCGTCCATTAAAACCAATTAACATAAACGATGTAAAAAGACCGGGCTAAGCTCAAGGAGGCAAATAATGCCTGAAAAACAAGTAATACCTAAACAAACCATTTTTGATTTGATGGATTTGCAGGATCTTTCTGGTTGGCATTTAGTCAGATGTTATGAAGTCCTTGGCAATATTGGCGAACCTTCATCATGCTTGGCATGCGATTTTGATTCTCGGGGATTTTATAATGATCCGATTTTGGCTTCAATCGCCAGTTATGGCATCGGCTGGTGGGGCGGCGATGGGGTTGTCAGGGAGGTCCTTGTTTTGACTCAAGATGACCGGAAGGGCTTTATTCCGAATACTGCAAACCTTGTGTGGTTCCATAGGAAGAGTCCTGTTTTCTGCAGTTGTCCCGCCTTGATAGAAATTTATTCAGAGGAAAAGATATCGCGATTGCGCGATCATCTAATGAAGCATGATTACCTTAAATGTAAACTAACACCACGGGAGAAAGAGTTGTTGGACTTGTAGGGATAATTATTATCCGATATGTTGTACATTAAAACGCCTCTCGGGCAAGCCGTGAAGCGTTTTTTATTTGATTTGCTGCGTTGTTTTTCTGTTTATTTGCCCAGGCCCGGGATATTGAGTCCGCCCATTTGCGACATCTTATTGGCCATGACGCGCTGGACTTTTTTGACGGCATCATTAACCGCTTCTTTGACGGCTGATTCTAACTTGGCTTTGTCGCCGACGATTTCCTGGTCAATAACGACAGCTTTGACTTCCTGATTGCCATCCATGGAAATTTTCACTTTGCCCCAGCCACCTTGGCCTTCAATCGTTTCTTCGGCCAAGGCTTTTTTAATGGTATTGGCTTGATTCTTTAAATCTTGAATCGCTTTGATTTTTGAGAACATATAGTTTTGATTAAGAGTCAAAAGCCATTAAAGTCAAGGGTTTTAAATTTATCGGATCCGCCTGTCGGAACAGGCCTTTGACTTTGCAGGCTTTCTGGCCGGTTATTAATTATAGCTTCTGTCTAAATTTTTAAATGATACGGTATTGCCTTCAAAATAAAGGTGCACCAGACCGGTGGGGCCGTTTCTGTGTTTGGCGACATGGATTTCCGCCGAATGCTTTTCTTCTTCGGTTAAGGAATTAACATCAAAATTCCTGTCGGAGGCCTTGCGGTAAATAAACATAACCACATCGGCATCCTGCTCAATGGAACCGGATTCGCGCAGGTGGGACAGCTTGGGGATGGCCGGCTTGTTCATTTCCACAGCGCGGGACAGCTGGGAGAGCGCCAGGACGGGAATGTTAAGTTCGCGCGCCAAACCTTTAAGGGCGCGGGAGATTTCGGCGATTTCCTGTACGCGGCTTTCCGATGATTGGCGGCTGCCCGAACCTTCCATTAGTTGCAAATAATCCAAAATAATCAAGTCCAGTCCGTGTTCAATCTGCAGGCGTCGCGCCTTGGTGCGGAGTTCCATGACATTGGTGTTGGCAAAGTCGTCAATAAAAATATTGCTTTCCGACAGCTCGCTCATGGCGTGGCCGATGCGGGGAAAATCTTCGCCGGCTTCGGACAGGCGTCCGGTGCGCATTTTCCACATATCCACTCCCGCCTCACCAGAAATCAAACGATCAACTAATTGTTCCTTGGACATTTCCAGCGAGAAGATGCCTACGGATTTTTTGTGGCGGATGGCGGCGTTGCGGGCGATATCCAGGGCTAAAGCGGTTTTGCCGACTGAGGGGCGGGCGGCCAAGATGACTAAATCGGATCTCTGCAACCCTCCCAGGACATTATCCATTTCAGTAAAGCCGGTGGGCAAGCCGCGCAGTTTGCCTTTCTCGCGATGCAATTCGTCAATGCGATCAAAGGCGCCGGTCAGAACGTCCTTGATGTGAGTGAATTTTTCTTTTAAGAATTTTTGCGATACCGCAAAAACCGATTGCTCGGATTTATCCAGGATTTCATTGACTTCCTTGTCTTCCTGATAGCCCAAATCCAAAATATTGGAAGCGGCGGCAATCAATCGGCGCAGGGTGGCTTTTTTCTGGATAATCTGCGCATAAGATACGACATGCGCCGCTGAAGGCACTTGGTTGGTCAGGGTAACCAGATAACTGCGTCCGCCGACCAGATCGATTTTTCCCAATTCGTTCAGCCGGGAGCTTAAGCCCAAGATGTCAATCGGATCTTTACGCTCAAACAATTCCAGGATAACCGAATAAATAATGCCGTGCGCCGTCTGATAAAAATCCTCGGCGGTGATGATGTCGGCGATTTTGATGATGGCATCCTTGTCAATCAATAAAGCGCCCAGAAGCGATTGTTCGGCTTCCAGGTTTTGCGGCGGCAGTTTGCGCAAGGAATTGTCTGACATATTCGTCACCTTTTAGGGTATTCAAGTCCCTTACATTTTACCTTAATTGTCCCGCCTTGGCAAACCACCGGTTTTAGAGAGTTTTGGACAGTTTATGCACACGCCAAAGGGTATAACTTTATCGGATTGGGGGCTTGTTTTTTTTGTATGCCGGTAAACCCCGTACGGCGTTCGGACTTGGGGCTTCATTGGCGCAGGGTTTATTGTTTTGTCAAGAGCAATGTTTACTTTGATTTATTTCTCTATGGGTACTTGCCAAAAGAAAAATTTTACTGTATAATATTAAATAGTTTCATAAAATGTCTTAATTTGCGTTTGGGACAAGCAAAACAATTGAATGTCAAATATTACGCGCCTATAGCTCAGTCGGTAGAGCAACAGCCTTTTAAGCTGATGGTCGCTGGTTCGAGTCCAGCTGGGCGCACCAGAAAGGAATAGTCAAATTTTTCCGCTTCCCGTCGCCGATTTCGGCGACCAAATCATACGGAATTTCATAATCAAAATGCAATTGGCGGTTTTGTCTGAATATTAATTCAGGTAAAAGAAAATTTTTATGTTTATTTGACTGCAGAAATTATCATGATTTCTGTTTTTTTGTTCTATTTTGGTGCATATGATTGACATTTTGGTTGATATTTGCTAAAATTTGGTATTCCCAATGTGAGGGATGTTCTTTGAAATGCCTAGTGCTATCAGCATAACTCAAACGAAAGGAGAGTTTTATGCGTATTGCAGCGATTTCCGTTGGTTTGCAAGGGCATGGGCATAACCTCGCCTTTGCTCCAAACGCCATTGTTACAGTGGCAGCCGCTGTTCAGCGGGTTTTTGGAGATAAAGTCCAGATACGTGTTTTCGACGAAGTTTTGTTTGGTCACGATCAGCTCAAAGAGCTATTGAGTGTGTTTACTCCGAATGTTCTTTTTGTGAGTGTTCCGGTAACTGGTTATTATTATTCAGCACTGGACATTTACAATTGGGCAAAAGAGCATGCCATTCCAGTGTTGACTGGAGGGTACCACTTTAATATTCCAGACGTCGATTACCATGGGAATCAAGTTTATCCTGGAGTAATCGCCCGTCTAGCCACAGAGCGAGAAGTGTTTGTCTGCTATGCTGACGGGGAATCAACAGCAGTCGGATTTGTTGAACACCTCTTTAATCCTAATCATCGCAAGCTCGCTTCAGTTCCAAATCTCTGTTATGTAGAGGCGGGTCAGCTCATTGTCACGCCACGGCAAGAAAATACCCTTGGTACGCAAGCATACCCAAATTTGCCACTGGAGTCGTTCGATCCCCGTGCTTATTGGGGCTCGCTATCAAAGAGTGATGTCCATGCCAGCGGAAAGGACTTAATTGGTAACGTTCCAATTGGACGTACAATCGTCGGAGCCAAGATTGTGGAGGGGTGCACTTATCGCCGAGTGAGGTTGAGCCAAGGAAAGGAAGCATGCTCTTACTGCACATTGACTAGCCCCTGCCACGCGTCCTCAGGTCAGAGTTTTTGGCGTATTACTCAAGAAATGTATGACTATGTCGAGAGTATATCTTGGTCTGGAGATCAGGGAGTTCGTTGCTATCAAATTGGAGATGATATGGGTAGCGATATCCCTCTCATTAAATCAATTTGGGAATCGCGACCACCATGGGCTAACGAGGTTCCTCTCGGTCATCGTGTATATGCTTGGCATGTTCTTGGAGAAGACCAAGCAAGAATGCTATACGACATTGGTGTTCGATGGATTTATCTCGGTGGCGATGGGAAAAGGGGGTTTACGAACGAGTGGTCGGTAAGACATCCACTTGTTCGGACTCTGGAGAATTGCCGTAAGCACGGCCTACGAGCAAGCATTGGCTTTGTTCTCGGTCAACGAAATCAGGATTGGCATGATATTGAGAAATGGTCCAAATTCAGTCAGCGATTGGCCGCAGAATATGGGGATTCTCTCATTATCGTCGACGGCTGGGTGAATGTGCTTGCTCCTGGTTCTCCGGATTGGGCGGTTTTGTGTCAGTATGAACCAAGTTTTGGGAATACGGATTGCCCTGATTTGGAGAAGGCCCGCATGGTTTTCTGGCAACAGTGCACAAAACTCTGCGATCATCAGAACCCCGAAGATATCCGTCGGTTGCTGTATGAATGGGTGCCACAGTTTGAAAACGACATGAATAGGCATCCTGGCGTCCAGCGTAGTTTCATGTTGCGACCGTAACGGGAAGTGTTTTTATTTAGTGGTGTTGTGCCTCGCATGACACCACTTTTCTTTTTTATTAATTTTTCAAAGAGCTAAAAAAATTTGCCGCCAAATCCAGTAAATTTTTCAATAAATCAGCTCTTGAAAAATTTACTGAAATGAGTTATGATTAACTCATTGAAAAACTGGAAATTGCCGTAAATCAGAATTAGGATTGGGTTTCGTCGGGAGGAAAATCTGCGTCCGCCGTTGGCGGACAGCCAAAATGCGTTCGAGCTATCTTTAAGATACAGCACCAGAAAGGAATAGTCATTCTTTACAATAAAAGGAGATGGTCATGGCTCAAATTAAGGTGATAGCTTTTGATGTTTACGGAACCATTCTCTGTTCTGATGACCATGAAAATATTTTGCCGCCACGGTCGGGTTTTACGGAATTCATTTTGCATGCTAAGGATTTGAGAATTAAAACCGTTACCAGCTCTGATTCCGATTTGACTAACATGCAATTGGATTTAGCCGCCACCTTTAACGGCGTAGCACCTTTTGGTTTAGAAATATTTGACGGTTTTTTCAGGCTTGCCATGTACCCCAAGGTTTACCAACAGATTTTGCGATTTTTTGGCATTAAAGATGAGGAATTATTGGTAATCGGCGATGATTATGCTAAGGATTTATCGCAGGCGCCTTTGCAGGCCCATAAAATCTTAGTTCCGAACTATAAGATTGTCGCCGATGGATTTAGTTTTTCTCAAGTAGTTATTTCCGACCTTTAACATTCGCCCTCACAAAGCGGATGTTTTTTTGTTATTGATCTTTGACACAACAACCAAGGAAAGGGAAAAGCCATGAAAACTATCGCTATCATGCGGGGCTTTTCTTTTTCTTAAATTTTCAAAAGTTAAAAGAATTTGCCGCCAAACCCAATAAATTTTTCAAAAGATAGCCCTATCAGGATTGGATTTCGTCGGGAAGAAAATCTGTGTTCGCTTGTAGCGGACAGCCAAAATGCGTATTTTAAAACTCCAACCGGAAACAGTTGGAGTTTTTCTTAATGTACTTCAATGCCGCAAGGCAGTTTCACTCCCGGTTGCAACAGTTCGTTGACGGTGGCAAAAGTGAATCCGCGTTCTTTCAAGCCCTGAATTATTTTCGGCAGGGCTTCGGCGGCGTTGCTATGGATGTCATGAAACAGTATGATATCGTTCGGTCTGGCCAAGGTTACGATTTGTTGCGTCAGCCTGGAGGCGGGATAACCGCGCCAATCATTTGAAGCCAATGTCCAAGTAATCATCTGTAACCCCAGCCGTTTCGCCAGCCGGTCAATTCGCGCATTATGGCTGCCATAAGGAGGCCTGATGAATCGCACTGCCGTTTTATCGCCGATAATTTTTTGCGCTCCGGCCATCTGTCCCAGCACTTTCTCGTCGCCAAGGGAAGTTAGCCGGCGATGAGATAGCGTATGGTTGCCGATCTCGTGACCAGCCTCAATTTCCTGCTTGATCAGCTCTTCGTGTTTTCGGGCTTCCAAACCGATGACAAAAAAAGTCGCCCGAATCTGGTATTGTTTGAGGGTTGCCAGTATCAGCGGCGTTATTTTGGCGTTAGGCCCGTCATCAAAAGTCAAAGCGATCAATTTAATTTTCGGCTGGCTGGCCGAAACTGCCGAGGAGACAGAAGGGATGGTCGGCGCAGAAACATGAAAAACCAAGCAAAGGACCGCGGCAATCAGTGAAAGGCTCATTTTTTTCTCCTTAGTTGTTTAAACCGGATAAAAAGAACTTGTTGATAATTGATTATAGCATTGATTGGGGATAATGTCAAACGGCAAAGCCAATAATCATTTGTATTTTCTTGCATGTTTGATGTAAAATGAAGACATTAAAAATATGCCCAAAATCGCTTTAATCCACGATCATTTGGTGCAGGACGGGGGCGCTGAGCAAGTATTGAAGGTGCTTAAGGAAATGTTTCCTGAAGCGCCGATATTCACTATTGTCGCGGACAAAACCAAGACTAACGGTTATTTTGCAAATAAGGAAATAAAGACTTCCTTTTTGCAATCGTTTCCTTGGGGCGTGAAAAAATACCAGTGGTATCTGCCATTTATGCCCGCCGCCATTGAAAGCCATGATCTGCGCGGTTATGATCTGGTGATCTCCTCGGCCTCATCCTTTGCCAAGGGAGTTATTACGCATCCGGGCACGACCCATATCTGTTATTGCCATACGCCGACGCGCTATTTGTGGCATGACACCCAGAATTATCTGGATGAACTTAAAGTCATTGCGCCGATTAAGAAATTCTTGCCTTTGACCTTGCGTCAGTTGCGTACTTGGGATCGTTTGGCCGTTAATCGCGTGGATTATTTCATCGCCAATTCACAAACCGTGGCCGGCAGAATCAAAAAATATTATCAGCGCAACAGCCAGGTGATTTATCCGCCAGTGGATATGGCGCAGTTCGCGATCTCCGACAGACCGAAAAAATATTTTTTGGCCGGCGGACGCTTGGTGCCTTACAAAAGATTTGATTTGGCGGTGTTGGCTTTTTCTCGCCTGGGCATACCGCTTAAAATTTTTGGCTTGGGACCGGAGTTGAGGCGCTTAAAATCGTTAGCTAAGCCGAATGTGGAATTTTTAGGCAAAGTAAATGATGAAGCCAAGGGCGAGCTGTATGCCAATTGTTTGGCTTATCTTAATCCGCAAGAAGAGGATTTTGGCATTACGGCGATTGAAGCCATGGCTTCGGGTCGGCCGGTCATTGCCTATAATCGGGGCGGCGCCACCGAAACTATTGAGCCCGGTTTGAGCGGAGAATTCTTTGACGAACAGATTTGGGAGGATCTGGCCGATATGGTAATCCGTTTTCAGCCGGAGAAATACGACCCCTTGGCTATCCGTCGCCATGCCGAGCGTTTTTCTACCGAAAGATTCAAAAAGCAGATGGGGGAATTAATCAGCGCCGTAACGGACAAAGAATTTAAGACCCATGATTTATGAAGATAATCTTTGACGGCCGTTGCCTGTTGGACGCGAAATATTCCGGTGTTTCCTGGTATGCCCATAATTTGTCGCAACGTTTGCGCTCGGCGGGTAATCGCCACAATTGGCTGTTATTTGCCAATTCAGCCAAGCCGGCGGACTTGTCGGATTTGGGTTATCAGACAAAGATTTTTCATTACCCCAATAAATTATTGAATCTGTCTTTGGGTTTTACCGGTCAGCCGCAATTGGATAAGCTGTGCGGCGGAGCGGAAGCGTTCTTTGCTCCGAATCTTAATTTTATTTCCGTTTCCGCTTCCTGCCGATTGATTGTCGCCGTCCACGATTTGTCTTTTTTGGTTTATCCGGAGTTTTTTACGTTACGACAGCAATGGTGGCATAAGCTGATTCTGGCTTCAGGAGTATTGAATCGCGCCGATGCCATTATAGCCGATAGCGAAAATACCAAGCAGGATTTGATTGATCTGTTGGCTGTGCCGGCCGAAAAGATTAAAACCGTTTATTTGGGGGCGGGGGAGGAGTACCGACAAGAAATTCCGGCTGAGGAATTAAAGGCGATAAAAGAAAAATATAATTTACCGGATAAATTTTTGCTGTTTGTTTCTTCGCTGGAACCGCGGAAGAATTTGGCTGGTGTTTTAAGGGGTTTAGATAAATTGCCCGAAAGCCGATTGGTTATTGCCGGCGCCGGCGGCTGGAAAAATCAGCAAGAACTAAAGGCGATTAAAAGCAATGAAAGGATAAAAATGATCGGTTATGTGCCGGAAGCGGATAAGCCGGCCTTATACCGGCTGGCGCGCGCCTTGGTTTACCCGTCATTTTATGAAGGATTCGGCTTGCCTATTTTGGAGGCCATGGCCTCAGGTTGTCCGGTCATTGCCGGCAATAACTCATCACAGGGCGAGGTTTTGGCTGATTGCGGCCTACTGGTTGATCCTTATGATCTAAACAGCATCGCCGAAGCCATGTCGGAATTGTGGCGGGATAATGGATTGGGCGCAGAATTTTCCAGTCGCGGTCGCGAGCGAGCCAAGATGTTTAATTGGGATAAAACAGCGGAAGAGACATTAAAAAACATCGTTGCTTAATGTTTAACCGATCGCCTCACGCAAATATATAAAATAAAAACACCCGCCCGAGCAGAAGGCCCAGGCGGGGAGTAAAGTACTGTTTTTACGGGTGCCGGTGTTAGCGCCGATTCGGCGTATCACCCTGAACGCGGATTTTCCAGATGTCTCTCGGCGGATACGAGTAGACATCAACTTTGGCGGGGTTGCCACCTGCATTGAATGCTCGGCAACTGAATGCGTAGCAGGCGAACCCCCGGTCATCTGCCTGCCATCCTTGGTCCTCAATTTCCGGGGAAATAAAGCCGTATCCCCGAAGAATATGCTTGGCTTTTTCTTCGTCGTTGTACTGCCCCCCTGTGAGGTAGCAGCTCAGGATGACGGCGCTCACAATCAGCGCAAGGCAAAGACAAATAGCATTCCAATTTGGTTTATCATGCATCTCTTGCATCTCTTGTTTTCCTCTCTGTTTCTGGCATCGTTTCTGGTATCGCTCGCGTCTTCGCCATAGGAAGCGAAAACAATCTCGTGTCGAGGCTGTTGTAAGGAAGGGATTTCTTCCACAGCCTCGTTGATTGCTTCGCGCAGATCATGGCGAACCTTTTGACGTTTCAAGCGCGTCGAAAATTTTCCGTAATCACCAAGGTCAAAATGCCTATGCGAGGGTACGTTTTCGCCGTCACGTTTGCCTTTCAGGATTTTGCGACGACCGCCGGGCAGACGAATCGTAAGCCGTTTCCGCCTTGGCGGTTTCTGGTGCCCCAGATCCGGCACTTCTGGCGGAGCCGCCATAAGTTCGCACCAAAGATCCCACCAGCTTTCCTTGGTTTCTAAAGGCATTACATACTCCTTAAGTTGTTAATGTCCACGCCTATCTCCAAAAAATTACAAAAACTACATTATATAATTATAGCACACCTAAAATATTTTGTCAAGTACTTTATCCACAAGCATGGTTTATTATATACAAAATGTCTAAAATTAGGTAAAATATAATAGCCAATACAACAACTTAATAACAATATGAAAATATTAATAGACGCCCGCCTTTATGGCACCAAACATGCCGGTATCGGCCGTTATACTCAAGAGTTGATCAAGAATTTAGAAACCGCGGATAAGGAAAATCAATATGTCATCCTATTGCAACGGCAGAATTACGATGAATATCAGCCGCAGAATCCCAACTTCAAAAAATATCGCGCCGATTTTAAAGTCTACGGTTTTTTTGAACAGATTCTTCTGCCGTTTTTGATTTATTCCCACCGGCCGGATTTGGTTCATTTTCCCCATTTTAACGTGCCGTTGTTTTTCTTCGGCCGTTATATCGTGACTATCCATGATTTGATTGTCAGCCATTACCCGTCCAGCCGAGCTACCACGCTTCATCCGCTGATGTATAATTTCAAACTCTTAGCGTATCAATTGGTGATTTCCCGGGCGGCGAAACGCGCCGGAAAAATTATCGCCGTTTCCCGCTACACCAAAGATGATCTTGTGAGACTGCTGAAAATTCGGCCGGAAAAAATCGCGGTGATTTACGAGGGAACGGACTTACCGCGTTTGTCGCCGGTTTCTTGTCCGTTATTATTTGAGAGACTGGGCATCAAGCAGAATTTTTTGCTGTATGTCGGTTCGGCCTATCCGCATAAGAATTTAGAAAAACTGATTGAAGCGTTTGAAATTGTTTTAAGGCAACAAGCCGATTGGCAATTGGTTTTGGCCGGCAAAGAGAGTTTTTTCTATGAACGTTTAAGCGAGGGAATAAAAAAAGAGTTGAAAGGCAAGGTAATCTTGCCCGGCTATTTGACGGATGAAGAATTAGTCTGTTTATACGCTAAGGCGCGCCTGTATGTTTTTCCGTCGTTAATGGAAGGATTCGGCCTGCCGCCGCTGGAAGCCCAGAGTTACGGCTTGCCCGTGGTTTCAGCAAACTCCAGTTGCCTGCCGGAAATCTTGGCTGATTCGGCGGTTTATTTTGATCCTAAAAATTCTCAAGACATGGCGGATAAGATCGTCTCGGTTTTGACTGACGCTGACCGGCGCAAGCAATTGGCTGACAAAGGCCAAGAAAACAGCAAACGTTTTTCTTGGGAAAAGATGGCGAAGGAGGTTATTGGTTTGTATAATTCAATAATCGGATAGATAAGTTATTTATTAAAACACCGGCAGTAATTATCGGTCGCTAAGGTTATCCACACCCGGAGTTGTTTGACTTCGGGTGTTTGTGTTATAATATACTTAAACGTAAACAAAATTTATCAAGGTGGCAAAGAAAAAATCTTTAAACAAAGAAGGACTTGAGCCCAGGGTTTTTGATTTGGAGAATAAATCCAGTAAGGCAGTTCGAAAACCGCGCGTTTCCAGCCGCAAAACGGCTGATATTTTGTTTGCCCAAAATGATACGGCCGAAAAATCAGCCGCTAAAACCGAGATAATCGTCAATCAATCGCCACCCAAAACTTTCAATCTGCATATTGCCGAGAATCAGCTGGATGTTTATCGCTCTCCTCATTTATTAAATTTGTCCAAGGCCGGCCGGATAGAAAAAAATAAGCCGGAACAGCACAGAGATTGGCCGGTCAAGGATATGCCGGCCGGAAAAATATTATCCCGGTTTAGGATTTTGGAATTTTTTGATTTTTCACAGAGTGAAATTTATCTGTATTTATTAAGAATCGCTCAGATTGTCAAGACTTTTTTCCTTATCTTATTTTCTCGCGCCAAATTGGAATCAAAATTACCCGCTCCGGCCGGAGCTAAGGCGGTCGGCGGAAACAAAGCGATTGATCGGCTGGCGGAAATATCTTTTGTTAATTTATTTTTATTTATCGCCAACCAATTTTATCGCGTTTATCTGGCGCTGTATAAATTTTTCTGGCTGATATATTTGTTTGCTCGGAAAGCCCGGTCTCGCCGCGATCAGGTGATTTATTTGCCCAAGCCCGGCGTTGAGCCGCAGAAGGCCGCGGTGATTGACGGCTTGATTCAAGTCAATGAAGCGCCGACAATCGCAGAATTGATCAAGGAGTATTCGCCGCAAACCAAAATTCGGCCGTTGCCGACAGCGCCTTCAGCCAAAGAAATCCGGGAGAAATATCTGGAAACCAATCCCTTCCTGCGCCGAGGCGTAGTTCTGAATCCTCAGCCGCCGTCAGTCGGTTGGCCGAAGCGCCAGTTGGATTTATCTTTTTCTAATTTTGAATTTCATCGATCCCTGCTTCGGCCGGTCGCTGTTTTTTGCGGCATACTTTTGGCCCTGTTCGGCTCGATTAAAGCCATCACTTATTGGGATAGCGCTTTAAGCGTTAAGGGAGAGGTGATGGGCGTGGCCGAACAAGCGGTGGGCAATATGTCTAATGCCGGCGATAAACTGAAAGCCTTGGATTTCGCTTCGGCGCAACAAGATTTCCAATCGGCGCAACAAGATTTCCAATCGGCGCGATCGCAATTGGAGCGGCTCAAGTCATTTGTAACTGTTTTGGCCGACATAACTCCAGCCGGCAATATTTATAAAAGCGGCAAGAACACGCTGGAAATGGGGGATCATCTGTCTGCCGCCGCTTTCGGGTTGCTGTCCGGCATTAATGATATTTCTTCTTCCACCGATCTGTCTTTATCCAGTCGGGTCAAAAGTTTTTCTTCGGCGGTCAAGCCGGCTGTAGCCGAATTAGCCGCCGCCGCTTCTAACGCCAAATCAATCAACCCGGCGCATTTGCCCGAGGGCGGCAAGGAGCAGTTTATAAAACTCAAAGACGCTTTGCCTCAAGCCGTCAGCGCCTTAAGCCAGCTTCAAGAAACTTTGGATTTTTCCGTCGCTGTTTTGGGCGATAACGAACTGCGCCGTTATTTGTTGGTTTTCCAGAATGACAATGAGTTGCGCGCCACCGGAGGATTTATGGGCAGTTACGCCCTGGTTGATTTTAAGGATGGCAAGATAGAAAAAATCACTATTCCGCAAGGTGGCACTTATGACGTCAGAGCCGGCTTCAATAAGATACTGATTCCGCCCGAACCCTTGCGCTTGGTTGGCAGCCGCTGGGAATTCCAGGATGCCAATTGGTGGCCCGATTGGCCCACCTCGGCGACTAACGTCAAATGGTTTTATGAAAAGTCCGGCGGGCCGACCGTGGACGGCGTGATTGCCATTAACTCCGGCTGGCTCAAGGATCTGCTTCAGGTAACCGGGCCGATCGCTTTGCCGCAATACGGCAAAACGATTACCGCCGATAATTTTGAAGACGTATTGCAGCGCAGTATTGAATTGCAGGCGGCGGATAAATCCAAGCCCAAGAAGATCCTGTCGGAATTGGCGCCGAAAATCTTAGACAAGGTTTTTAATTTGCCGCCCAAAGACAATCTGCGTCTGGCCGAAGTCATCGCCGGCGCGCTCAAATCCCGCGCTATCCAGTTGTATTTCAGCAATAATGATTTGCAAAAATTCGCCCTCCGAAACGATTGGGCCGGGGCTTTGGCGACGCCCGCCCCCCACACTGATTATTTGAATGTCATCGCCACCAACATCGGCGGCGGCAAAACCGATGACTTGGTGCGCCAAAAGATATACCATCAAGCGGAAATCAAAGCTGACGGCTCGGTGATAGATCGGGTGGTTATCAGCCGTTATAACGCTTCTTCCATTGAGGATCCGCTAAGAAAAGCGGCCAATAATACTTACTTGCGGGTTTATGTGCCTGCGGGCAGCGAGCTTTTGGGCGCTTACGGCTTTAAGGATTTTGCCAGTTCCGCTTATAAAGATTTGGATCAGGGCGCGATTGAAAGTGGTTTGTTAGCGGGAGAAACGGGAGCCGTTGACAGCGTAGGGGGGACCAAGGTTTATCAGGAAAACAATTATACGGTGTTTGCCAATTGGACGGTAATCGGTCCGGGAGAAAGTCAAGAAGCGGTACTGGTTTACCGTCTGCCGTTTAAGGTTGGCAAGGACTTTAAGCCAAAAGGATTAATTATGTCAGCGGCTAATTTTTTCACTCCGGAAATAGCTCCTTATAATTTTGTTTTTCAGAAACAGTCCGGCCGTAGCAATGATCAGATTCAGAGCGTCGTTACTTATAGCGATAATTTATCGCCGAAACTGATTTATCCCAAATCCGCCACCACAGAAAACAATAATGTTTACTCCCAAGCGTTGACTGATCAGGATCGTTATCTAAGCATCGCTTTTATAAAATAATTTATTTATCGGCTTATGCCAGAACAAACCCCCAAAACCAAAGTCGGAGAAATAACCGCCAATCAGGAATTATCGGAAATGGAAAATAACGAAAATAATAGCGGCACCGGGCCAAATGATATGGTTACAGCGATTGAAAATAAAAATCAGCCGCCGGCCAAATCAGCTAAACGCGGATTGTTCCATTTGAGGCGCGGCAGTGCGGGCAGGCAAAAAGAAATTTCTCGCGATTTGGCGGAAGTCTATACTGATGACGACGGGGTCATACCGGATTTGACTCGATTGGAGTCCAATGAACGGCCTCTGTGGCAGACTATAGTTTATACCTTGATTGCGGTTCTGGCGGTATTGCTGGTTGGCGCCGCCGTTATTTATTTGATTCTCGCCAATCTTAACAGCGATACCTTTACCAACGAACGCATAACTTTTAAATTAGAACCGCCAATCTCCATTGTTTCCGGGCAAGAGGGGACTTACACGATAATCATCGCTAATCGCGAACGGGTGAATCTTTATGATTTGGATATTGAATTGAAATATCCCGACACCTTTCAATTGGTTTCTTCCTCTCCGGTGGCAACCGGCGACAAGAGAAATATCTGGAATATTTCCGTTTTAAAAATCGGCGAAACGCAAAAAATAGAATTGCGCGGAAAAATCATCGCTCCCTTGGATTCCGTGCAAACCGTTACCGGTGCCATGACCTTCAAGCCGGCCAATCTAAACGCCGAATTCAGTCAGAAATTCAATTTAGATATGGGTGTCAATGCCTCTACGATTATCCTGACTGTCTCCGGGCCGGATAAAACGCTGGCTAACCAGGGCATTTCCTACACCGTTGATTTGCGCAATGTCGGCACTGAAGTCTTAAATGATTTGGAGGTGGTAGCCGAATATCCGCCAGGGTTTGTCCTCTCCTCCACTACGCCCGCCGCCAAGGATGGCACTAATAATGTTTGGAGCGTAGCCAAGCTGGCCACTTCCACCGATATGGCTACCAGCAGCGATCAGAAAATAATCATCGGCGGCAATTATTCGGGCATCGTTGATTCGGGCAATCAGGAATTTAAAGTCAAAGTCAATCTGAAAAATCAAAGCGAGTATATCTTGCAAAGCGAACAGTCGGCCGTTACCGCCGTGGTCAAGGATCAATTAAGTTTGAGCGTGATAGTCAACGGTTCGGGCGAGGATCAGCCGGTGTCTTTCGGCGATTTATTGGTATATACGATTAACTTTAAAAACACCGGCACCGAAGATTTGAAAAATGTGGAATTAACGGCCAAAGTGGACTCCCAGATTTTGGATTGGGCGACTTTAAGCAGTGATCACGAGGGCAAAGTTAACGAAGGCATAATTGTTTGGACCGGCAAGGAGCTGCCCAGCCTGTTGAATTTGCGTCCGGGCGAAGAGGGCGCCGTAACTTTTCAGTTAAGAGTCAAGGATTTGGCGGCTATCAGCTCCCTGGATGTGTCTAAGTTCAGTGTGGAAAGCTCGGCTCAAGCCAAAATTAAAAATGCTGACGGCGTTAATGCCATTAATTCAAAAATCATTACTAATTCCATTAATTCCGATTTGAGTTTAATTGCCGCGGCGCGTTATTACAATGAAGACAATCTGCCTCTTGGCTCCGGCCCGATCACTCCGCAAGCCGATGAGACTTCTTCTTACAATATCCGTTTATCCTTAACCAATAACTTGCACGATATCGGCAATATTGAAGTCAGCGCCATTTTGCCCAAGTTTGTCAATTGGGATGATAAGGAAAATCACAACACTGGTGACTTTTTATATAACTCTAAAACCAAAAAATTATCTTGGCGTATTTCTAAGTTGCCCAAATCAGTCAAAGACGCCGCCATTGATTTTAATGTATCAATCAAGCCGACGACTGATGACATCGGCCGAGTGTTGATTTTGATTCCCGAATTCAAATTGACGGCTAAAGACCTGGAAACCGGCTCGGATATCTCCAAAACGATTAGAGCGGTTACCACCGCCTTCTCCGACCCCATCATGGGTAATTTATCAGGCATAGTGGAATAACCCCGCCATCGGACTGATTGCAAAAATCATCGTTACAATCAGTGATGAAATCAGGGACGAAATAATATATTTCTAATTTTTTCTCAATAGGCAACAGATATAAATAAGCGCCTCTGCATTCGTGACTTATTATTATATCAAATAACCTAATATCAAATAACTTAAATTCCGTTAAGATGGCCTTTAAACTGCTTAAAAAATCTAAGAAATCCCAAGCGCGATTAGGAAAATTAAAAACCGCCCACGGCATCATTAAGACGCCGTTTTTTATGCCGATTGCCACTAAGGGAGCGGTCAAGAATCTAACCGCCGCTGATGTTAAGGATCTTGGTTCGCCCATATTATTATCCAACACCTATCATTTGTATTTGACGCCGGGCAGGGAAGTACTGTCTGCCGCCGGCGGTTTGCATAAATTTATGGATTGGCGCGGAGCCATCCTGACCGACTCCGGCGGTTTCCAAGTATTCTCACTGTCTAAAATCAGGAAAATCCTGCCTCAGGGCGTGGAGTTCCGTTCGCACTTGGACGGCAGCAAGCACATCTTAACGCCTAAATCAGTCTTGGATATTCAGAAAACTATCGGTTCGGACATTGCCATGATTTTGGATGTCTGTCCGCCGTCAACCGCCAAACACCAAGAGATCAAGGAAGCGGTTGAAATTACAACCAAATGGGCCAAGGAGGCGGCCA
>Ga0172379_10003487_pt1 | contig 24971 bp, 26 predicted proteins | sample GrowelOW334metaG_FD_119756 | JGI IMG/M metagenome (GOLD analysis project Ga0172379, IMG submission 119756) | Groundwater microbial communities from an aquifer near a municipal landfill in Southern Ontario, Canada - Groundwater well OW334 metaG | ecosystem: Environmental > Aquatic > Deep...
GATATACTCTTCGTTTCCGACAGTACCGATAGTCGCCATACATTCACCCAAAACATAACGCATTTCGCTTGATGGAAGACGTAGTGATACGTATTTTCCCTCACGACCCATGATTTGTGCTGAAGTTCCTGCTGAACGAACGATTTGTCCGCCTTTGCCTGGTTTTAGCTCAATGTTATGAATAGTAGTTCCCACAGGGATATTCATCAGTTTCATAGCATTACCGACTTTGATATCCAAACCGCTCTCAGCTGAAGTGATTACATCACCTACATTTAACCCTTTTGGTTGAAGAACATAACGTTTATCACCATCAGTATAGTTAATAAGAGCAATACGACAGTTACGGTATGGATCGTATTCGATCGCTGCTACTGTACCTGGAACACCAAGTTTATTACGTTTAAAATCGATAATACGGTAAAGCTTTTTAGCTCCCGCTTCTTTATGACGTGACGTGATACGTCCGTTACTGTTACGTCCTGCATGCGCTGGAAGTTTTGTCAACAATGACCGTACAGACGCTTTTGCTGTAATGTCAGAGTTGTCAACATTCGTCATAAAACGTCGGCTAGGAGTAGTTGGTTTATAGGTTTTGATTGCCATAATTACACCGCCAAACTATCGATTTGTGCGCCTTCTGGAAGCTTAACATAAAACTTTTTAAAGTTATTTTGCTTACCAGTAAGACCACGGAAACGTTTTACTTTTCCGTCTTGGTTTAGTGAGTTAACGCGCGTCGGAACAATTCCGAAATACTCTCTAAACACCTCTTTAAGAGCGTTCTTAGTCATACGTGTTGACGTTTGAACTACGATGACGCCCTCTTCTTGAAGACCTAAAGTCTTCTCTGTATACAGGATCGATTTGATATCAGTAATATCTGCCATCTTAGCTCTCTTTCGTCAGATTTTCCCATACCGCTTTTTCGATAACCACCGAACGGTATGTCGCAGCCAAAAAGGCGTTGAGTTCATTCTCTTCTATAACGTACGTAGAAGCAATGTTGCGGAATGCAAGATAGGTATTCTCATCGAGAATCTGTTTAACTAACAATGCGTCACGTACGTTCAATGTGTTGAACAACGCTAAAGCATCTTTAGTTTTACCTGTTGGAACGTCAATCGAATCAACGATAAACAATTTACCAGCAGTTGCCAAAGCATCCAACGCACATTTAAGCGCCAATTTCTTTTGCTTTTTGTTGATTTTTTGATCGTAGTTACGTCCAGTGTTTGGACCGTGAGCTACCGCACCACCAACAAAGATTGGTGAACGACGTGAACCAGCACGTGCGCCACCCTTACCTTTTTGAGCCCATGGTTTTTTACCACCACCGCGCATCTCAGAACGAGTCTTAGCTGACGCAGTATTTGAACGGATACTTGCTTGGTACGATTTAACGTACAACCAGAGGTTATGGGTATTAATACCGCTAAAACTCTCAGGCAATGCCAGTTCAGAAGCTCTTTCGAATTTTTCGTTTAAGACAATAGCACTCATTGTTTAACAACCTTTACTCGACCTAGCGCACCGTTTGCACCTGGGACAGCGCCCACGACAACCAATACACCGTTTTGTGCGTCAAAAGACATCACTTGATTTTTTACAGTTACTAATTCGTTACCGTATTGACCAGACATTTTGCGTCCTTTTTGGACTTTACCTGGCCATTCGCGGTTACCGATAGATCCACCAGTACGGTGAAAACGGTGACCGTGTGCGCCTGGTCCGCCAGCAAAATTCCAACGTTTCATAACGCCGGTAAAACCGCGACCTTTGGTGTTGAATGCACTCTTAACGACTTTTGCGTCCGCTAGAGGAGTCATATCTTGATCACCTGCTTCTGTATTGGCAACTTCCAATGTAGCGAATTTGTTGAATTCAGCAGAAAGGTTATACTTCTTTTGCTGACCCTCAATTGGCTTATTGTGTGCTTTTCCTTGGCTATATGCTACAAGAGCTACGCCATCTGCAACATTACAAACTTTTACTTCTTTTACTTTTAAAAGAGTAACCGCTTGGCTGTTTACACCGATTGTTCGGCTCATACCGATTTTTTCTACTATATATTCCATACCCACTCCTTACTTGTCCATAGAGCGAACTTCTACGTCCACTTCCGGAGCCAAGTCAAGCTTCATTAATGAATCAACAGTGTCAGGCGTAGCTGATACGATGTCGATCAAACGTGCGTGCATACGAATCTCAAATTGCTCACGTGAACTTTTGTTAATGTGAGGTGATTTAAGAACCGTATATTTACGAATCTTGGTTGGCAAAGGTATTGGTCCACGGATTTCCGCACCTGTACGCTTTACGGCTTCAACGATAGAGGCTACTGAACGATCAAGTACACGGTGATCGTACGCTCTAAGTTTCAAACGAATCTTTTCCATAATGTTTTCCTCTATAAAGAACTCGTCAGTCAATGCTGACTATAATAAGGCAAGGTGAATTATAGCAATATATGGGGGTTCGGTCAATGATTTTGGGAGCAAAACTGGATTTTTTCTTTAATTTGTTTCCTTTTAATAAGGAATAGTTTAAAATAAATATCAGTTATTGACTCGTTTTTTGTCTGGCTATAAAAATATTTACGCAAGATGACGAAGTTAATTGCCCTCATTTCTAATGACCATCTCGATTGCATCTGAAGAAACTGGCTTATAGTAATAGAAACCTTGAATTGAGTCAATTCCATTAGCTCGCAAGAACACCATCTCTTCATGCGTTTCTACCCCTTCCGCGAGTACTTCCATATCCAAACCTTTTGCCAATGCGATGATTGTCTTAACAATAGTCTGATTTTTAGGCTGATGCATAATGTCTCTAATAAATGATATATCAATTTTTAGTTTATTAATTGGAAGATTTTTGAGATACGATAATGATGAATATCCCGTTCCAAAATCATCGATTGATATGTGGAATCCCATAGTACGCAATTCATTTAATATGATAATCACTTTTTCGGGGTTTAAGATGATGGAGCGCTCAGTGATCTCTATTTCTATCCATTTTGGATCACATTGAGTTTCATTGAGTATTTCATTTAACGTAGCTATAAAATGAGTGTGTACAAATTGACGGGCTGCTACATTCACTGCTATACGCCCCACTAAAATACCTGAATCAGCCCATTTTTTTGCTGTTTTAAAACTCTCTTTTAATACAAAATTACCAATTTCGATAATGAATCCACTCTCTTCAGCAATCGGTATAAAATCTGCGGGAGATATTGCTCCTTCAGGTGTAAACCAACGGATAAGTGCTTCAGATCCTACAATTTGATTACTATTGGGGTCAACCTGTGGCTGAAAATAAAGGGTAAACTCTTGATTGAGGAGTGCTTTTTTTAAATTAGTAGAGAGGGTAATATGAAATAATGCATCATCAGTGAATCGTGAATTGAAAAAACTATAGGTATTTTTACCGTTTTGTTTGGCATTATACATAGCAGCATCAGCATTTTGGAGTAGCTCTTCCGTTGTAGTCGCGTCGAGCGGATATTGAGCAATTCCAATACTGGCAGTGATATAGACATCAACATTACCAATCTTGAACGGCAGATCAAGTTTCTCGGTGAGATCACTCATATGCCGATGGAGGACATTTTGATCTTTGTTACACGATAATAGTATCACAAATTCGTCTCCTCCAGTGCGGGCGATAAAAGCATCCTCAGGAAGAATATTTTTTAGTAGTTGCGAAAATATTATCAGAAGCTGATCTCCAAATCGATGTCCATACGAATCGTTGACCTCTTTAAATCCATCGAGATCAACAAACATAAGTGCAAATGGTCTCTCTTGCGTTGTTTTCACTTCCAATAGTTCGACAAGAGAAAGACGATTGGGCAAACCTGTAAGTGTGTCATGGTGTGCCATATAGTCAAAACGGTTTTTTTCTTCATTTATACAGTATTCATGCTCTTTTTCTTTTGTAATATCCTCAAACGTAATAACAGCTCCGACTTGCTCGTTATCATATGTGACAGGTGAAACAGTGACATGAACCGGAAAATCAGATCCACCTTTGTGGCGGAAGCGGTGTTCGATATGAATGGTATCCGCATTTAATACGGCCAATCTAAGCCGGCAATCTTCAACTGTAACGTCTTTACCGTTGTAATCATTATAATGGAATAGGTCATGTGGAAATTGCCCTATGACCTCCTTCTCTTCAAGCCCTAAAAGCTTCAAACCTGTAGCATTGATATAGGTACAGCGATCTTCTAAATCGACGGCATAAACTCCTTCACCGATATTGTCAAATATAGTTTTATGCTTAAGAAGCTGAATCTCATTTTTCTTGCGTTCAGTTATATCACGTGAAATACCAAATAGTCCGAGTAACGATCCATCTTCATTATAAATAGGACCTTTCGTTGCCCAAAAAACTTTCTCCTCACCACTAAGCGTGCTAAGATGCTCTTCTTGACTTCTGATCACTCCATCTTTTAAAATATTTTGATCGATATCCCGAAGTACTTTTGCCCCTGCAGGAGAAAAGAGCAGTTCATCAGTATTCCCAATAGCTTCATGCTCACTTTTTCCCGTTACATCAGATGCACCACGATTAAATAATAGGTATTTCCCTTCAAGATCTTTGACAAAAATCGCGTCGGGTGTACTATTGATAATGGTATTGAGGAGTAGACTTGTTTTTTGAAGCGAATTTTCAAGTTTGAAATTTAGCTCTAACGTTTGGATACGTTTATTATATTCTTTGAATTGTTCATTCAAAAATCTCAATACTAAAATATAAAGGAGGATAGCTGTAGTTGAGACGTAGAAAAACCCTTTATAGGTCTGAAGGATTTTAAGCTCACTATCATTTTTGGCTAAGTTAGCAACCATAGTATCGGAAAAATAAATCCATAAAATACCGATAACGAAATACAGTAAAGCAATAAAAATAGCACGCTTTTTCGGATATCTAGCGGTCAACATTAAATCTTCTTAATATAAATATATCATTGATGATACCACAAAAATAATCATTGTAAGCAAAAAAATTATCGATACCATCAGAGTAAGAGAAGATAATTGCTACACAATTCCGTACACTAGAAGATTAGTAAAAATATTTAAATGGCTTGTGTTTTATTTGATGATTTTAAGAAGTTTTGATTGGTTGCGGAAGCAGGATTTGAACCTACGACCTTCGGGTTATGAGCCCGACGAGCTACCGGACTGCTCTATTCCGCGATAAAAGAAGTGTAACGATAAACAAACTAAACCTAGTTCGTAGAGGGTGATTATAGCTAAAATTTTTAGCTTTGTCAAGAGTTTTTAAAGATGGATGGGGTAGGAGGACTCGAACCTCCAATCTACAGTACCAAAAACTGTTGGCATACCATTTGCCTATACCCCAAGCTAATATTGAGCGTATTATAGACTTTTTTACGTTATTTGTCTAGTCTTTTTCTCTCGTTTTGGCTATTTTTTTTGATAATAGCCTGCAATCCCCGTCATGGTACGCCCCATATTAAGCAGTAGCATATCGGCAATCACGAGTGCTGCCATCGATTCGGCAACGACGGAGCCACGAACGGCAACGCATGGATCATGTCGTCCTTTGAGAGATACGTGGACGCTTTCATTTGAGGTGTTGGTGCTCTCTTGATCGACGAAGATAGAAGGGGTCGGTTTGAAGTGTACCCGAATGAGGACATCATCACCGTTACTCATCCCCCCCAAAATTCCCCCTGAATGGTTTGTTTTAAAACCGTTTGGGGTGATGGCATCGTTATTTTCACTGGCTAAAAGTTCAGCACTGTGAATCCCTTCTCCTATTTCGACCGCTTTGACAGCATTAATACCCATCATGGCGGAGGCTAGGACAGCATCAAGCTTGGTATACAACCCCTCACCCAATCCTATTGGTAGCCCTGATATTTTTACCGTAGCAACTCCTCCGACGGAGTCATGGTTGTTTTTAGCGGCTAAAATCGCCTCTTTTTGAGCTTCTTCGACATCTTTATCAAGGGCATAAATAGGGCTATTTTGCGGGTACGAAAAATCGAGAGATTGAGCTTCGATTCCATGGATAGCACTGATACCGCTGGAAAAATCAATCCCCAAAGGTGTGAGCATTAGCTTTGCCACCGCACCCCCTGCAACACGAGCGGCTGTTTCACGAGCAGATGAGCGCCCTCCTCCACGATAATCACGAATGCCGTATTTATGAAAATAGGTAAAATCAGCATGTCCTGGGCGAAAAATATCTTTGATATTCGCATAGTCACCGCTTTTTTGATCGGCGTTGTAAATCACCATCATGATAGGGGTTCCTGTACTGATCCCCTCAAAGACACCGCTGAGGATCTCAACTTTATCGGCTTCTTTACGTGCGGTTGCAAACTCATTTTGCCCTGGTTTACGACGGTCAAGTTCACTTTGTATATAGGCTTCATCAATGGTTAATCCGGCAGGGACACCATCGAGAAGACACCCGATTGCCTTTCCGTGGGATTCACCAAAGGTGCTAATGGTAAAACGTTCTCCGAAACGGTTCATTTAAGTTCCTTAGAGAGAATTTCAAGCGCTATTCTTGCTGCCTCTTGTTGCGCATGTTTTTTACTTTTTCCAAAAGCAGAGGAGTACCGTTTCCCATCAATAAACGCGGCTATTTCAAACTCTTTTTTGTGATCGGGTCCATGGGAGGCGACGAGTTGGTAGTCGGGAGTGATACCGTAGTGCGCTTGAGTCAACTCTTGGAGAGATGTTTTGTAATCTTTGAACAGGGAATCAAGGGAGATGTCTTGGTGAACGAGTTCAAGAAGTTCTACGGCAATATTTTGAACCGTGAGAAGTCCTGATTCGAGATAAATCGCCCCCATAACAGCTTCAAAGGCATTGGCAAGCAATGAGCTTTTGGTTCTTCCATGATTATTTTCTTCGGCATTAGAAAGGTAAATATATTCTCCCAAATGAAGGTAATTGGCGAGGAGAGTAAAGCCATCTTCATTGACAAGGGAAGCTCTCATTTTGGATAAATTCCCTTCATCGAAGTGGGGAAACTTTTTATAAAGATATTCACCGACGATAAGATCAAGTACCGCATCTCCCAAAAATTCGAGTCGCTCATTATTGTAGGGCTGCTTATGGCTTTTGTGCGTCAGCGCTTCAATAATGAGCTTCGAATCGTGGAATTGGTACCCTAAACGTTGTTGCAGGGTTTGTAAGTTGTTCATTGAATTAGTATCCTTTTTGTTTTTCTGCTTCTTCACGGGCGATTTGATCACACCGTTCGTTTTCAATATGACCGCAGTGTCCTCGTACTCATACCCCTTCCATCACTGAAAAGAGTTATTGTCTTCAAATCGTTCCTTTGCTAAGCTCATAATACTCTCAATCGAATCAATCGCATGACACGATGGGCAACGGTGAAAAGGAAAGAAAGAGGGCTGATGACACTCTTTGCATACATATTCAAATTGTAAGGTCGCTTTGGAATTGCCACACGATTTTAAGGTAATTAGGGTGTCAAGTTCAAAAATACTGCTTGAATGTGAAAGATCACAAACGCCTTTGGCACTAAAGAGCTCTCGTAAAAATCCGTTGCGTGCAATTATATCGAAATCGAGATGATTGCACGGTATGCGCCATAAAATATCAGTAACTCTTTGTGAAAGGGAAGGGTCAAAATGGATCCAAGCTAAAGCAGGACGGTGAGTGAAGAGGTATTCAAAGACCAAATAGCCAAGATGAGCATGGCTACCATAGAGGTTAACTAAAAAGGCGGCTGTTTCATCAACGGATGTTTTGGGATTGGCAATCATTTGGCGTGCTTCCAAATAGAGTTTTTCACATCCTGCAGTGCCTTGAAGTTCGGTGAGGGATTCCATCACCTCTAACGCATTACCAAATTGTTGGAGTTGTTCATAAATGAGAATTAAATGATGAAGTGCTTGCGGTGTTCTAGGGTGATTTTGAAGTATTTGCAAAAAGCTTTGGCGGGAGCGTTCTAAAAAGCCTGCTTTAAAGTAGGCACGCCCCAGCTTGAGAAGCACCTCTTTTTGAACCATTTTATCATTTTGCTTGCTCAAGAGGGCGATATAAATTTCAATACTTTTCTCAAAGTTCCCTTGATGTTCAAATCCATGTGCGAGAAGAAACCATGTTTCATTGGTGATGACATTTCCCTGAATTTGAGACGTAATGGTTGTTTCATCATGTGTCGTATCGAAATTTTCTAAAAAACTCTCAAGCTCTTTATATTCATTGGCACTTTTTCGTCGCCCCCACCAGTAACTGATAAAGGAGAGGAGGAAGAGGAGCAAAAAGAAGACGATTATCCCAAAAAGGGGATCGCGAAATTCAATAAAAAACGTATCCATTAAAAGAACCTCTCTACCATCAGTTGCATCGAGACACGACCATTAAATTCGTTTTTATTCACAGTATAACTGCAACTCATTAATTGGTCTTTTGGAGACTCTACTATACGTCTAAATGCGATAAGCTCCACGCTCTGAGGATGCAGTGGGTTGGGGCGAAGTTCGAGACGGCTGTGGGATTTATCACTTCCGAAGAGTTTGATTTGAACAACGTGAGCATTGTTCATCAAAAAGCGAGGACGAGGATTTCCCTCACCGTAGGGCTCATATTTTTCCAATAATGCTAGTAATGGATAGGTAATAGCGTCATGGGCTAGTTCCCCGATTACTTCATTTTGGGGGATAAAATCATCGGGATGGACGAAAGTGCTTGCGATGTTAATCCCCTCACGAAAGGCATTTACATTTTCAATGCTCATCGCCATCCCTGCCGCCATTTTGTGTCCACCAAATTTCCCTAATAAATGCTCTTGCGATTTGATCAAAGTAAAGAGGTCAACGTTTCCGATACTGCGACCAGAACCTTTGGCAATACCGTTATGAATACTCAAAACAATGGAAGGTTTTTGAAAATGATTGACAAGACGTGAAGCGACAATTCCCACTACCCCCTCATTCCACCCCTCACCAGCTACGACGATGATGGAGTCCTCTGGATTTACTTCCAGCATAGCAGCTTCGGTGGTGAGGGCTTCGATCTCTTTTCGTAGGGCATTAAGAGAAGTGAGAATTTCAAACTGTTTATAAGCACTTTGAGTGGTATCTGCGTTTAAAAAATCCAATGCGATAGAAGCGTCTTCGAGTCGTCCAGCCGAGTTGATACGCGGAGCAATTTGAAAACCAATATCCTCAGAGGAGATACGAGTTTTGTTAAGAATATCACGGATGATGATAAAGGCAGGAATATCTGACGTACTCATCATTGCCAATCCTGCTTTTACCAGTGCACGGTTAGCTCCCGTCAGTGGCATCACATCGGCGATAATTGCGAGGGCTAAAAAAGGGAAAAATTGGCGCATATCAAGGGTAACAGCCAGCTCACTTTTAAGAAGTCCCATCAAAAGCCATGCCACTTGCGCCCCACAAATCTCTTTATGCGGATAAGGGCAATCGTGTTGTTTTGGGTTCACAATGGCATAAGCGTCGGGGAGAATATTTCCTACGGTATGGTGATCGGTGATGATAAGATCTATCCCTCTGTCCTTGCACACCTGCGCCGCTTCAATGGCACTGATACCATTATCAACGGTAAAAACAACATGCGCATCGATCCGTTCCAGAACTCCTTTGGATACCCCATATCCATCAGTAAATCGGTTGGGAATAGTTGCTTGAAGGGGATAATCGATTAAGCGAAAAAATCGTTTAACAAGTGCTGTAGAGGTAACCCCATCCACATCATAATCCCCGACAAGGGCAATTCTCTCTCCATTACGAATCGCACCCGCAAGACGTTTGGCGGCTTTGGTTGCATCTTTGAGAAGGGAGGGGTGAGGAATATCAGAGAGTTTTTCACTGGTGTGACAGAATCTCTCACTTAAAAAAGCTTCTAACCCCTGATGGGTCAGAAGGGGAGCGCTAGGCAGGATTGGTTTGCTCAAAAGTCGCTCTCACAAATGCGAGGATAGAAGGGTTTGGGCTTTGGAGATGAGAGGTAAACTCAGGGTGAAACTGTACCCCTAAAAACCATGGATGACTTGGAATTTCAACGGCTTCAATAAGACCATTGGACTCACCTGTAATCATCATTCCAGCCTCTTCGAGAGCCGTACGATAGGTCGGATTGGCTTCATAACGGTGACGGTGACGCTCATGAATCAGAGCTTCACCGTTGTATGCTGCACGTAAATGAGAACCCTCTTTCGTCTCACACGGATATTCTCCAAGACGCAAAGTTCCCCCCATAGGTGAATGGTGGGTACGTAACTGCGCTTGTCCTGATTGGTCAATGAAGTTGTCGATAAGGTAAATCATCGGATGCTTCGTAGTGGGATTAAATTCGATGGAGTTCGCATCTTCATAGCCTAGAACATTACGAGCATACTCGACAAGAGAGAGCTGCATACCCAAACAAATTCCGAGATACGGGAGACGTTTTTCTCTCGCATAACGAATTGCTTGAATTTTCCCCTCTACGCCACGATTCCCAAATCCTCCTGCAACAAGGATGGAATCACACTCAGCCAATAACGCTTCAGCACCCACTACTTCGATTTTTTCACTGTCAATCCAGTTGATGTGAACACGAGTATCGAGGTGTGCTCCTGAGTGAATAAGCGCTTCGATGAGAGATTTGTACGATTCTTTGAGTTCTAAATATTTACCCACAAAACCAATATTGACGAGATGCTTAGGAGAGACGATCTTTTTGACCAATAAATCCCATTGTTCCATATCGGGTTTCAACTCACCAAGACCCAGCTCTTTCGCAATAGGGACAAGGATGTTTTGTTGTAAAAAGCTCAAGGGAACGGCATAAATCGTCTGTTCATCCATCGCTTCGATAATGCTGTCACCACTCACATCACAGGCAAGAGCGAGTTTCTTTTTAAATGTTTTCGGTAGTTTCTCTTCGCTTCGGGCGATAATCATCTGAGGCGTAATTCCGATACGGCGAAGCTCTTGGACAGAGTGCTGGGTTGGTTTACTTTTGTGTTCCCCTGCTGCTTTGATAAACGGAATAAGGGTAACGTGGATGAAAAATGTCCCCTCTACTTCGTCATCATGCTTCATCGTACGAATCGCTTCCATAAATGGCAACCCTTCGATGTCTCCTACCGTACCGCCAAGCTCAACGACAAGAATCTCATGCCCTTCTCCCGCTTTTTTGATACGATCAACGATTTCGCCGACGATATGAGGGACGACTTGAATCGTTTGACCCAAATACCCGCCACTTCGTTCACGCTCAATAACGCTGCTGTAAACTTGACCTGTAGTGAAGTTACTCGTACGTAAAAAGGAGTCATTCAAGAAACGCTCATAGTTCCCAATATCCAAATCGGTTTCGGCACCATCTTTGGTAACAAACACTTCACCGTGTTCCAAAGGGCTCATGGTTCCAGGGTCAACGTTGATATAGGGATCGATTTTGAGCATCCCAACGTTTTTGCCAGAGTGCTTGAGAAGTGCGCCGACACTGGCAGCGGTAATCCCTTTTCCAAGAGAACTCAATACTCCGCCGGTTACAAAAATATACTTGGTCATTTAACTAATCCTTAATCATTTTTGGTTGAATAATAGGCCAAAGGGGCACGTGTATCGACGTTTTACGGTCGTAATTTAAGTCTGCCATTATATACTGTTAAGACTTATAAAAAGGACAATATCAAATGGAATCGGCTCTGTATTATCTTACGATTGCATTGGGAATTTCGATTATTGTTAATCTTATCCTCATGCGATTTGGTGTTTCCCAAATCATCGGCTATATTATGACAGGTACGTTAGTGGCGTACGCATTTGATTTACGTCATTTAAAAGACTCACACACATTGGAAGCGATTGCTGAATTTGGGGTTGTCTTTTTGATGTTTACCATAGGACTGGAAGTCTCATTACGTCGTCTTGCTACCATGAAAACAGATGTTTTCTTCAATGGTTTTTTACAAACGACCCTCACCGCACTTCTTTTTTTCGGTGTCACCTACGGTTTTTTTCATCTTGATTTAGCCACATCTTTGATTGTCTCGATGTCCTTGTCTCTCTCCTCTACCGCGGTGGTCTTAAGTCATCTCAAATCGACCAAAGAGATTACGAGACCGTACGGACAGCGCTCCATGGGAATTTTGATTTATCAAGACCTTGCCGTTATCCCTATCTTGCTCTTAATCGGATTTTTGAGTTCGGGAGCTACTGATATTGGTGCAGTTCTTTTGAACACTGCCTTAAGTGCCATCGTTATTGTAGGATTACTTTTTGTCGTTGGAAAACGGGTTATGACGTGGTTGCTTCATTTCTCTTCTACTAGTAATGTCGATGAATTGTTTATGGGCTCCGTTCTCTTGATCGTCGTAGGGGCATCACTTGCCGTCCATGCGTTTGGATTTACCTATTCATTGGGAGCCTTTATCGCAGGGATGATTATTGCCGAAACGCACTATCACCATAAAGTGGAGGCTGATATTGCCCCCTTTAAAGATTTACTCTTAGGGACATTTTTTGTCACAGTTGGGATGAAAATTGATCTTGACTTTTTTGCTAACCATATCCTTGAGATTTTTGCCCTTTTGGTTGCTATCTTACTTCTCAAAGCGGTGGTGTTGTTTGGGGTCGTTCGGATCTATTCCAAAGCGAAGATTGCCTTTAAAACGGCGATTGCTCTCGCACAAGTAGGAGAATTTTCATTTGCTATTTTTGCATTGGCGGGGAATAAACACCTCCTTGACGGCGAGCTCACGCAGTTGTTGGTGCTTGCCGTTGTCCTCTCTCTTATTGTCACCCCTTTTATCCTCTCTCGTATCAGTGCCATTTCAGGATTGATTTTTAAAGAGACCAGTATGACCGAAGATTTTAATACTCTTTCGACCTACAGTAACCATGTGATCGTCTGCGGATACGGTATTGTGGGGAAGTTTGTCGTCAAAGCGCTTCGTGCAGAGGGGATAGCTTACATTATTGTCGATAACAGTTATAAGCACGTCCAAGAAGCTCTTAGCGAGGGAGAGAAAGCATATTACGGAGATATGTCCAAAACGGCGATTCTCGAAAAATTGCATACGAAAGAGTCTATTAGTGTCATTGTGACATTAGATAATACACAGAAAAAACGACTCGTATGTGAAGCTATTTTGAACTTTGCCCCAACTGTAAAGGTGGTAGTCAAAGTCATCAGCTTGGAAGAGAAACGGTCTCTTCATGGGCTACCTATTAGCGTCACGGTCGATGGGAAAAAAGAGGTTGCTTCACGATTGGTATGTGAAGCACTTTATTGTGATTTAGAGAAAGTATAGTCTTTAGTTCCCGCGTGATCCCGGCTTAATTGCTTCACTGCCATTCACACACAATGGGCAATTATCCGGTGCATACATTTCGAAATCGAAATCAGCAAGGGCAAAAAGGGGTTTATCCTCAGGCAATGCACAATTCACTTTTCGTGACAATTCACTGCCCGAACGTTTGCAAAATCCACGGTTTGCCAATGCGGCGAAACCAACGACAATACCGCCAAGCGCTTCGATAGCCTTAGCCGCTTCCATCGCTGAACCGCCTGTCGTGATAATGTCTTCACAAATGAGGACTTTTTCACCCGCAGTGATCTCAAATCCGCGACGAATTTGCATCTCTCCGTTGACCCGTTCGGCAAAAATAGAGCGTTTGTCCAACGCGGTTGCGAGAGCGAATCCAGCGATCAGTCCACCAAGGGCAGGTGCACAAACGGTATCGATTGCCAAACCGCTGGCTTGAATATTCACAGCCAAAGCATCGGATAGGAGTTTCGCTGTTTTTGGATCTTCAAGGACTTTTGCTGATTGAAGATAGTATTGAGAGTGGTTTCCTGAACTGAGTTTAAAATGCCCCTCAAGAAGAGCATTTGCGTTCATATAAATAGATTTTACGTCCATGGTTATACCGTCAAAATATCTTGCTCTTTAACTTTGAGCAGATCTTCAATTTTTGAAATAAATTTATCGGTAGTTTTTTGAACTTTATCTTGCGCTACTTTCGACTCATCTGCTGTAATCAGCTTGTCTTTTTCGAGCACTTTGATCTTGTCATTCGCTTTTTTACGATCATTTCGTATCGCTACTTTGGCATCGTCCGCCATACCTTTGGCTTTTTTCGCCGTTTCTTGACGCTGATCGACCGTCATAGGGGGGAAGAAAAGTTTAATTTCAACACCGTTATTATTGGGATTGACCCCAATATCAGCTTTCATAATCGCGCGTTCGATAACACTTAACATCGACTTATCCCACGGAGAGATACAAATCGTTGTCGCATCGGTTGCCAATACGCTTGCCGCTTGATCGATTGGGGTCATAGACCCGTAGTTGTCAACACGGACATTGTCCAAAATTTTTGTCGTGACACGACCTGTACGAAGGGTACGAAAATTGACCAACAAATGATCCGCTGACCCTTGCATTTTCTCTTCACAAAACGAATATACTTCTTCTAGCATAACTTCTCCTTACTTAGTAGCGTTAGTGTCGCTAACCACGTTGATCGTAGGAGCGGCAATCGTATTCTTGTCGACGATTTCATCAACAACTGAAGCGTTTTTTTGTTGAGCATAAAAATATCCCAAGGCAACGGTATTGACTACGAATAAAAATCCGAGAAAAAACGTTGCTTTGGTCAAAAATCCTGCTGGGCCTTTAGCACCAAAAACAGAATCATTGGAACCGCTGTATGCACCCAATCCGATGCTAGAGCTTTTTTGTAAGAGTACTGCGATGACGATCATCACCACGAGTACGATTTGCACGATGAGCAAAATGCCTGTCATAGTTATCCTTGAATAGAGTAAAAAGTTCGCGATTATAGCACAGTGTGATTAAAAGGGTACTTCACGGCATATTATCAGTGAAATTAGACTAAAATACCTTTTTTAAAAGGAGAAAAGTTTTATGTGTACCCAATGTAAAAAACAAAATAAAATGCTCGCCTATTTTTTTGGTATTATCATCTCAGCTGGGGCATTTTACTGGGCGGATACCCACTCCAAACAACCCACTCCGATACACACCAAGCCGATTGTTTCGGTGAGCACCTTTACCCTCTATGAGGCAGCGCGTAGTGTGGCGGGGGAAACATTGGAAATCAACTCTATCATCCCCTTGGGAAGCGATGCGCATACTTTCTCTCCAACACCTGGACAAGTAGCCGCGATCTCAAAATCTCCCCTTTTTATCTATAGTGGTGCAGGATTTGAAACATGGGCAGAGCCACTCAAAAACAGCTTGCCACAGAGTGTAAAGATCGTAGATATGAGTCAAAACGTTACCTTATTAAAAAATAATGATTCCGATCATGGCGTATATGACCCCCACTATTGGCTAGATATTGACAATATGATCCGCGTGACACAGACGATGGAGGGTGAATTTTCCAAACTTATTCCGACCAATACAAAACTTTATCATACGAATGCAACAACCTATATCGCCAATCTTCAAAAACTCAAAAGTGATTACAGTGAGGGTTTAAAAACGTGTAAAAATCGGACTCTCGTTACGAACCATGACGCATTTGGTTATTTAGCTCATGCGAACCAACTTAAAAATATTTCGGTTATCGGGTTGTCAAGCGATGAACAGCCCAGTGCAAAAACGATCAGTGAAATCATTACATTGGTGAAAAAAGAGAAGGTAAAAACAATCTTTTTTGAGGAATTGATTGATGATCATGTTTCCCAAACGATTGCCCAAGAGGGTGGTGCAAAGGCACAGAGCCTTCAGCCCCTTGAAAATATTAGTGAAGCAGAGCTAAAATCTCACCAAACGTATGAGTCACTAATGCGTGATAATCTTGCCAAATTACATGAAGCGATGGAGTGCCGTTGAAATTTGCCCCCAGCCTTTTTGATGTTCGTAACCTTTCTTTTACCCGTCAAGATAATGAAATTCTAAAATCAGTTAGCTTTACTATTCCTCCTGGGGAGTATTGTGCCATTATTGGACCCAACGGTGGGGGGAAAACGACTCTCGTTCGATTATTATTGGGACTGGAAAAACCTAGCAGTGGAACCATTCATTTGTTTGGAACATCACAAGCAAAATTCAGTGAATGGAATCGTATCGGGTATGTTCCTCAGCGTTCAGTATTGGTCGATGCCGCCTTTCCTGCTACGGTTCGTGAAGTGGTGGCGATGGGGCGTTATGCTCTTAGGGGACTTTTTGGATTTGAATCCTCCGAGGACAAAGAGGCGATTGAAGAGGCAATGACGTTGATGGGGGTAAGTGATTTATCCAATCGTCTGATTGGTCATTTATCCGGAGGACAGCGTCAGAGGGTGATGATCGCCCGTGCCCTCTCTTCACGTCCTGAGGTACTGATCGTCGATGAACCCAATACAGGGGTAGATATAGAGTCTCAACACCGATTTTATGAACTCCTTCGCCATCTTAATCGGTCTAAATCAGTGAGTATTTTATTTATCACCCACGATATTGGGGTGATTGCGGACGATATTCATCGTGTCCTTTTTGTCAATCAAACCCTCTTGGTCTCTCAAAATCCCCACGAAATGATACGGTGCGACGAAATGAGCCGCCTCTATGGCAACCCCTCACACGTCGTGTGTCATAACCATTAGGAGGTCATTATGATAGAAATGTTAAGTTACCCCTTTATGCAACGAGCATTTGTTGCAGGACTTATGATCGCCGTTTTAGCCTCCCTTAGCGGTTCGTTTATTGTCCTTCGCCGTTATTCACTTCTGAGTGAAACGCTCGCCCATGTTTCACTCGTAGGGGTCTCTGTTGGATTGTTAGTAGGATTGAGCCCGTTGTGGATGGCAGTGGCGACCTCCCTCGCGGCAGCTTGGCTCATTGAGTATCTTCGCAGTTCGCGCGGTCTTTATTCCGACTCGATACTGGCAATTTTTCTCTCAGGCTCCTTGGCTTTGGCAATCGTTATTATTTCGTTGTCGGGATCGTTTAACGCCTCTCTCTTTAGCTATTTATTCGGCTCTATCCTCTCGGTGAGCAATAATGATCTCATCACGATGGGCATTTTCGGTTCCCTCTCCATGGCGTTGTTGAGCCTCTTTTTTAAAGAGCTCTATTTTATCGCTTTTGATGAAGAGGTGGCGCGCACTAGTGGTCTTCGTGTTACCCTACTGAACTTTATGCTCGTGAGCATTATCGCCGTGATTATCGCCCTCTCGATACGAATTGTGGGGACACTTCTTATCGGTGCACTGATGGTTATCCCTCCTGTTGCCGCGATTCGTTTCGGGATGGGATTCTTTAGAACGACCCTTTTATCGATTGCTATTGCACTCGTTTCTGTCGTAATCGGACTCAGTGTCTCTTTTTTCTTCTCTCTTCCTAGTGGGGCGGCTATTGTGTTGTGTTTGTTGGGTATTTTTATTGTGGCATTGGTACTCAATTGAGAGTCAAAGAAGAGTTCAGCCGTTGCGCGAGTGTGTACGGGGAATGCAATGTGATTCAGGCAAATGTTGCTCAAAAACTTATTAAGGATACCGTGGCAAATCCTACACGGATACTTGATTTAGGATGTGGCAACGGAACCCTCTATTCTCTAGTAGATTGGGAGATAGAGCATTTTGTGGGGGTCGATTTTTCCCAAGAGATGCTCAATCACCATCCTAAAGGCTCAAGCGTCGAATTATTTCTGGGTGATTTTAATAATTCCGTTCTTTTTGAAACACTCCGTACTGAAACTTTTGAGCGTATATATTCGGCATCGGCGCTACAGTGGGCGGATGATTTGGGAGGCGTGTTTGAACAACTCTCTTTATTCGACACCCCTATGTCGTTGGCAATATTTACATCAGGGACATTTAAAACCCTCTACGAGTGTGCAGGACTTCCACCAATTCTAAAATCCTCCGACGAAGTAATCGAGATCGCCAACCGCCATTTCACAGCCCACTATGAGATCGTGCACTATGTTCTGGACTTTGATTCGGTACGGGAGATGTTTCGCTATATCAAACGAAGTGGCGTGAGCGGAGGTCGGAGGGTACTTGATTTTTCACAAACGAAACGGTTGATGGAAGTGTATCCGTTGAATTATTTGGAATTTGAGGTGGTGTTTATTCGGTCGTAAACCCCATCTCCCTAAAAAGCGGTCTATCATCCCTATTTTCAGACATACATTGTCCTCTGAGTTCTTCAAGTCTTTCATACACTTCTCCCTCTTTGATCGGACATAAAGTGAGCATATCCTCCAACAGACATCCAAAAGCCCTTACTTCGATTTTTTCAAATTCTCCACACGTAGTATCATAAAAACTTGCTGCTCCAAAATCCCCAAGATAGCAGTGATCTTCGTCATTAATTAGAATATTATGGGCATATAAATCACCGTGCATCAATCCTTGCGCGTGAAGATACGCTGCGGCAGAGGCAATCGCTTTTGCTACTTCGCGGATGGTTTCGGGGCTAAATTCTTCTCCCTCTTCGAAGGTGTCACGAGTACAGGTTTCAAAATCGGGTGGAAAACCGAGATTCTGATAGATCGATGGGATATATTCCAAGAGAAGCCCTAGCCGTTCATCCCCCTCAATTTTCGCTAAAACTTTGATAAGGTTTGGATGTTCCCCGACGCTCATACAGGCATTCATCTCATCGTGCGCATAGCCATCACTGGTTATCGCCCCTTTAAAAAGTTTGAGTGCAACCTCGTACTCATGTACTTTTGAGTACGCCTTGAAAATCTCTCCCGAAGCCCCTGCTCCCAAAAGTTCTTTCACTTCCAACATTTCGTAGGTGACTTCTGGAAGTTCAAACTGTTGATTCCCACTGCACGGATTCCCTGAAAAAGCAAGCCAAGAGAGTTTGGGAAGAGCCAACAACCATGATGGGATTTCGTCAAGCTGATTTGCTGAGAGGCGGAGAAGTTCAAGATTTTGACATCTAGCCATTTCATCGGGAAGTTTTACCAGTTGATTACCGGCAAGGGCACATTTTTGGAGTTTATGAAGCTTACCGATGGAGTTGGGGAGGGCTTGAAGTTTGTTATCGGTCAATATCAACCAACTAATACTAAGAGGAAGAATATCTTCATCAAACACCTCGATTTGATTGGACTTAAATCCTAGCATATAGAGATTATGGCACTCTTTAAAAGAGTCTGGAACCCCAGTGAAGCGGTTATTGGAAAAAAAAGCAATTTTTAGTTTTGTGAGTCTACACAGTTCTTTGGGGAGAGAGGTGAGGAGATTATTGCTCAAATCCAGAATCTCTAATGTATCTACTAACTCAAATATCTCTTCGGGAAAAGAGGTTAAATTTTCACTGAGGGTCAGCCGTTTGATCCCTTTGAGCTCGCCTGAACGAAGTTGATGTAATGTGTGCATATTTCTCTTTTTTTGAATGAATTATTATCGAAGCGTTTTCAAAACACCCTTTGCCGCATATACGCCACTGGCAAAAGAGGCGGTCAATAAATACCCCCCCGTAGGGGCATCCCAATCCAGCATTTCCCCTGCACAAAATACATTTGGCAAAGCCACTAACATCAGATTTTCGTTAAGTGCTTCTTGTCTCACTCCACCTGCTGTACTGATGGCTTCATCAATAGGTTGCATACTTGTGAGCGTAATCGGGTATTGCTTAATGCACGCGACAACACTTGGGGCATCGTTCCATTGGTTCTTTGGTAATAGTTCGCGAATGAGTGCCGCTTTCACGCCATCCAATCCAGCTTTTCGCCATTTGTTATCGGTGGATTGCTTTCCTGATGGTGCAAGGCGTGAGAGCAATTGGGCTTCGCTTAGATGTGGCAAGAGATCCAAATATAAAGTGGCGGAACCCTTTGCGATAAGCTCCTCACGAAGATGGCGTGAAAGGGCATATATTAATCCCCCTTCGATGCCATAGGTTGTCAAGACAGCTTCGCCTTCCCTTTTTTCACCATCGTCAACCCAGCCCGATACATTTTTTAAGGGCTTACCTAAATGCGCTTGCATAAAGGGAGACCAGATTGCTTTGAAACCACAGTTTGAAGGCAATAAAGGGGCAATAGCCACCCCCTTATCCGCTAGAAGAGAGACCCAAGCCCCATCTGAACCTAAACTAGCCCAACTTCCGCCACCCAAAGCCAAAATCGTCGCATCCGATGTTATTGTTTTTTCACCATCATCGGTTCTAAAACGCAAAGCTCCTGTATCGGTAAACCCCTGCCAATAATGGCGACAATGGACACGAACTCCCCGTTTTTTCAAGGAAGAGAGCCAACGACGTAACAGAGGAGCAGATTTCATTTCTATGGGGAAAACTCTTCCCGAAGTTCCAACGAACGACGATACACCCAAACTTTCCATCCATACTCGAATAGCATTGGAATCAAATTCTCGTATCATCGGTTCTAACCAATCGCTTCTATCATAACGTCGAAGAAAATCACCGATAGGCTCACTGTGGGTAATATTTAATCCCCCTTTGCCTGCTGTGAGAAATTTTCTCCCCACAGAGGGTTTCGCTTCAAAAATATCAACACTTATCCCCTGTGAAGAGAGAACATCTGCTGCCATCAACCCAGCTGGGCCTCCTCCAATAATGACGACGTGCTTAGTTTTCAACGATATTAGTTTCCTAAGCCTAAAATATTTTCTTTTTCCAAAGTATAGAGTTCATAACGAATGTGTTTGAACACTTCACTCATTTCAGGTTCTATAATCTTATAAACCTCTTCCAAAACACGCGAAGATTCTTGCCCTCTTTTATAGTTGGCGATTACTATACTCCGTAAATCGGTACGATTCATTTCACTTTGCATCGTAGGACGTAATACATCATTGATACTATCACGAGAGGAGAGAAGTGATTCCAGTGGTTCGATACGGCATTGATGGCGAAGGGTTTTGAGTGCCGTTGAGAGCTTCTTGTCATTGTGAACATAGCGCGCGATATCCTCAATCACACGAATACCCTCTTTTAGACGGTTAAGGTTGGCATCCACCACTCGCAGGATGTGCGAGGGGAGGAGATTATTCGTCTTTTCCACCGAAAATTCCGAAGAGTTGCAACAATGCTGTAAAGATATTGAGGAAATCGAGATAAAGGGCAAGTGCACCATCAATCGCCGTTTCATATCCCCCATTCATAATATTTTGAGTATCATAAATAACCATGATACTAAAAAGAATAACAACTACTCCAGAAATCGCTACATGCAAGAGAGGATTACCTAGGAAGATATTTAGAATTGAAAAGCCCATAATAACAAACATGGCAATCATAAGAGGTTTTCCGTAACTTGTAAAATCTCTTGTTGTTTTGATAGCATAAAAACTCATCGCCCCAAATACGACAGAGGTCATTGCAAAAGCATTACCGATAATGGTACCCCCACCGTTCATTCCCAATGTATGAGATAAAAGTGGAGCCAACATTAATCCCGTCATAAAGACAAATCCGAACATTACAAGAAGATTGATACCGGGTTTATGTTTAACAAACTGTAATCCGATTATCAAACCAATTTCAAGGGCGAATAAAAGCCAAAAATTAGCAGCAATAGTACCTGCCATTGGAACACCCACGTATGCACCTACCGCACCCGCCATCATTGATGCAGCAAACAATTTATAAGTCTCTTTTACGAATGAAACGATCTGCGCTTCACCCCGTGATGCGCTCTCGTAACCAAATGCACGTTGTTGTGCGTAATCACGATCATATAAAGCCATAGCCTTTTCCTTAACAAAGTAAATTTAAACATTAGGATTATACCCCATATTTATTAACTATGAGAGAGGAAAAACCAATGGCTCACGGCAGATTTGTTCTGGTATAAAATTTGCTTTTAGGAGAAAATAATAAAAATCGAAGGAAAATCATGGCACCACTGACGACCCATTCTCTCAAAAAATTATTGGAGCGTATTGATTTTGCCCGAGAAGGAAAAATTCATTCTCTTATCCCTCTCTCTCCTACTTCCATTGAAATTCGTTTTAGCGTTCAGGATATTGCTCGTGGGTACGATTGGATTGATATAAGGTTTGTTCTTAGTGGTGTGTGTGATGCAAAACTGGTAAGTGATAATGTATTCTCCTCTCTTGATATGTCGGAAGGAATTACCGTTGAAATAAATGCCAATTCTTGTGCATTAGCAATCGGGGAGTATAAAGGGCGAGTGTATGAAGCACCACTTTATATTATCGGTACTTCGATGGAGAGTGAAGAATTGCCGTTTGGTGGGTAAGTTAAACCTTCTCCAATAAACAGATAAAAAATCCATCAATCGTATCCGTCGGTAAAATTCTCACGCCGTTTTGAATCCGCTCATCATAGACCTCTTTTCCCCATCGCTTCAGAGGCTTTTGGATGTTATCGAAGGGCAATGTGAGGGGTAATGTCTTTAAGTGCTCTCCATGGCGTTCTAAGAGATGTTGCAGAGGGCTTTCATTCTCTTCAGGGGAAAAAGAACAAGTAGAGTAGAGTAGTCTCCCCCCCACTTTGAGAGCATCGAAGGCAGAGAGGAGCAATCGGCGTTGAAGTTTGGACGTTTCCTTGACTTTGTGGATAGACCAAAAGCTCATACTTTTGGGATCATGGGTTTTGAAACGTGCTTCAGAAGAACACGGTGCATCAAGGAGGATGCGATCAAACATTTCAGGGCATTTTTTTCCCACACTTCGCCCATCGGTCATATATGTATGGGCGTTGGTCACCCCTTGAGATTTCAGGTTGTCACACATTCGGAAAAATCGTTCTCGTGAGAGTTCTACCGCAGAAAGCCACCCCGTATTTTCCATCATTCCTGCTAACATCAGTGTTTTACCCCCTGGAGCGGCGGCGAGGTCGAGAACGGTCTCTTCAGGCCTGGGAGCCAACAAGATAGGGGCGATCATTGAGGAAAGATTTTGGATATAAAGTCTCCCACTGTAAAACGCATCGGTTTGAGTGAGGGCGAGTTTATGCTCCGGGGAGATACGATATACCCCTTCCAAAAAGGTTGTTTGCCACCCTACAGTCTCAAACGGTATGTTTGCTTTTGTTAGTTCTGTTTCGAGTTTTTGAGGGGTCGATTTGAGCGTGTTAACACGAAAAGTGACCTGCTTAGGGGTGTCAAAGGTTTTAAGTATGACACTAAATTGTTCAGGGGGAACAATCTTTTCTAATCGTTCTTTAAAGGCTTCAGGAAGACTCATCGAATGACTCCATCAAGTATGGGGACGAAATCACATATTTCGAGAGGCTCTTCCATGATTTTTGTCCCTCTTTTGGTAAAGCGGGTAATAACTTGTTGATTCCCTTTTTCGATAGGGGCAATTAAAATTCCCCCCTCTTTGAGCTGATCCAATAATTTCTGGGGAATAGCTCGTGCTGATGCCGAGAATAAAATTCGTTCAAAAGGGGCATATTGTTCCCAACCGTTTTGTCCATCATCCGTGCGGGTATGAATATTTCCCAATTTCAGCTGACGAAAACGATCTTTGGCTTCAAGCAACAATGATTCTATCCTCTCAATGGTGAATACACGGCGAAAAAGATGGGAGAGGACGGCTGCTTGGTAGCCACTGCCACATCCGATTTCCAAAACACTGTCACACCCCTCAGGGCTGAGATATTGGGTCATTTTGGCAACAGTAAGAGGGGAAGAAATGTACTGCTGTGCTCCGATGGGAAGAGCGTCAAGACGATACGCATTATGACGCATAGCGAGGGGGACAAATGCTTCACGATTGGTTTGAATAAGGGCATTTTTAATCACGGGACGAAGAACAAATTTTTTGTTGATTTCGTCTGCCATTCGCGTGGTTTTTATAATGGTTACTTTGTCCGTCACGATTTTATCCCTATATTAAGATAGCGGCGCATAGAGAGCACGGTCTGCTCTTCATACGTCCAAGAGAGAGTTTCTGCGCTATTGTTTCGTAATTCAGTCCCAAAAGGGTTGATAATTCCACTCATCCCACTGGTATCATTATTGTTGGCATCGCTTGCAATAACGTAACACTCATTCATAAGAGCAAGGGCGTTTGTTAGGGTGACGAAGTGTTCTGCTCGAATTTTACCCCACTGTGAAGGGATGGCGATAATATCGCACCCCTCTAGTTGTTGCCACAAAGATTTAAAACGAAGTTCAAAGCAAATAAGTATTCCAATTTTTATACCGTTAAAGTCAAATCGCATAATTCGAGATTCTTCACCTGCACTAAAATAGTCCATTTCGCCGCCAAGATTAAAGAGCTTTGTTTTTGCTTGTGCATGGAGTATTTTACCGTTATGAAGAGCATACGCAACATTGTAAAACTGATCGTCAATTTGGGTAATAGCCGTAAAGATAAGAAGACGATTTCCTATCCAATCACTGAGTTTTTGAAGAGCGATGGGGGTAAATGCAGCGGCTTCCTCAAAACGATCGTAGGCAAATCCTGTGAGACACACCTCAGGAGCAACAATTATTGCATCTTCGGGTGCTTGAGACAGATGTAAGATTAGCTTCGTGAGATTATTTTCAAAAGAGGTATCGGTTGGGATACAAAGGGAAACAATAGGTTTAGAAATCATCGAAACTAAGGCTTCCTTTGGAATAATTGGTAACGGTTCCCTCAAAAAAGTTGGTCTTTTGGTCATTGAACTTCGAGAAATCATCAACCCATTTAATCGGATTGGGGACATTGTAAAGTTTTTTGAGTCCCACAGCGTGAAGACGTTCATCGGCTAAGTATCGGATATATTGGGCAACAATTTCGTTAGTAAGACCTAAGATCTGACCTTGAGTGATATATTGTCCCCATGCAGTCTCTAGTTCTACCGCTTTACGGAACATATCGTAGACCTCTTCAAGGAGTTCTTCGGTAAAGAGATCCGCACGTTCACGACGCAATGTATTGATGATGTTTTGAAATAGAACCAAATGGGTTACTTCATCCCGTTGGATAAAGCGAATCATTTGAGCAGAGCCTAACATTTTCCCTGAGCGTGCGAGGGTGTAGATATAGGTAAATCCGCTATAGAAATAGATCCCCTCTAAAATC
>Ga0172379_10003488_pt1 | contig 24969 bp, 35 predicted proteins | sample GrowelOW334metaG_FD_119756 | JGI IMG/M metagenome (GOLD analysis project Ga0172379, IMG submission 119756) | Groundwater microbial communities from an aquifer near a municipal landfill in Southern Ontario, Canada - Groundwater well OW334 metaG | ecosystem: Environmental > Aquatic > Deep...
TTGGAAATTTTTGAAGAAAAATGGAAAACTATCTCCGGCAAAAAAGGCGGGTTCCAAGATGCCCAGGAGGAAGCGCAGTATAAAAAACGAGGGGTTGCTATGATCGAGCGGGTTATAAAAAATCCCGGCCCGGTAGAGAGGAAAGCAATTAAACTCCGTGATAGTCTCTCCTGGTATTGGCTTTCCCAGGACGATAATCTTATTTTATGCGGAAAAATTGATTGGCTTGAGTATCTGGAGAAAGATGATTGTATCCGGATTATTGATTTTAAAACAGGAAAATTTGATGAGGATCCGGATTCCTTACAGCTGCCGATTTATTACCTCCTCTGTGTCAATGTTCAGAAGCGGGCAATAGCTGGCGTTCAATATTGGTACTTGGATAAAGACGATGCACCTATCGATATGCCTTTACCCCGCTATGACGAAAGCGAAAAGCAATTACTGGAAATCGGCAAAAGAATTGCGCTAGCTCGGAAATTAGACCGGTTTGTCTGCAACCAAAAAGACGGGTGTGGCGCGTGCCGCCCGATGGAACGGATCATCCAGGGAAAAGCGGAATTTGTGGGAATCAATGATTATAAACAGGATATGTATATTTTATGAACACACAACTAATTTGTCCTCATTGTAAAAAACCTATTGAACTAACGGAAGCGCTTCGCGAGGATCTGAAAGGACAGCTGAAAGAGACGTTGGAGCTGGAATACAAAAAAGAGTTAGAGAGAGTAAAAACAGAATCGAATAAAAAACTTCAGGAGGAGCTCAGCCTTTTGAAAGTGGATGTAGAAAAGAAACAACAGCAGTTAGAAATTGCCCAAAAAGCAGAACTAGATATTCGGAAAGAAAAAAATAAATTAGATGAGGAGAGGCGCACATTTGAACTGGATAAACAACGGCAGATGGACAAGGAACGGGAAATCATCCGCCAAAAAACGCTCGAGGAAGCAGCAGAAAAAAGCCATCTGAAAGAAAAAGAAAAAGATATGGTGATTGACCAGTTGAAAAAGGCTCTCGACGACGCCAAGAGGAAGGCTGATCAGGGGAGTCAACAGTTGCAGGGAGAAGTACAGGAGGTGGATTTGGAAACGATGTTCCATCAAGCGTTTCCACAGGATGATATTGAACCGGTTGGGAAAGGAGTCCTGGGAGCTGATATCCGGCAGATCGTCAAAAGTCCCATGGGAGTCGTGTGCGGGACTATTCTTTGGGAGTCAAAAAGGACGAAACAATGGTCAGATGGGTGGATCACAAAACTGAAAAACGATGTCCTTTCTGATAAGGCAAATATTCCTGCTATCATTTCTGAGGTGCTTCCTGAAGAAGCAAAATCCGGCATTGGACTGAAAGATGGGGTATGGATAGGGACTCCAAAATTAGCCATTCCACTCTCAACACTTCTCCGGAAATCACTCTTGGATGTAGCCAAACAAAAAAAGATCAAAGAAAACCAACAAACAAAAGCGGAAGATTTGTATGCCTATGTAACGAGTCATGATTTCCAGCATCAGGTGGAAGCCATGATTGAAGTCTATCAGGATATGCAGACGCAGATTCAAAAAGAACGGGTATCCTATGAACGAGGGTGGAAACTTCGGGAACAGCAGGTGACCAGACTTCTGTCGGGAGTAGCCGGTATGTACGGGAGTATGCAGGGAATTGCAGGGCAATCGCTTCCTACAATCAAACAATTGGAGTTTTCCAACGACTCGGAAGACGTGGTGTCTTGAATTATTGTGAAAAACCATATATAAGGGTAGTGGAGGAAGGAGGATGTGTATATGACTAAAGAAATCGTTGAGGCACCAGTCAAAAAGAAGAAACTATCATGTTTAGCTGTAGCTGGAATTGGGTGTTTGGTCATCATTGTTGTATCTCTCCTTGCGTTTGGTATCGCGTTTACAGTTGCCGGAAAATTAATCACGTCTTCTTCCGGACAAGGAGCGTTGAAAAAAATCATAGAAGAAAAAACAGGCTTTCTTTTTGAAAACGGGAAAAACGGAGAGAAATTTTCCATTACCAATAAAAAAACCGGAGAGTCTATGGAGATTGGTGAAGGAGCCATCCCTGTTAATTTTCCTAAGGATTTCCCCCTCTATCCGGGCGCAACTCCCAAAGGGACAGCAGTAGGATCGGATCAATCAGCAGGAAAAGGATTCTGGCTTCTCCTGGAGTCCGGCGATTCAATGTCAAAAGTTGTTTCCTATTATGATGAGCAACTCACGGCAAAAGGATGGACCATAGAAGAACAAAACACGGTTGGGGATGGGTCTACCTATGCTGTGAAAAAAGAAAAACTCGTTGGAAATATTATCATTTCCACAGATAAGAAAGTAGCGAAAACAACGATCCTGATAACCTTACAACCCACAAACGAAGGGAATCCTGAGCCACAGGAGGTTGCACCCGAGGGCGCAGAACCGGTAGAGGATTTGGGACTGTAATTAAAATAGCTTAAGAAGCATAAGGTTTCTATTGTCATCCCCGACCTGATCGGGGATCCAGAGTATATTCTCTATGGATTCCCGCCTGCGCGGGAATGACATACAAGAATGCGGAAGTATAGTGTTTTCATTATCGCTTTTTTATTTTTTATTGGCATTATTTTCTTATTTATTCCCAGAAATCAGTTTCCGTTTGTTTCTCCTGTATCGACAAAAGAACTGATCAATCTATTGCCGAATACGTGGAATCCTCCAGCAGTCAATCTTGATTCCATTTTTTCCGAAGATCACACCTGGATATCAACCATTCCATCAGATAAAAAATGGACACTCGTAGCGACAGGCGACATTATTCCAGCCCGGTCCGTCAACCAGCAAACAGTGAAACGGAATGATTTTACATGGGGTTGGAAAAATATTATGCCAATTCTTCAGTCCGGGGATATGACGCTTATTAACCTTGAATCACCATTGGTTCCGAATTGCCCGGTGACCGTTGAGGGCATGATTTTTTGCGGTGATCAACGGCATATTGTGGGGTTGAAAGCTGGCAAAGTAACGATAGCGAATTTTGCCAATAACCATATGGGAAATTACGGAGTAAAAGGAATTGAAGAAACAAAAAAAATATTGGAAGACAATGATATAAAAATTTCCGGATTAGGGAATCCGTCGATAGTTGAGATACAAGGAATAAAAGTGGCATTCCTGGGATTTGATGATATTGGTCCAAACGTGCCCCCTGTTGCACCTGCTGATGATGAAGCGATGAAAAAGGCGATTATTGAAGCTAAAAACGCATCAGATATCGTTATTGTCTCCATGAGTTGGGGAGTGGAATATACAGATAAACCGTCAGATAGGCAGAAAGAACTTGCGCATTTTATTATTGACAACGGAGCAGATCTCATCATCGGCAATCATCCTCACTGGATCCAGCCCGTGGAATTTTATAAAGGGAAAGTGATTATGTACGCCCATGGCAATACGATTTTTGATCAGATGTGGAGCGAAAAAACGAAAGAGGGAGTGATTGGGAAATACACGTTCTATGGGAAAGATCTTGTCGATATTGAGTTTATCCCAACCTACATCAAAGACTACGGCCAACCGGAAGTATTGACTAGTGGAAAAAAAGACACGATTTTACAATCTCTCAAAAAGATAAGTTTTGAAATACAATAATTAGTTTACATTACGAAATTGAAAATTTATTCTTCGAGCGCAAGCGAGAAGTTCTCGGCTTACAGCCTCGAACAATACACATTTCGTAATTTAGGTTAATTATATTCCTTCTTTAAGAAATATAAGAAGCGGTTGAGACAAGAAGGTTAAAGAACAGGCAATACTCGGTATGTGTCCAATAATTGGAACTGTCGTATTTATTGCGCCTTTGATTATCGTCGTGTCACTTGGAACCGCATCGTCGAAAAATAATGACCGCACCGTCATGATTTTTTGTTTGTCTCTTGGCGTTAAAAACGTCTGAATCTTCTCACGGAGTTGGACGGATTGTGCAAATGCAGGGCTCGATTGGGTACAGAATTCAAATGAACGGAACCCTTCATGGGTTCCAACCTGTAATCTTCCACAGACATTGATCACTCGATGGACCGTATGTCTCCGTTTGCTAAACGCATTGAGTACCGCACTTCCTCCAGCACTGGTTCCGACGAGGGATACGGTGTTTCCGTTTTGTGCATAGGAATCGATGAGTGTAATAAGACGATTGAGTTTCGGTTGAAAATCTTCTCCATCCCGCCATCCGACTGAATGGACACGGGGAGTTAACCCAAACCAATGCCAATATGAGGTAGCGAATTGAAGGTTTTTTACCCCATCTCCTAATCCTGGAACAATGATAACAAAATGTTTTTTATTTGTGGCATTTGCCATTTATACCTCTTTATACATAAATATGTGATCAACGTAGTTTCCTTTGTGTGATAACCCTTTGGGGAGTGTGCCATACTCGATAAACCCGAATTTTTTATACATCTCATGTGCTACTGGGTTATCTGCAAAACATCCGAGAATAACAATTTTTAAATTTTCGAGGTTCTTTTTTGCTTCTTCAAGTATCAGGTTCATGAGGATATTCCCGATTCCTTCCCCACGAAATTCTTTCGCAATGGATATGCCAAAATCACCGATATGTTTTTCCGCTTTATCTTTCATCTCAATACCCGTTATACCGATGAGTGTATCTTTATGGAAAACAAGAAGAGTCGTATCTTGTCCGTTTTTTATCTTTTTTAGGACTCTAGTGAGAAATGCCATTTCTTCTTTAAGAGTAACATCTTCTCCCTGATAGAGAATAAAGGTTTGTTCTTTGGAGAGTACGTTGATATACCGATGCATCTCCACGACATCAGTTTTTACTGGATACCGGACAATGATATCCGTCCCTTTTTTTGTTTTACCCGTATAGACGACGGTTCCTGGTTTCATAGATTGGTTGAGATCAATTCTTTATCTTCTTTAAATTATACACTTGGTAGATGGGTTCTGGACAGTCGGTCAATTTTCCTGTACAATTCTTATATTAGCTAGCAATGTAAAGCACGAACTGCTTTCTTGAGAGGGCAGTTCATTTTATTTGTAACCACATGGCACAACCGACTACTACTATTACAGAAAACCGCGACGTTCCTTTGGAAAAAGTAAGGAATATCGGCATTATTGCCCACATTGATGCAGGGAAGACGACGACCACAGAGCGGATCCTCTACTACACCGGCAAAAGCTACAAAATCGGGGACATTGATGAGGGGACGACCGTGATGGACTGGATGGATCAGGAACGGGAACGGGGTATTACGATCGTGTCTGCTGCAACGACGACCTTTTGGAATGGCTACCGCTTTAACATCATTGACACGCCGGGGCATGTGGATTTCACGGCCGAGGTTGAGCGATCACTTCGTGTTCTTGACGGAGGTATCACCGTTCTGGACGGAGAAGAAGGAGTTCAATCCCAGTCTGAGACCGTGTGGAGACAAGCGGACAAATATAAAGTCCCGCGTATTTGTTTTGTGAACAAAATGGACAAAATGGGAGCAGACCTTTGGACGACGGTCAAATCCATTGAAGAACGACTTGGCGCGCGTACTGCTGTGATGGTTGTTCCGATTGGACGGGAAAATACATACATTGGGAATGTTGATCTGCTTACCCGAAAAGCATTTACGTGGCACAGCGATGACTTGGGAGCAAAATATGATGAATCTGATTGTCCAACAGAACTTAAAGATGAAGTTGAGAAGCGCCGTCATGAGCTTGTGGAACGGATTTCTGAGACTGATGACGTTTTGATCGAAAAATACCTCAGCGGAACAGAACCAACGGTTGAAGAGCTGAAAAAAGCGCTTCGCCGGGCAGTTATCGAATACAAACTCGTTCCGGTCTATGCAGGAACAAGCCTCAGAAATAAAGGTGTTCAACCGCTTTTGGACGCGGTTGTAGATTATCTCCCATCGCCTTTGGATATGCCGGAAGTCCCGGGTACCAATCCAGCAACAGGTGAAGCAATAACCCGAAAGCGCATTGTGGAGGATTCTTTCTGCGGTCTTGCATTTAAAGTCCAGATAGATCCACATGTTGGGAAACTCACGTATGTCCGTATTTATTCAGGAAAAATCGTATCAGGATCTTATGCCTATAATTCCAGTAAAAACGTCAAAGAACGTATCGGCAGACTCCTTCTCATGCACGCCAATCAACGGGAAGACATTAAAGAAGCCTATGCAGGAGAAATCGTGGCAGTCGTCGGATTTAAAGACACAATTACCGGAGATACGATATCTGATGAATCGCATCCGATTGTTTTAGAGCAGATCACGTTTCCCGATCCTGTTATATCCCTTGCTATTGAACCGAAAACTAAAAACGATCAGGAAAAAATGGGATACGCTCTCCAGCGACTTGCAGAAGAGGATCCGACGTTTAAAATCAAAAGCAATCAGGAAACCAACCAGACCATTATCTGGGGCATGGGAGAGTTGCATCTGGATATTCTGGTTGACCGTATGAAACGGGAATTTAAAGTAGAAGCAAATGTCGGAGCTCCGCAGGTAGCGTACAAAGAAACAATCACCAAATCCGCAGAAGGAGAAGGGAAATACATTAAACAAACCGGAGGTCACGGACAATATGGACACTGTTGGCTCCGTGTAGATCCAAAAAATAGAGGAGAAGGATACGAATTCTTAAATGAAATTAAAGGGGGTACGATTCCCCGTGAGTTTATTAATCCTATTGAAAAAGGGGCCAGAGAAGCTATGGAAAATGGCTGCCTAGCCGGATATCCTTTGGTCGATATGAGTGTAGCGGTATACGACGGATCATTTCATGATGTCGATAGCTCGGAAATTGCATTTAAAATTGCAGGAAGTATGGCACTCCAGGCAGCAGTAAAGCAAGCAGGCGTGACACTCCTCGAGCCGATCATGAAAGTAGAAGTGACGACTCCTGATGAGTATATGGGAGATGTGATCGGAGATTTATCTTCCAAGCGCGCACAAATTTTAGGAACGCAGAAACGGGGATTGGCAACGATTATCGTAGCCAGTGTTCCTTTAGCTGAACTTTCCGGATATGCAACCATGCTTCGATCTCTCTCTAAAGGACGGGCATCATATTACATGGAACCAAGTCACTACGAAGAAGTACCGAAAAACATTCAGGAAAAGATCATTGCGAAGAAAGTGTAGTGTGTGATAGAATGATTGAAGCTAAGAAATTGGCTTAGTAATTTATTGTATTGAATTGCCCGTCTGAATTTACCGTTCGCCTTTCCAGTACTATTCGTACACGGCTCACGGAGCATTCTTAGCCGGGTTCAAGAAACACTAATCCCGAATACGGGAAAGTGTTTCTAGAAAAGGAGTTATATGGCAGACCAACAGAAATTTGTTCGAAATAAGACTCACGTAAACATCGGCACCATCGGTCACGTTGATCATGGAAAGACCACACTTACCTCAGCAATTACCCACGTTTTGGCAAAAGCCGGTATGGCAAAAGCCTTGAAATATGAAGAAATTGATAGTGCGCCTGAAGAAAAAGCCAGAGGCGTCACGATCAACATTCACCACTCGGAATATGAAACAGCAAAACGCCACTATGCGCACATTGATGCTCCGGGACATGCTGATTACATCAAAAACATGATTACGGGAGCAGCCCAGATGGATGGTGCTATCCTCGTCGTATCGGCTCCGGACGGTCCCATGCCACAAACCAGAGAGCATATCTTATTGGCCAAACAGGTCAATGTTCCTGCTATCGTCGTATTTATGAATAAATGCGATATGGTAGAGGATAAAGAACTTTTGGATCTGGTTGAAATGGAAGTTCGTGAACTTCTGACGAAATATAAGTTTCCGGGAGACAAAATTCCCGTGATCCGTGGATCAGCTCTCAAAGCACTTCAGGGAGATCCGGAAGCAGAAAAAACCATCTTGGAACTTATGAATACCATTGATGAGTATGTTCCTGATCCGGTGAGAGCCTTGGATAAACCATTCCTTATGCCTATAGAAGACGTTTTTTCTATCAAAGGCAGAGGAACCGTGGTTACCGGAAGAGTGGAACGCGGAAAGGTAAAAATCAATGATACGATGGAAATCGTCGGAATTAAAGCAACACAAACAACGGTTGTTACCGGAGTTGAAATGTTCCGAAAGCTTCTTGATGAAGGATTAGCCGGAGACAATATCGGCGTTCTTCTCCGAGGCGTTGAAAAAGATCAAGTGGAGAGAGGTCAAGTGCTTGCTGCTCCCGGATCGGTGAAGCCTCATACGGAATTTGAGGCCGAAGTCTATATTTTAGCCAAAGAAGAAGGTGGACGACATACACCATTTTTCACGGGCTACAGGCCACAATTCTATATCAAAACAACGGATATTACCGCTGAGGTGACACTCCCGTCTGGCGTCGAGATGGTTATGCCTGGAGACAGCACAAAAATGACCGTGAAGCTTATTGTCCCTGTTGCTCTCGAAGAAGGACTTCGATTTGCTATTCGGGAAGGCGGACACACAGTAGGAGCCGGAGTGGTAACAAAAATTATTGCGTAATTAAAATTAATACAATGCCTAAAGGAAAAATTCGCGTACGTTTAAAATCATACGACAGCAGAGTTATCGATGATTGCTGTCAGAAAATTCTTGATGTCGCGGTGAGAACCGGAGCCAAAGTGGTTGGACCGGTACCACTGCCGACTACACAGGAACACTTTAACGTGGCACGAGCGGGATTTATTGACAGAAATAGCCGTGAAGATTTTAAAATAGTAACGCATAAACGACTTATCGATATCATGGAGCCGACGGATAAAACCATAGATCAGATGATGCACTTGGATTTGCCGGCAGGAGTGGACGTTGAATTAAAGACATAAATTTGAAGAAGAAGAGATACTTTGGTATACTTAGAGATCGTTCGTACCGCCATAGCGGGACGAATACGAATCTAAGTGGCGCATCGACAAATAAAATAAATATAGGATGCGCCCTACTGGTCTTACTTATGACCTATAGGTGGAAATTCACCCATACATAAGATACTACCAAAAGTCTCGGTTTAAAGGGATCGACCTTGTTACCGAGGTCGATTTTTTTGTGAAAATAAGTAGTCATTTCGAACGATAGTGAGAAATCCCAATGGGATCCCTCGCAAAAGCCTCGGGATGACGACAAAAACAATGTTAACAGCAATACTCGGATCAAAAATAAAACAGACGCAGTCCTTTAATGAGGCGGGTAAACGCATCCCGGTTACGGTCGTGTCGGTGGGTCCGTGTTGGATTACCGCCACCAGCGCTCCTGAGGGGAAGATGTGGGTACAGCTTGGATTCGGCACACAAAAACACATTTCAAAACCACTGGCAGGACTTATGAAAAAAGCGGGGATTACAGAAAAGCCCCGCTTTTTGCGTCAAGTAGATATTGACGATATGGGAGATTTGAAACCCGGGCAGGAAATACATGCTGAGGAACTATTTACCGCAGGAGACACCATCAGAGTGATTGGCACGTCGAAAGGGAAAGGATTTGCCGGCGTGATGAAGCGTCATGGATTTCATGGAGGGCCAGCTACCCACGGTCAATCAGACAGAGCGCGTTCTCCTGGTTCCATCGGAGCAACAACAACCCCGGGAAGGGTATATAAAGGAAAACGGATGGCCGGACGGATGGGCGGAGACAGAAAGACGGTAATAGGATTATCCGTGGTAGGATTTGACAAAGAACAGAACACTATGACCATTAAGGGACTGATTCCCGGAGGAAAAAATGCACTCGTTATTATCCAAAAAGAAAAAAAATAGATCTCTATGCAAACCATAAAAAAATCAGTAGCTATAAAAAAAACCAAAACCACAACAAAAAAGAGTGTGGCTGTTTCGGCAACACATGAAAAGAAATCTGTGAAGAAAAATAGAGTACAACCAGTCGCTGATAAAAAAGATGCGTCTTTACATATGTCTTTTCCCGTGTTGTCTCCCAAAGGAGAAAAGGACGGCACTGTTTCTCTTCCAAAAGAAATTTTTGCTGTTTCCTATAATGCTCAGTTGGTTGCTCAGGCAATCCGGGTCTATGAAATGAATCAACGGGAAGGATCAGCTGCTACAAAAACCCGGGGAATGGTTGAAGGATCTACGAGAAAAATTTATCGGCAAAAGGGAACAGGAAGAGCACGTCACGGAGGAATCCGGGGTCCTATTTTTGTGGGTGGCGGTATTATCTTTGGTCCGGAGCCCCGTGATATCCACAAAACAATGTCAAAACAGATGAAAAAGAAAGCACTTCTCTGTGCTATTTCTTACGCCGTTGAGAACGCCATGATGAAAGTGGTTGACGGACTTGCGTCGCTTCCTGTGAAAACAAAAATTTTTGCAGAAATGCTGAAAAACATTCAGGTTTCCCGACGTATTCTTGTAATCTATGGGAAAGAGACGAAAACTATCATCAGGGCAGTCCGAAATATCAAACAGATTACCGTTATCCCTTTTGATTCTCTAAGCGTCTATGATGTGATGACCCATGCATACATCGTTTTTACCAAAGATGCACTCAGTGATTTTATTGCAAAATATAAACACGCGTAACACATGAAAACATATATCGTAAAACCATTGATTACGGAAAAAACCATGCATATGACAGCAAGCGGGTGGTATACATTTCGTGCTGAAATATCAGCTGATAAAGAGAGAGTAAAAAATGAGATTGAAGCGCTCTATGCCGTTTCGGTTACGAATGTCCGATCCAGTTTGATGCACGGGAAGGTGACTCGCGTTGGGAGAAAAGGAAAAACTATTGCAAAAAGTGATTGGAAAAAAGTGTATGTCAAACTCAAAAACGGTCAAACTATTGATGCGTTTCAAATCGGCGGATCGGAAGAAAAGAAATAATATATGGCTACGCAAAAAAATTTATCATCCATTCTCAAAAAAAATTCAGGTCGCGATGCTCATGGTCATGTGTCCATGCGGCATCAGGGGGGACGGCATAAACGGTTTTACCGATTACTAGACTGGCTTCGGGATAAAGATGGGGTAAAGGCTGTGGTGACGGGAATTGAATATGATCCGAACAGGTCGTCAGACATTGCGCTTCTTACCTACCGTGATGGGGAAAAACGGTATATCGTTGCTCCTGTTGGTCTTACTGTAGGGATGGAAGTGATAAGTGGAGACGCTGTTGATATAAAAGTTGGCAATGCCTTACCCCTCCGGTCTATTCCTATAGGTACGCTCGTCCACAATATTGAAATTAAACCGGGAAGCGGAGCACAAATGGTGCGAAGTGCAGGAACCGGGGCTATCGTTCTTGCAAAAGACCAGGACACGATCCAGATGAAGCTTCCTTCAGGGGAAATACGGATTTTTCATGGGAGTTGCAAAGCAACAGTCGGACAAATCGGGAATGTAGAGAGAAAAAATAGAATCATTGGAAAAGCAGGGAGAAGCCGTCATATGGGTATTCGTCCGACGGTCAGAGGAGTCGCACAAAATCCACGATCTCATCCTCATGGAGGAGGAGAAGGCAGAAGCGGTATTGGTTTGCCGTCTCCGAAATCTCCCTGGGGAAAACCGACCCTTGGAAAGCGTACGCGAAAACGTGTAAAATACAGCGATCATTTCATAGTAAGCAGAAAAAAGAAATAAGGAGCATTCATATGGCACGAAGCAGTTCAAAAGGTCCGTATATAGATAAACGATTACTCAGTAAAGTCTTGATGCAAAAAGGCGGAGGGGAACGGGTGGCTATCAAAACATGGTCACGGGCGTGTCAAATTCCTCCGGAATTTGTCGGAGCAAGAATTGCTGTCCACAACGGACACATTTTTCATGAAGTGTTTGTGAATGAATCAATGGTGGGGCACCGGTTGGGAGAATTCTCTCCAACCCGTACGTTTAAAGGACATGGTCAAGTGACCAAGAGGACAATGGATAAAACTTAAACATATGGAATATACAGCGAAGGCGAAATATTTGAGAATAAGTACACGGAAAGTCCGATTGGTCGCTGATGCGATAAAATCGCTTTCTGTAGAGAGGGCAGTGGCACAGCTTTCCATTATGCCGAAAAGGGCCGGTTTGTTTTTAAAAAAAATTATTGATTCAGCGGTAGCAAATGCGCATATAAAAAACGGAAAAGGAGTAGAGGTTTTGAAGTTTAAAAAGATTGATGTCACGGAAGGACCTTCTATGAAGAGGTGGCACGCCGTATCCAAAGGGACAGCGCATGCATATAAAAAACGAATGACCCATATAACTGTTGTGTTAACAGATGAGGGGGGGAAATAACCATGGGACAAAAAATTAATCCAAAAATATTCAGACTCGGAGGCGTTTACTCGTGGGGTTCACGGTGGTTTGCCAATGATCGAAGATATGGAGAATTTTTACTAGAAGACGTCAAACTTCGGGAATATTTAGCCAAAAAATTAAAAATTGCAGGATTTTTGGAAGTTGAGATAGAACGGTCGATTAATAAAATGAAGCTTATTATCCATGTATCCAAACCGGGTATTGTCATCGGTCGTGGAGGAAGCGGACTTGAGGACATGAAAAAAGCAATTGAACGGTTTTTGCTGAATTTCAGAATGCTCAGGCAAAAAAATGCCTCAAGTCGTTTTTGGAAAGAAACAGGAAAATTAAAAGTAGAGATAGTAGTTGAACCGGTAAAAGAGCCAAATCTCTGCGCACCACTCGTTGCTGTATCGATCGCAGATCAGTTGGTACGGAGAATTCCGCCCAAACGCGCATGCAATCAAGCGATGGAGCGGGTCATGAATGCAGGAGCAGTAGGAGTGAAAATCCTTCTTGCTGGCCGGATAAACGGAGCTGAAATAGCCAGACGGGAAAAATTTACCTCCGGATCAATTCCTTTGTCAACCATTCGAGAAGAAGTAGATTTTGCTATCAGTCCGGCATTAACGAAATCAGGATATGTTGGGGTGAAAGTGTGGATTTGTAAGAAAAAGGAATAGTATGTTACAACCAAAAAGAACAAAATACAGAACAACATTTCGGGGAAAACGCCGTGGGAAGGCTATCCGTGGCAGTACTGTTGCTTTTGGAGAATTCGGTTTGAAAGCAATGACACATGGATGGGTATCAGCACGGCAAATTGAGGCAGCCCGAAAGGCCATGACACATTTTATTAAGCGAGGTGGCCGGGTATTTATTCGTATATTTCCTGATAAGCCAATTACTAAAAAACCACCGGAAACCCGTATGGGAAGCGGCAAAGGGGATTTTTATGAATATGTGTCTGTTGTGAAGCCAGGTCGTATCATGTTTGAAATGAGCGGAGTAGTATTGGAGGATGCGAAAGAGGCTATGCGGTTGGCCTCAGCTAAGTTGCCGGTTCAGTCGAGATTTATCGTAAAATAACATAGTTGTCCTATGAAATATAAAGAAAAACAAAATTATAACAAAACAAGCATTCCGGAACTCGTAAAAGAAGTGGAGAATCTACAGGGAAAATTAAAAAAATTAACAGTAGATCGTCATGTGAAACAACTAAAAAATTCCCGAGAGGGGAGAGGAATGAAAAAACGCATAGCAGTGTTCAAAACGTTTATAAAGGAAAAACAACTCGCTTCCTAAATGCGAGATATGTGAAAGGATATATGGATAAGCAGGAAATACACATCACGAAATCAAATAAAGGAAAAAATTTTGTCGGAACAGTTATTGCTCTGTATGGCGAGAAAACTGCAAAAGTGGAGGTTCCGTATGAAAAAAAACACCCGCTGTATAAAAAAACGTTAAAACGGACGAGAAGATTTGCTTGCCATAATGAGTTATCTGGGGTAACAGTAGGAGATCATGTTGAAATAGCTCAAATGCGTCCAATGAGTAAAACGAAACATTTTCGTATAGTAAAGAAAATATAACTATTGTTCGAACGAAGTGAGAACTTCTCACTACTCCGCTAGCCGGCGGATCCGTTCGAAGAATAAAGGCAAATTTATGATACAACGAAGAACAAAATTAGCGGTTGCGGATAATTCAGGTGTCACCAGTATGTCCGTGATCCATATATATGGATCGTCAAAACGGAAATTTGCACGGGTTGGTGATATTGTCCAATGTGTTGTCAAAACAGCTGATCCACAGGGACTGGTAAAAGATGATGAGCTCGTAAAAGTGGTCATCGTTCGGACACGAAAAGAATTCGGTCGTATTGACGGCTCATATATCCGATTTGATGATAATGCAGGAGTGGTTATTGATGATGATAGCAACCCAAGGGGCACCAGAATTTTTGGTCCTGTTGCACGGGAAGTAAAAGAACGGGGATTTGACAAGATTGCCAGTATGGCTATGGAGATGTATTAATATGAAACTCAAAAAAGGTGATGAAATCATCGTCATGGTAGGAAAAGACAAAGGACATAAAGGCAAAATTGAAAAAGTGATGCCGAAAAGCCATACGATTTTGGTTCCTGGCGTCAATATTTTTAAACGACATACCAAGAAGAGGGATGATAAGCATCCCGGAGGGATCATTAGTGTTCCGAAAGCATTGCATGAATCGAAGGTTATGCTGATTTGTCCGTCCTGCGGGAAGAATACCCGTATAGGATATAAAAATTTGAAAGATGAAAAAATACGGATCTGCCGAAAATGCGAACAAAAAATATAAGTATGAAATCATATATATACGATTACTATCAAAAAGAATTGAGAGGGACGTTGCAGAAGCAATTTGCGATACAAAATCCAATGGCTATTCCGGAGCTGGAAAAAATTGTCATTAATTGCGGATTAGGAGAAGCGCTTTCAGATAAAAAAGCGTTAGAAAAAATGGAAGCACAGCTCCTGGTTATCTGCGGACAGAAACCCGTGGTAACGAGAGCAAAAAAGGCCATTTCTTCTTTTAAGCTCCGTGAGGAAGATCCGATTGGTTTGAAAATAACTCTTCGGAAAAAACGAATGTGGGATTTTTTTACCAGACTGATTAGCGTTGCTCTTCCCCGGGTACATGATTTTCGGGGAATACCAAAAAAGGGATTTGACGGAAAAGGAAATTATACGTTAGGACTTGCCGAACAAACAATATTTCCGGAACTCGATTTTGACCTTGTGGATAAAGTACGCGGTTTTGAGGCGGTCTTTGTAACGACAGCACCAACAAACGAACAAGGAAGGGCACTTTTAGAAGGTTTAGGAATGCCGTTTGAAAAGTAAGTAAAAAGAGAAGCATAGAAGATTAGTACGTTTAGAAGCTTAGGAGAGAAATGCACTAAGCATCTAGGCCTCTAAGCTTCTAAGCATCTATTAATGTATGGCAAAATTATCTGATGTAGTAAAATTTTCAAAAAAACAAAAATTTACCGTTCGATTTAAAAACCGATGTTCCCTTTGTGGACGATCACGGGCATATATGCGGAAATTTGGTGTGTGCCGGATTTGTTTTCGGGAACGGGCATATAAAGGAGAATTACCGGGAGTGATAAAGGCATCCTGGTAATATATAGAAAGTATAGAAGGTTAGAAGCATAGAAGGTTTAGTTTTTTTTACTAAACTTCTTGATACTAAGCTTCTAAGCAGCTTAAACATATGGTAAGTGATCCAATAGGAGACATGATTATTCAAATAAAAAATGCAGGAATGGCCGGTAGGCATACCGTGGTTCTTCCTTTTTCGAAAGAAAAAGAGCGGATCGGGAAAATTTTAGAGAAAGAGGGTTATGTCAATACTGTAGAAAAAATAGGGGAATTGCCGTATGCAAAACTACGCATTGTACTTCGGTATGTTTCAGGCGTTCACGTCATCGATGGGGTGAAACGGATGAGTAAACCGGGTATCCGGTTGTATGTCGATAAAGATTCCATACCTTCAGTGAAAGGAAATATTGGCATTTCAATTCTCTCAACGTCAAAAGGAGTTATGACCGGAAAAGAGGCAAAAAAACAAGGAGTCGGAGGAGAACTTTTGTGTGAAATTTGGTAAAGGAATCATATGTCACGAATAGGAAAATCACCAATCACAGTAAAACAAAATAGTACGGTCAAAATTGACGGAAATACTATTTCGGTTCAAGGACCAAAAGGATCATTATCTTTTTGTATCCCTGATGGAATATCCGTCGTTCTGGATAATCAGATTATTTCTGTGAGCTCCAAAAGAGATGATGCAAAAACAAATGCACTCCATGGGTTGGTCCGCGCTCACATAGATAATATGATTGAAGGGGTGACCAGCGGATGGACAAAAACGCTTCTTTTGTCCGGTGTCGGATACAGGGGAGCACTAGTAGGGGTGAATCTTGTATTGACGGTTGGTTTTTCCCATTCAGTTACCGTTGTCCCGCCAACAGGCATTCAGTTTGCCGTTACGGAAGGTAAAATTATCGTAAGCGGCAGCGATAAACAAGTTGTCGGACAGACAGCATCGGACATCCGCAAGATTAAACCGCCTGAACCATACAAAGGGAAAGGCATCATGTATGAAGGAGAACATATCCGGAAAAAAGCAGGGAAATCAGCCAAAGGTGTGGGAGGCGCTCCCGGAGCAGCAAAATAAAAAGGAATACCTATATGATACAACGAAGTACTATTAAACAACGTCGATCCAAAAGAGTAGCGAGAATCCGCGCACTCCTTCATGGAACGGGTATGCGTCCAAGACTCGTGATATTTCGATCCAATACGAGTCTCTATGGTCAGTTGGTTGACGATGAAAAGCATGCGACCATAGGATTTTCAAATATAAAAGGAAAGAATGCTACTTCAGGATCGGCATTGGGAAAATCTCTGGTAGAGGTGTGTAAAAAACAGAAGATTAAACAGCTTGTTTTTGATCGGGGAGGGTATAGGTATCATGGAGTTATCAAGCAAATAGCCGATACCGTTCGAGAGGGAGGAATAACTATATGATGAATGATAATCGCCATGTATCCGAATTTGAGGAAAAAATTGTTCAAGTCAACCGGGTCTCCAAAAAGACAAAAGGGGGAAATAAAATCGGATTTTCAGTTTTAGCAGTGGTCGGAGACCGGAAGGGCAAAGTGGGAGTGGGTTTGGGAGGCGCTCCTGATGTAAGTTCCAGCGTGAAAAAAGCGGTGAATTACGCAAAAAAACATATGATTATCGTCCCAATGAAAGGGACAACCATCCCGTTTGAGATGTATGTCAAACTGGGTGCAGCGAAAATTATATTAAAGCCTGCTCCTCCGGGAACCGGAGTTATTGCAGGAGGCGCGGTTCGGGCTGTTGTTGAAGCAGCTGGAATTAAAGATATTGTGTCAAAAATTTTAGGAACAAAAAATCAGGCATCCAACGTCTATGCAACGATTGAGGCACTTCGGCTTTTAGGTGAAAAAGGAAAACAACGACTGTCTCATCGGGATGCAAAGAAAGGATAAAAATATGTCATGCCGGACTAGATCCGGCATCTTAAGATTCCGGCTCGCCCGTCTGCAGCGATGCACCCGCCCGCATCGATACGCGAAGCGTTTCGGGCAGGGCAGCTTCGGGCAGGGAGGCCGGAATGACAATAATACTATATGAAAACACTATTGCAAAAAAAAATCGTACACAAATCAGAGAAGCGTGTTGGCCGTGGTCATGGATCCGGGAGAGTGAAAACAAGCGGAAGAGGAACTAAAGGGCAAAATGCCAGAGGAAAAGTTCATTTTGGTTTTGAGGGCGGACAATTGGCTCTTACCCGCCGGTTGCCGTTTCTTCGGGGAAAAAGTAAAAATAAACGTATTGTGGCAAAATCCAGGCCTATCCAGGCATCGGAATTGAATGTATTTTCTACAAATGCACGAATAACGGTAGCTTCGTTAAAAGAAAAAGGACTAATGAAATCAGAAGATGCGTTCGTAAAAATTCTTGGAAGTAAGAAACCGCTTGAAGTATCTCTTCAGGTTGAAGTTCCGGTTTCCAAAAGTGCTCAAAAAATTATTGAAAGTGCCGGAGGATCTGTGGTTGTTGAGAAATAATTGAAATTCAGGTACGCTTACAAGTATCATGAACATCATTCTATCTCCACTTATTAGAAGTTGGAAAACGCCGGAACTTCGAAGGAAAATTCTATTTACCGCTTTTCTTTTTGTGGTGTTTCGACTTTTTGCTCATATTCCAACCCCCGGGGTAGATACGGGAAAGCTTGCTGCACTTTTTTCCCAAAATCAATTTTTAGGGTTACTGGATATATTTTCCGGGGGGACATTGGTGAATTTTTCCGTTCTCGCCCTCGGCATTAATCCCTATATCAACGCATCGATTATCATGCAGCTTTTGACCATCGTATTTCCAGCTCTTGAGGAATTGCAGAAAGAAGGGGAATTTGGTCGGGAAAAGATCAATCAATATACGCGCCTTATTACCGTTCCTTTGTCAGCGTTTCAAGCAATAGGTATGTATGCACTTTTGAAAAATCAGGGCATCGTATCTCACGGGGATCCGCTTACTATCATTACCATCATTGTCACCATGATCGCTGGAACTATTTTGGTTATGTGGCTCGGGGAACTGATTACGGAATATGGAATAGGAAACGGCATATCGCTTCTTATTTTTGCAGGTATCGTGGGAAGGATGCCGGTCACGCTTGGGCAGACACTGGCAAGCACCACCGCTCAATCAGCAACAAATATTCTCTTGATGGGAGCTCTTGGACTCGTGGTTGTAGCAGCAACCGTATACATTAATGAAGCGGTACGGAGAATTCCTGTACAATACGCCCGTCGCGTGCGGGGAAACAAAGTATATGGCGGAGGCACATCGTATCTTCCCCTTCGGGTAAATCAGGCGGGAGTTATTCCCATTATCTTTGCCGTATCCATGGTGCTCATTCCATCTCTTATTGGTGGATTTTTACAGCAGGTGCAACAGCCAAATCTTATTGCCATTGGCAAATTTCTCACATCAGTTTTTAATCCGAATGGCGTGTGGTACAACCTTATCTATTTTCTCCTGGTTATTGGATTTACCTATTTTTATACAGCTATTACTTTTAATCCGACCAAAATTGCCTCTGAAATCCAAAAGTACGGAGGGTTTATCCCGGGGATCAGACCGGGAAGTCCGACATCAGCATATTTGAATTACATTCTCACCCGTATTACTCTGGCTGGGGCGTTGTTTTTAGGACTGATCGCAATCTTCCCATCTATTGCAAAAGGGACAACCGGTATGGCAACGCTTCTTATCGGAGGCACTGGAGTGCTCATCGTTGTGTCGGTAGTTTTGGAAACAGTGAAAGCATTGGAAGCACAACTGGTGATGAGAAATTATGATGGGTTTCTGAAAGAATAGAAAGTGGCTACTGGAAAATAGAAAATAGTAATTGAAATTGGAATGTAGAAAATGGAATTTGTCTCACTTCTATTTTTTATTTTCTATTATCTATAACTATTTTCTACATTCTATTAAGCTATTTTCCAAATATCATATGCATATCATATTTTATGGACCGGAAGGATCCGGCAAAGGGACACAAGCAAAATTATTGGCGGAAAAACTTCATTATCCGATATTGACTTCCGGCGATCTTGTGCGGGATGCAGCGGTGAATGACAAAGGAATTATCGGTATTGTGTGTAAACAATCACTCGATGAAGGAAAATATGTCGCCAACAGCGAAATGGAAGTGTTGTGGAAATGGCGCTTGAAAGAAGATGATGCAAAAGGAGCATGGATTATGGACGGGTTCCCCAGAAACATTGAGCAGGCACAATTTTTAGATGAGAAAATTGATAAATACGGATACAAAGTAGAAATGGTTCTTTATCTTAATATCTCCGAAGAAGAATCCATGAAACGGTTGCTGGCACGGAACAGACCTGCATACGCTGGAAGCGCGGAAAATCATGATTCTGTTGAGCGGATTCAAAGCAGACTGAAGCTGTACAAAGAAGCCGAAAAGGATTTATTGGATTATTATCGCGGGCAGGGAATTCTTGTAGAAATCGATGCAAATAAATCCATTGAAGACGTGCATAATGACATAATGCAGATAGTACAGAAACATCAGTAATGCTCCATCTATGAATAAACCAAAAGTGATTGCAATTGTCGGTATGCCGGGAGTTGGGAAAAGCGTTGCAGCTGATTTTTTTCGGGGAAAGTCCATACCTGTTCTTCGTTTTGGCGATCAAACTGATATTGGTTTAAAAGAATTGAATCTAGAAAAAAATGAGAAAAATGAGCGGTGGTATCGCGAAAAACTTCGAAAAGATTTGGGTATGGCTGCCATGGCCATAAAAATTCATCCAAGAATTGAAGAACAGGCAAAAACACATAAGTGCATTTTGTTAGATGGGTTATATAGTTGGGAAGAATATATTTATCTTCGTGAGCATTATCCGGATATTCGGTTGTTGTGCATTTATGCTCCGCCGATACTGCGTCACAAACGCCTGAGTATTCGATCCATTCGTCCTCTCACCATACAGGAATCGGAAAGCAGAGATATTGCTGAACTGCAAAATTTAAATAAAGGGGGTCCGATAGCATACGCTGATTATCTTATTAAAAACGAGGGAGATGAAAAAGAATTCCAAAAAGAACTAGAAAAATACTACTCATCTATCCTATGACTGCACCAGAAGATACACAGAAAATTGCAGTCATGCGAGAGGGCGGACAGAAGCTCTGGACGATTCTTCAAACACTTCTTTCTGAATCTCAAGAAGGCGTATCTCTTCAGACTATAGAGGATCACGCACAGCGCTCTATCAAAGAGGCAGGAGGGACGCCGTCATTTTCTACGGTAAAAGGGTATTCATGGGCAACGTGTCTTTGTATTAATGATCAGGTTGTTCATGGAATTCCATCTCCGTATGTTCTCCGGGATGGTGACGTGTTTACAATTGACATCGGCATGGTCTATAAGGGATTCCATACAGATACAGCATGGACCAAGATAATTCAAAATTCAAAATTCAAAAGTCAAAATTTAAATGAAAATCAGACATTTTTGAATGTTGGGGAGGAGACGCTAAAGAAAGCAATTGGAGTAGCCAAAGCAGGAAATCATATTGGTGACATTTCCTATGCGATATATGAATCAATTACGGAGGCCGGATATAGTATTATTCCTTCTCTTACCGGGCATGGGGTCGGGAAGACTCTCCATGAAGAGCCGATGATTCCCGGGTATCTGGACAGACCGATTGAAAAAACACCGCTTTTGACTCCAGGTATGACAATTGCCATAGAAATCATCTATGCTATGGGAAAAGGATCAATTGTATATTCCAATAGTGATGGCTGGACACTCTCCACAAAAGACCGGTCATTAAGTGCTGTTTTTGAGAAAAGTATAGGGATTGTGGACGGGGAAACCCTCGTGTTGACCGGAAGCTGAATTTACGGTACAATCAATACCTAACGAGAGAAACTACATTACCAGCCATGCAAAAAGGTCATGGATGGGTTTGTTTTTCATGCTGGTTATTGAGATCTATGACGCATCAGGGAAATATAGAGGTAGAAGGTGAAGTGACAGAATGCTTGCCAAGCACATTGTTTCGGGTAAAGTTAGTAAACGGCAGGATTGTTCTTTGTCATTTATCAGGAAAAATGCGATTACATTTTATCCGCATTCTACCGGGCGACAGAGTGAGAATCGAGATGACGCCGTACGACGCGACCAAAGGAAGAATCGTTTATAGAGTCAAATAAAACTATATGAAAGTCCGAGCAAGCGTAAAACCAATGTGTAATAAATGTAAAATTGTCCGAAGAAAAGCTCGGGTATATGTGATTTGTGAAAACCCTAAACATAAGCAACGTCAAGGATAACAACTATGACTAGAATTTCCGGAGTTGATATTCCAGCAGAAAAACGATTAGACATAGGTCTGACGTATCTTTACGGCATTGGACGCACGAATGTCAGTATTCTTCTGAAGGAAGTCCAGATGGAACCGGGAAGAAGAGTAAAAACGCTCACTGATGAAGAAATCAGTAAGCTTGCCAAAGCAATTGATAAAAATTTCCGCGTTGAAGGAAACCTCCGTCAGGAGGTTTCTGCAAATATAAAGCGTCTCAAGGAAATTGGTTCCTATCGGGGGGGAAGACACGCTAAAAATCTTCCGACCAGAGGACAACGGACGAAATCAAATGCCCGGACGAAACGCGGAAAACGATCCACAGTGGGAGCGCAGAAGAAAGATGATCGAATAAAACAGACAGATACGAAAACAGCTCCGGCTGAAAAGAAATAACCATCATCGAATAACGAATCGGTACGAATAAGCGAATAAACAAAATTCGTATATTCGTTAAATAATTCGTAATTCGTTGATTAAAGTTAAAACAATGTCACAGATACAAAAGAAGCAACCAGTAGAAAAAGGAAAAGTGTTCATCACTGCCACGTTTAATAATACGCTGGTTACCATTACCGACGAAAAAGGTAATACTTTGTATTGGGGGTCATCCGGGCTCGTGGGTTTTAAAGGAGCACGGAAGGCTACTCCGTATGCTGCAACAACTGCCGTTGAGGTGGTGGCTCGAAAAGCTCAAGAGGCTGGTCTTCGGGAAGTAGAAGTGTTTATCAAAGGACCCGGATCAGGTCGTGACGCTGCACTTCGGGCTCTCAAAGCAGTCGGGCTTCACATTACCCTTATTGCAGACGTTACCCCTATTCCCCATAACGGAGTGAGGGCAAAGAAAAAGAGGAGAGTCTAATCATATGGCACGATATACCGGACCAAAAAATAGATTATCGAGACGCGAAGGCGTAGATCTCGGCATGAAAACCGTCGGATCGCACGCGCAGGCTCAGCTTCTCCGTCGATTGAATATTATCCCGGGTCAGCATGGAGTACGGGGAAAACGAAAGGTTTCCGACTATGGAGTGCAACTCAGGGAAAAACAAAAAGTTAAACGGATGTACGGGATGATGGAACGTCAGTTTCGAAAAATTTTTCAGAAGGCGAAAAAATATAAAGGGAATACTGGTGAACAGCTTATCCAATTTCTCGAAAGCAGACTGGACAATACTCTTTACCGTATGGCACTTGCTCCTACCAGAGCGTGTGCACGTCAACAAATTTCTCACCGTCATGTTTTCGTTGACGGCAAAGTGGTAACGATTCCCTCATTTGAAGTGCAAAAAGATCAGGTTATTTCTTACACCCCGAAAGGGATAGAAGTGCCAAGTGTGAAAAAAATGATTGATGAGAAAAACGTTCAAATGCCTGCATGGGTAGAACGCAAAGGACCGGTTGGGAAAGTCCTCCGTTTACCCAACAGAACCGACGTGACTGATGACATGAATGAACAATTAATAATTGAATTTTACAGTCGTTAAAGACGGAAGGAGATACCATATGATGCTAGAACCAACATTTATAATCAAAGTAGATACGGAGAGAAGCGATTACGGAAGATATAGTATTGAGCCGTTATCCCAAGGGTATGGTCAGACATTGGGAAATAGTTTGCGAAGAGTTCTTCTCACTTCTTTGCCCGGTGCTGCGATATCATCCGTAAAAATAGCAGGAGTGAAGCATCAATTTACCACCATTCCTGGATTGAAAGAAGATGTGATTGAATTTTTACTGAATGTGAAGCGGATTCGGTTAAGCCTTCCGGACACAAATCCAGCAACCCTTACCTTATCTAAAAAAGGACCGGGAGAAATCCGTGCAGGAGACATTCATGTGCCTGCAGGCGTAACTGTCGTCAATCCCGATTTAATATTAGGAACTCTTTCTGATAAAAAAGCGGAAATTGAGATGGAATTATTTGCCACAAGCGGCTATGGGTATATAACGGCTGAAGAGGTAGCAGTACGGGAAGTTGGGGTTATTCCACTGGATGCTCTCTATTCCCCAATCGTTCGGGTGAATTATAAAGTAGAAGCAACCCGTGTGGGGAGAATGACGAATTTAGATAAATTGGTCATCGAGATTTGGACTGACGGAACCTGTGCACCGATGACAGGAATCACCTCAGCCGCAAAAATTCTTGTTTCGTACTTTACGCAGATATACGAACCAAAAGTGAGCAAAACAGATGAACCTGTTCTTGTTGTTTCGGATGTTTCCGAAGAAGTATTGAAAATGCGGATAGAAGAGTTGGATATCCCGACCAGAATAGTAAATGCACTGAGTAACGGAGGCATTGAAACAGTTGGTCAATTACTGAGCACAGAGAGGGCAAATCTCATGAAGATAAAAAATCTTGGTGCAAAGTCATTGTCCATTGTCGAAGAAAAACTAAAGGAAAAAGGGGTAACACTGAGCGTCTAAATTGTCTAAAGTACAAAACTCTAATATCTAAATTCTAAATAAATTTAAATATTAAATTTGACAAGCATACCTATATTTGGTTTTGTTATTTTGACATTATTTAGGATTTAGTGCTTAGAAATTAGGATTTGATAGATATATGAATCATTCTGTTTTTGGAAGGAAATTATCTCGAACAAAAAATGAACGGAAACGTTTGTTTGCAAATCTCATCAGAGACCTCATTCTCCATGGGAAAATTGTAACGTCTAAAGCAAAAGCAAAAGCAGTGCAACCGCTTATGGAGAAGTTGGTCACGAGAGCAAAAAAAGGGAGTGATAGTGACCGCCGTTTGATTCTCAAGACTATTTCTGACGGAGCTGTCGTTGATACTCTCTGTCGAGATGTGAAAGACCGATTTACGACAAGAACCAGCGGATATACGAGAATGATAAAAATCGGTAACATCCGAAGTGACGGGTCAGAAGAAGTGATGCTGTCGTTTGTGGATGAGGCAATCAAAAGAGAGCCGATAACGTATGTTAAGACGGAAACAAAAGAGAAAGCAGTAAAGACAGAGAATGAAAGTAAACCAATAAAAAAAGAAACAAAGAAAAGTGTTAAAAAAACGAAAATAGTGAAGAAATAATTTTATATATCATGTCATTCCCGCCCCGCAACGTCGTGCGGGGTTGACTCCGGCGGGAATCCAGAGTTTAATTTATTAAACAGTTTTATGAAAAAAACAATTATTGAAGACACCAAAGCAAAAGATATCAGCCGTTCCTGGCATCTGGTTGACGTGAAA